>Ga0209913_1001066_pt1 | contig 17121 bp, 16 predicted proteins | sample PersoiDNA2013203_FD_185805 | JGI IMG/M metagenome (GOLD analysis project Ga0209913, IMG submission 185805) | Permafrost soil microbial communities from the Arctic, to analyse light accelerated degradation of dissolved organic matter (DOM) -... | ecosystem: Environmental > Terrestrial > Soil >... | reverse complement strand
TGGCTGATGTGATCGACCTGGAGAGCGAGCCGCTGCAGAAGCTGCTGCAGGCCCACGCCTACCGCGAGCTGCTGTACCGCCAACGCGTCAACGAAGCCGCCCGGGCCTCCCTGCTGGCCTTTGCCACCAAGGGCGACCTGGACCACAAGGGCGCCTTCTATGGCCTAGAGCGCCTGGCCGGCGAGTTGGATGACCGCCTGCGCAGGCGCATTGGCCTACGCATCCGCGCCCTGGCCGGCAATGGCACCCGCGAGCACTACGAGCTGATCGCGCTGAGCACCTCGCTCAACGTGCGCGACGCCCTGGCCACCCAGCCCCAGCCGGGCCGGGTGCAGGTGCTGCTGTGGATTGACGATGCCAGCCTGGCCGACGTGACCGCGCTGGCTGTGCTCAACGCCGAGAACGCCGAAGGCGCCCGGCCGCTGGGCGTGCCCGTCACGGTGGCCGTAGCCCAGCCCCGGCCGGTCAACATCAGCGCGCGGATCTGGCGTGAGGCCTCGGCCCCTGCCGACCTGGTGGCGCAGCTTCGCACCAGCCTGCCGCTGACCATGGCCGCCTATGCCCGCCTGGGCCGATCCGTGCCACGGTCCTGGATCACCACCCAGTTGCACGTCGCAGGCGTGGCCGCGGTGCGCTACGTGGACAACCTGCGCCCCGCCGAGACCACCACCCTGGCCGCCGATGAGTACCCGGTGGTGGGCGTGCTGGATCTCACCGACGAGGGGGTGTCCTGATGGCCACCACCACCGTTCTTCCACCGGCCTCCACGGCCCTGGAGCGCGCCATCGACCAGGGCATGCCGGCCTGGGATGGTCTGGCCGAGGCCATGACGCCCACCGGCCCTCGCGTGGTCGATGCCTACCCGGTGGCCTTCTATCCCTGGCTGGCCGCTGAATGGGGCCTGGCCGACTTCACCAGGTGCTTCGACAGCCTGGCCGACCTGCTGGAGGCCGGCCGGCCCTGGCTGCTGGAGCGCGGCACCGCCGCCGCTGTGCGCCGGGTGCTGGGCTGGCTGGGCTTCGACCAGGTGCTGATCGAAGAAGACGGCGCCTACCTGCACATCGACCTGGGCCGGGCCGCCAACCCCGCCGAGCTGAACGAGATCGCCCGCGTGGTGCGCTCCAGCATCCCGGCCCACTTCCGCTTCTACCGGGTGTTCCATAGCTACGACCTGCGCCCCATCACCTTCGACGGTGGCCAGGCCATGGACGTGGGCCTGCTCGACAACGATTCGGGCGTGTGGGTCAGCACCGACACCGGGCAGGACCTGAAAGCCAGCTTTGCCACCTTGCAGGCCCGGGGGGTGACCCCTTGGCCCAATGGGCAGATCGAGGCCTCGGCCACACCCGTGCACGCCCTGACCATGCCCCGCGGCGACCGGGTCGAGCTGGACTCGTGGCGTCTGGACAGCTACGTGATCGTCGACACCTACAGCGGGGTCGGGGCCATGTTCACCGGCACCTGCGAGGCCCCGACGCCCGGTGAGCCTCATGGGGTCCCGGGCCGCGTCCATCAAGCCGAGATCGCGTGGCTTGCCGCCGCCCCTGCCGCCAGCCGCACCGACGCCCACGCCATCGAGATCACGAGCCCCATGCCGGCCCCGCGCCGCTGGGTCGGCCCTTGGGACTCCAGGCCCTGGCGCACCTCCATTGATTCCAAACACACACAGGACTGACCACCACCATGGCAACCCTTCAAGAATCCGGCCGCATCGCCCTGGCCATCGCCGTCGCCAGCCAGCCCATCCACCTGGCCTGGGGCCACGGCTCGCCCGCCTGGGATGCGGCCCCCCAGCCCGAGGGCAACACCAACGCAGGCCTGGTCGATGAGATCGGCCGCCGCGCCTCCACCCAGGTGGGCTACTGCCGCCCCGACGTCAACGGCGAGATCGAGCTGGCCTCGGGCCGCTACACCCTGTCGGCCGAGCCCACCACCTACGTGTACGTGAAGTTCGTCTTCGCGTTTGCCGAGGCCGCCAGCGAGACCATCCGCGAGCAGGGCATCTTCCTGGGCACCCAGGTCAAGGCCGGCCTGCCCGCCGGGCAGCGCTATTTCCTGCCGGCCGACCTCGCCAGCCCCGGCCGCCTGTACGCGCTGGAGCGCGTCACCGCCTTCCCCCGCAATGGCGCCACCCGCCAGATGTTCGAGTACGTCCTTCCCTTCTGACCATGACCATTTACAACCGATTCGACCCGGCCAAGCGCTACGACCGAGTGCTTTTCAATGCCGAACGCGTGCTGCAGTCGGCAGAGCTCAACGATCTGCAAGACGCCCTGATCCACCGGGCCAAGTCCGTGTCCGATGTGCTGTTCAAGGACGGCGGCATCGTGGATGGTGCCGGCATCGTCGTGGCCTCGGCCACCGGAGCCACCCTGTGCGAGGCCGGCCGTGTCTACGTTGACGGCGCAGTGCGCCCGGTACCCGCCGGTCAACTGCAGATCGCCACCGTGGGCATCGTCAACGTGGGCGTGTACCTGCAGGTGGCGGTGGTGACCGAAGAGCAGGACCCAACCCTGCTCAACCCTGCCGTGGGCACCCGCGGCTATCAGGAGCCGGGCGCCTGGCGCGAGCAGGTGACCCTGGCGTGGGGTTTCAAGGGCGACGGCCAGACCGGCACCTTCTACCCCATCTGGGCGGTGGAGGATGGCTCGGTGCGCGCCCGCGAGGCCCCGCCCAACCTCGACGCCATCACCCAGGCCATCTCGCTCTACGACCGCGACAGCACCGGTGGCACTTACGTTGTGCGCGGCCTGGAGGTGGTGGCGGGCCCGGATCTGCCCACTGGCCAGCAGGTCTACACCCTGGCCGAAGGCGCGGCCCGTATCAGCGGCCGGGGCCTGGAGCTTCCCGCTTCGCGCCGCGTGGTGTACGACGCCACGCCCGAGCTGCTGCCGATCGAGGACGAACCCCACGCCTCGACCACAGAGGGCCTGCAGCACATCGCCTTCGACCGCACCCCGGCTGTGGGCACGCTGACGGTCAAGATCACCGTTCGCAGCACCCACGACATCGTGCACGGTGGCTTCAGTGGCGCGGCCGACCCGTTGCCCGACACCAGCGTGCTGCTGGTGGAATCGGTCAAGCAGGGCGCGACCGTCTTTGCCAAGGACGTGAGCTGGAAGCTCACCGCCGGCCAGATCGACTGGAGCCCGGCCGGGGCCGAGCCCAACCCGGGCAGCACCTACCAGGTCACTTACCAGCACATCATCACCGCCCAGGTCAGCAACCTGACCAGCACGGGCTTTGACGTGGCCGGCGCCCTGCAGGGCTCCCTGATCCTGGTGAGCTACCAGCAGGCCCTGCGCCGCTACGACCGGTTGTGCATGGACAGCGACGGCAACATCACCTGGATTCGGGGCGTTCCGGCCGAATGGAGCCCGGTGGCCCCCACCGTGCCGCAGAACTGCCTGAGCCTGGCCACCGTGTACCAGAGCTGGGACAGCAACCGCCGAATCGACCAGGACGCCGTGCACATGGTGTCCATGCAAGAGCAGGCCGCCTTGAAGGCGATGCTGCGCCGCGTGTACGAAGACCAGGCCGAGTTGCGCCTGTCCCTGGACATCTCGGGCCGCAACAGCGGCATCAAGAAGGGCCTGTTCGCCGACCCCTTCCTGAACGATTCGATGCGTGACGTCGGCGTGGCCCAGACCGCCGCCATCTCGGGCGGGGCGCTGCGCCTGCCGATCGCCATCACCGTGCACCAGTTGGGCCTGAGCATCACCGAGCGCCAGGCCCTGGCTCATGGGCACAAGGCCGTGATCTCGCAGACCATGCGCACCGGCCAGATGCTGGTGAACCCCTACGCCGCCTTCGACCCACTGCCCACCGACCTGGTGCTGCTGCCGGCGGTGGACCGCTGGATCGAGGTGCAGACACAGTGGGCAGCGCCCATTGAGCAGGTGTTCTACGTGGGCAGCGGCAGCAACAGGGTCACCACCGAGTCCAACATCCTGGCCGAGTCCTCGTCTGCGCTGGAGACCCTGCGCCAGATCGAGGTGCAGTTCGAGAGCCACTTCGGGCCCGGCGAGACCGTGACCGCCATGACCTTCGATGGCATCGCGGTGCACCCCACCGCCCTGAACGGTGGCGCGCTGGCGGCCAACGCCCAAGGGCTGCTGCAGGGCAAATTCACCATCCCCGCCAACGTGCCCGCCGGCACCAAGAGCGTGGAGATCATCGGCTCGGGTGGCAACCATGCCAGCGCCCTGTTCACCGGCCAGGGCACGCTGGTGCAGCGCGAGCAGCAGCAGATCGTGAAGTACTGGTACGTGCGCACCGATCCGCTGGCCCAGACCCTCACCACCTCGACCACCGTGCACCTGACCGGTGTCAACCTTTGGTTCACGGCCAAGGGCACCAGCGACGTGCTGGTGCAGTTGCGCGAAGCCGAGAACGGCTACCCCACTGCCCGCGTGCTGATCGAGGCCCGCCTGCACCCCGCAGCCATCGTGCTGGACGGCAAGACACAGGTCACCTGGTCGCCAGTGCTGGCCGATGCCGGCCGGGAGTACTGCGTGGTACTGCTGTGCGACGACGCCACCACCGCCGTGGCCGTGGCCGACCTGGGCAAGTGGGACGCCACCAACGGCCGCATCGTCACGGCCCAGCCCTACCAGGTGGGCGTGCTGCTTTCGAGCAGCAATGCCAGCACCTGGACGGCCCACCAAGATCGTGACATGGCCTTCGAGCTGCTGGCGGCCGACTACACCCAGACCGAGCGCCTGATCGACCTGGGCACCGTGGACGTGGTGGATGCCACTGACCTCCTGGTGCAGGCCTATGCGCACCAGCCCTCGGCCGCTTCAAGCTGCGTCTTCCAGCTCACGCTGGACAACGGCAGCGTGATCGAGGCCGCCCCCGGCCAGGTGGTGACGCTGGCCTCTCGGTACACCGGCCATGTCCAGGCCACAGCCCGCCTGCGTGGCGCTGGCTCGCTCGGCGCCATCCTGGAGCCTGGCATCCAGCTGGTGGTGGGCTCGCTGCAGACCACCGGCAGCTACATCAGCCCGCTGGTCAACGCCGGCGGCCAGGTGAGCGTGCGCGTGGTGCTGGAGGCAGATCTGCCCGCCGGCAGCTCGCTCACCCTGCATGCCCAGAACCAGGCCGCCGGCGCCTGGACACCCGTGCCCTTTGTGAGCAGCAGCCCCCAGACCGCCGGCGTAATGGAGCTGGTCTACCAGCTCGACAACTACGCAGCCGACAAGGCCCGCCTGCGCCTGAGCCTGACGGGCACCCACGCGGCCCGCCCGGCCATCACCAACCTGCGCGCCGTGGTGCTGTGACACAGGCAGGAGAGACGACTAAATGAGCACCATCAACGACATCACGCCCAACCTGGGCCTGGCCCTGCCACACCCGGCCAACGACGCCGACGTGGACATCATCCGGCTGCGCAACATGATCCAGACGCTGGACTCGGCCATCCCGGCACTGCTGACCAACGCCATGGGCAATGTGCTGACCAGCCTGCACACCGAGCTGCAGACCGTCATCAACGCCCTGGGGACGGTGGCGCCGTCGGACAGCGCGCTCAGCACCGCGCAGTGGAGCAATGCGCGGGCCGCTCTGCTCGACCGCCTGGATGCGGCTGTTGGCAGTCGTGCGCCGGCCGCCAGTGCGCTCAGCAGTGCGGTGTGGACTCAGGCGCATGCAGACCGGATCCTTGCCCTGCCAACCGACCCTGGCGTACAGAAATTCCGACCCTTCACAAGCAGCGGTGTCTTTGTGTGCCCCAAGCCATACACCCAGGTGGTGGTGCTGGTCATTGGTGGTGGTCAAGGTGGCCAGGACGGAGGCGCTGGAGGGACGAGCAGCTTTGGTTCGCTGGTAACGGCACAGGGTGGAACAAATGGCTGGGAGGTAGGCGAAAGCGCGACCTCGGGCGGAAATGGGCCATATGGATTCGGAAATGGTGGAGCCGGTGGGAACGGGTTTCAGGGGAACTATTCGCGAGGGGGTGCGCCAGGAAACCACGCCGTCTACGTCGGAACGATCAGTGCCGATCAGGTGGTCACTGTAGGGGTCGGCGGTACATCGACGAACGGAAAGCCTGGCCGGCCCGGTGCGGTTCTGGTCTGGTACATCTGAAAGGAAGCGGCATGAAGATTGCCATCATCAAGAACGACCGCCTCGACAACGCGGTCCTCGTCGACCCGGTCGATGCTGACGGCGTCCAGCTCACGGCGCTCGAACACGCCCGGCAGCTCATGCCTGCCGAGACGCTGGTTGAGATGCCTGAAAACGCCTGTATCGGCTGGCTGTATGACGCAGCCACCGGCGCGCTCACGGCGCCACCTGAGCCCGATCAGACCGGCCTGCGCATCGAGATCACCAGCATCGCCGCCGATGCGGCACACACCGAGCACCTCATGCTCAAAGGCCTGCAGGAGGTTACCTGCACGGTGGGCACTGTGCTGGAAGCCGAGGCGGAGCTGCGCCTGAAGGGCCAGCTGGCGCCTTTCGACGATTCGTTCCGCATGCCCATGCGATCGCGCGACGGTCGCGAGCGGGTGCTGCTGGGCCGAATGACGCAGGGCCGCATCGCGTTTCGGGTGTCGCTGCCCGAGTCGGGCGTATGGCGCGTCACCGAGTCAGGCATCAATGAGGCGGTGCCGGCCGAGCAGCGCATGACGTTTGCCGGGCTGACCATCTACGTGGTGGAGGCCTGACATGGGTGGCTGGATCTTGAACATCCTGATCGGCCTCGACCAGCTCGCCAACACCCTGCTGGCCGGCGAGCCCGACGAAACCCTCTCCTCACGCGCCCACCGCATGCGCGAGAAGGGCCAGCCCGTGTGGGGCTGGACAGCCCGCGCCATCAACACCTTGTTCTTCTGGCAGGCGGACCACTGCCGCGAAGCCTTCGAGTCCGAGCGGCGCCGCCTGCAGCAGCCCCCGGCGCTGCGCAATTGAGCGCCGGATATCCCTTTTCCCGTCTTTCACAGCTTTTCAACCTGGAGCCTTCAATGTCTTCTGCCAACTACCACCACGGCGTTCGCGTCACGGAAATCTCTGCCGGCCTGCAGGCCATCACCATGATCTCGACGGCCATCATCGGCCTGGTGGCCACCGCGCCCGACGCCGACGCCACCGTGTTCCCCCTGAACACCCCCGTGCTGGTCACCAAGATCAACACCGCCATCGACAAGGCCGGCGTGCAGGGCACCCTGGCCCCGGCCCTCACCGCTATCAGCGAGCAGACCCGCCCCATCCTGGTGGTGGTGCGCGTCGCCGAGGGCCAGGGCGCCGACCCCCAGGCCAAGCAGGCCGACCAGGACGCCAAGGTGATCGGCACCAGCGTGGGCGGCCGATACACCGGCCTGCAGGCCCTGCTGGCGGCCCAGGCCCAGTTGGGCGTCAAGCCCCGCATCCTGGGCGCCCCAGGCCTGGACAGCGAGCCCGTGGCCGATGCCCTGGTGTCGGTGGCCCAGAAGCTGCGCGGCTTTGGCTATGCAGCGGCCCATGGCGAGGACGTGAGCGGTGCCACCGCCTACCGCGACCTGTTCGGCGCCCGCGAGCTGATGCTGCTCTGGCCCAACTGGAAGAAATTCGACGTCAATGCCGCCGGCATCGTCGAAGCCCCGGCCGTGGCTTACGCCATGGGCCTGCGCGCGCGCATCGACCAGGAATATGGCTGGCATAAGACCCTGTCCAACGTGCCGATCAACGGCGTGCAGGGCATCAGTCGCGATGTGCATTGGGACCTGCAGAGCCCCGACACCGACGCAGGCCTGCTCAATGCCGCCGGCGTCACCACGCTGATCCAGTCCAGCGGCTACCGCTTCTGGGGCAGCCGCACCACCAGCAGCGAAGAGCTGTTCGCCTTCGAGAGCGCCACCCGCACGGCCCAGGTGCTGGCCGACACCATGGCCGAGGGCCACATGTGGGCGGTGGACAAGCCGCTGCACCCCAGCCTGGTGAAGGACATCCTGGAGGGCATCAACGCCAAGATGCGCGAGCTCAAGAGCGGCGGCTACATCCTCGACGGCAAGGCCTGGTACGACGAAGAAGTCAACACCACCGCCACCCTCAAGGTCGGCAAGCTGCGCATTGACTACGACTACACCCCGGTGCCGCCCCTGGAAGACCTGGGTTTTCAGCAACGCATCACCGACAGCTATTTCAGCGACTTCGCTGTGCGCGTCGGCACGGGCTTGTGAACACGCCCCCACGCTCCCTCACTTCCTGTGGTCGCTGCCCCCCAAGGGGGCCCGCCTTGCTTGGGGCGGCCCGGCGCGGCGGCGACACCCCTTTTCTGATCGTTTAATCACTGGAGAACCTCATGGGACTGCCCAAGAAACTCAAGAACTTTGCCCTGTTCGTCGATGGCGTGAGCTACGTCGGCGAGACCGAAGAAATCACTCTGCCCAAGCTCACCCGCAAGATGGAGAAGTACCGCTCGGGCGGTATGGGCGGCGAGATCGAGCTGGATCTCGGCTCGGAAGCCATGGAGATGGACTGGAAGGCCGCTGGCTGGATCACCGACATCCTCAAGCAGTGGGGCACCACCACCCACAACGGGGTGCTGTTGCGCTTTGCCGGCGCCTTGCAGTCGGATGACGCCGAGACCGTCGACTCGCTGGAAATCGTGGTGCGCGGCCGCCACAAGGAATTTGACCCCGGCAAGGCCAAGGGCGGCGACAAGACCGAGATCACCATCAAGTCGGCCATCAGCTACTACAAGCTCACCGTCAACGGCACCGCCCTGATCGAGATCGACGTGGTGAACATGATCGAGCTGGTCAACGGCGTGGACCGCATGCAGCAGGTGCGCGCCGCTCTTGGCATCTGATCTTGGCATCTGATGCCCACCCCAGGCGGGCCGCCCAGCCCCATTACCCAATCTCCTGAAATCCCATGACCACCGCTGAATCCACCACCACCTCCGCAGCCCAGACCGACACCGCCGTGGTGCCCCTGGACACGCCCATCCAGCGCGGCGAGCAAACCATCAGCTCCGTCACCCTGCGCAAGCCCAAGGCCGGCGAGCTGCGCGGCCTTTCGCTGTCGGCCCTGATGCGCGTCGACGTCGACTCGCTGCAGGTGCTGCTGCCCCGCATCAGCTCGCCCACCCTCACCAAGTTCGACGTGGCCAACCTCGACCCGGTCGACCTGGTGGCCCTGGGCGGGGAGGTGCTCGCTTTTTTGCTGCCGAAGGGTCAGGTGCAGGCCTTCCTGAACGCGTAGAGAGCGCCATGGCCGACCTGGCCGTGGCCTTCCACTGGCCACTGTCGGAGATGACCCCGATGACGGTGGCCGAGCTGATGGCCTGGCGCGAGCTGGCCATCGAGCGCCTGAACCCTGAAGACTGACCCCAAGGAACGAACAAGATGGCTGCAGACATGTTGCGCCTGCGCGTAGTGCTTGACCTGGCAGACCGCGCCCTGGCCCCCCTCAAACGCATCACCCAGGGCAGCAAGGCCACCGCCCAGGCCCTGAGCGCCACCCGCCAGGAACTGCGCGACCTGAACGCACAGCAAGGCGCCATCGACCGCATGCGCGCCCTGCAGCAGCAGCTCGCGGCCACCGGCCAGCAAACCAAGGTGGCCACCGTGATGCTCGGCCAGTTGCGCCAGGAAACCCCGGCCACGGCCGCCGAGCAGCGCAAGCTGGCCCAGCAGATCGCCACGGCCGAGAAAGAGCTGCAGCGCCTGAACGCCACCAGCGACACCCAACGCCAGCGCCTGATCGCCGTGCGCCGCGCCATGAAAGAGATGAGCATCGGCAACGTCACCGAGGCCGAGGCCCGGCTGCGCGCCCAGATCGACGCCACCACTCGCTCGGTGGAACGCCAGCAGGCCCAGCTCTCGCGCCTGGCCAAGATCCGCGAGACCGCTGCCCGCCAGGGCATGAAGGCTGGCCTGGTGGTGGGTGCCGGCGTGGCCATGCAAGCAGCAGGTCGCAAAGGTGTCGACACGAGCATGACGCCGATCAAGACCTTTTCGGAGGCGGAGGATGCCTCCACAGGGCTAAAGGTCGCATTGATGCTCAAAGACGGGAGCGTTGCCCCTGCCTTTGAAAAAATCAAAGTGCTGGCTGACGAGCTGGGCAACAAGCTGCCAGGAACGACGGCGGATTACCAGCGAATGATGACGATGCTGGTTCGCCAAGGCATCCCCGCAGAAAAGATCCTGGGCGGTGTCGGGGCTGCGTCCGCCTACCTGGCCGTGCAGCTTAAAAAGGCGCCGGAGGGGGCTGCCGAGTTCGCGGCCAAGATGCAAGATGCGACCCGGACGGCAGACAGCGACATGATGGCCTTGATGGACACGATCCAACGTGCCTACTACCTGGGTGTGGACGACAACAACATGCTCCAGGGTTTCTCGAAGCTAAGCCCCGCACTGAGCATCCTCAGAAAAGAAGGCGCAGCAGCTGCGAAAGAACTGGCGCCACTGCTGGTGATGTCTGATCAAGCAGGGATGGCAGGTGAAGCGGCTGGTAACGCCTACCGAAAAATCTTCCAAGCCGCGATGGGTGACAAGAAGATCAAAAAGGCCAATAAAGAGCTGCAAGGAACTGGGGTAACGCTTGACTTCACCGATGGCAAGGGCGAGTTCGGCGGGCTCGAAAAGATGTTCAAGCAGCTGCAGCAGCTCAGGGGGGTGAGCACCCAAAAGCGACTGGCGGCCCTGAAGGATGCGTTCGGCGACGACGCAGAAACCCTCCAGGCCCTGACGATCATGATCGAGAAAGGGGCTGATGGATATCAGGACGTCGTTGCACGCATGCAGACACAGGCTGACCTGCAGCGACGCGTGAACGAGCAGCTGGGTACGCTGAAAAACTTGTGGGATGCTGCCAGTGGTACCGCCACCAACGCATTGGCCACCATCGGTGAAAGCATCGCTCCAGAAATCAAGTCATTGACCACCTGGCTCGGCAACGCCAGCCAGAGCATTGGAGAATTCTCAAAGGCGCACCCGACACTGGTGAAGTGGCTTGGCCTCACTGCACTGGGGCTCAGCGGCATCATGCTGGTAGCAGGCACGCTCCTGATTCCGATCGGCCTTCTGGCCGGCAAGTTCATCCTGATGCGATACCTCGTCTCCACGCTTGGGCTGAAGCTGTTCGGCCTAGGGTCTGGGATGGGCCTCTTATCCAAGTTCGGGGCCATGGCAGGCCGGGCATTTGGAGTGCTGAGCCCGATCCTGAGCGCCGCCGGATCTGCCATTGTGCGTCTGGGTGCCCTGATGCTAACCAACCCCATCGGTATCGCCCTAACGCTGATCGCCGTGGCCGCCTTCATGGTGTGGCGCAACTGGGACGGCATCAAGGGCGGGCTGATCGCGATCTGGGAGACCCTGTCGGGCGCAGTGAGCGGCTGGTGGAACAGCATCAGCACCGGCGGCCAGGCCGCCTGGCAGTACGTGGTGGACCTGAAGGGCCGCTTCCTGCAGGCCGGTGCCGACCTGATGGCAGGGCTGACCGATGGCATCACCAGCCGGCTGGCGGCCGTGCGCGACACGATTGCCGGCGCGGCCGACTCGGTCGCGCAGTGGTTCCGCGACCGCCTGGGCATCAAAAGTCCCAGCCGGGTGTTCATGGAGGCCGGCGGCTTCATCAGCGAGGGCACCGCCCTGGGCATCACCGGCCGCCAGGACCTGGTGCGCCGCGCCGCGCTGGCCATGGCAGGCACGGCCGTTGCCGGCGCCGCGATGGCGGCCGATGGCCTGGGCACCGATGCCCAGCCCCTGGTGATGGCCCAGCGCCCGGTGATGGCGGCCCGCCAGGCAGGTGCGGGTGGATCTGCAGCAGCCGCACCGCCCAGCAGCCACCAGATCACCATCAACGCCACCCCGGGTATGGACCCGCAGGCCATTGCCCGCGCGGTATCGGCCGAGCTGGATCGGCGCGACCGGGCGGCCAGGTCGCGGGTGCTGTCCAGCATGAGCGATATCGATTGAAGGAGAGCCCACCATGATGATGAGCCTCGGCCAGTTCGTGTTCAGCCTGAACACGCTGGCCTTTGAAGAGCTGAAGCGCCAGACCACCTGGCGCCACCCCAGCAACTCCCGCGTCGGTCAGCGCCCAGCCCGTCAGTTCGTCGGTCCAGGTGATGACACGATCAACCTGACCGGCGTGCAGGTGCCCGAATTCATGGGCAAGCGCCAGTCGCTGCCCCAACTGCGCGACATGGCCGACAGCGGCCGGGCCTGGGCCATGGTGGACGGCGCCGGCGGTGTTTACGGGGCCTGGGTGATCGAGGGCATCAGCGAGACCGGCTCGGTGTTTGTGGCCCAGGGCGTGCCGCGGCGCGTTTCGTTTGACCTGAGCCTGGCCCGGGTCGACGACTGGATGGCTGACGCCAGTGGGGGCGTGAACCCCGACGAGACCTGGCCGGTGGACTGGTGGATCTGATGGCCGCCAACCCTTACAAAGACCGGGCGCCCTACCGTGCGCCAGATTTCAGCCTGACGATTGACGGGCGCGACATCACCCCCACCATTGACGCCCGGCTGATCAGCCTGGCCTTGAGCGAATGTCGGGGCAACGAAAGCGACCAGCTCGACCTGGTGCTCAACGACAGCGACGGCGCCGTGCGCCTGCCCCCGCGCGGCGCCGAGATCGCGCTGCGCATTGGCTGGGCCGGCCAAGCCCTGGTGGACAAGGGGCTGTTCATCGTCGATGAAGTGGAGCACAGCGGCTCACCCGACCAGGTGCACATCCGCGCCCGGGCCGCCGACATGCGCAAGAGCCTGCGCATCCGCCGCGACCAAAGCTGGCACGGCACCACCCTGGGCGACATCGTGGGCACCATCGCCAAACGCCACGACCTGCAGGGCCGGGTGGACGAGACTCTGGCCAGCGTGAAGATCGCCCACATCGACCAGACCGGTGAAAGCGACCTGCACTTCTTGACCCGCCTGGCCACTCAGCACGACGCCGTGGCCACCGTGAAGAAAGAACGCCTGGTGTTCTTGCCCATCAATGGCACGCGCAGCAGCTCAGGCCAGGCCCTGGCCAAGGTCACGATCACGCGGGAGGACGGGGATCAGCACCGCTTTCACATCAGCGACCGCGACAGCTACAGCGGCGTGCGGGCCTACTGGCACGACGCAGGCCGCGCCCGCCGGCGTGGGGTGCTGGTGGGCAAGCAAGGCCATGAAAAGCGGTTGAAGGATACCTACGGCAGCGAAGCGGATGCATTGGCTGCAGCACGCGCAGAGATGAATCGGATTGCGCGAGGCGCTGCCACCTTAGAACTGAGTCTGGCTGTGGGGCGGCCTGAGCTGATGCCGCAGACGCCTGTCTCCGTGAAGGGGTTCAAGGGTGATATCGATGGCACGGCATGGCTAGTGGTACGGCTTGCGCACCACCTGGGGAATGAGGGGTTGCAGACACAGGTGGAGCTGGAAACAGCGATTCCTCTTAATGGGTCGGCCCATAGCGGGGATGACTCACAAACCGAATCAGTTGGAGGGGGCACCTAAAATGCACTCATCCGAATTGATCTCTCTCATTGCGCGAGCCTTGCGACACCGAGAAAGTTAATTAAAATCAAAATTGGGCTCAACGTGATTAGGATAAGAAAATCCATCAAGCCCAAGTCTTTCAATTCTTAAACATCCCAATTTCTCTAGATGTTCAGGAACGTGAAACCGGTCGTTCTTCATTTGGGGTTTTAAGCCCGCGCTCGGTGATTTGCCCAGTTCGCCTTCTAGCCGAATTCAATGCATCTCTGACTCGCCGCCGAATTACATACTCCTCTTGATCCATAGCCTGCTCGCGCGCCCGCTTCGCAACTTCGAGAAGCTCGGGCGTCAATTCAGTAACGCTCGCATCAAGCGCGACAGGTAAGACCTTCACTTGGCTTCTAGATGCTTTGTCACGTAGTGGGCCAAAAGCAAGATAGTTTGTCAGGAAATCTGCACTCATTGCCGGGGATGGCATTGGACGCTCGCCGAGCTGCTCAGCAATTCTCCTATTTATAATAAATGCCATATGATCTAGAGTCAACCACCAAGAAGTGAATCCAAGTGCAGAAGCACCATCTTGTTTTCGACGCTGAATCACTCCAGCGTAATTTTCAGTATCATGTTCTGCCAGCCTAAGAGCCAAATGCGGATCAAAATCGTCACCATTTCTTTGTCGACGCTCCATGTGCACATTGGTCCACGCATCCTTAATCGCCAGTCGACTGCGCTCTTCTAACTTTGCGGCATCTTGTGCAATTTCATGCTGTTCAATCCCAAATTGTTCCAATAGAAAATCAGCAATATCCTGTGATGGCTGAACTTCGCCTCGGAACTTGGTCAACCATGCCGAAAATCCTTGTACACCACGCCCCATTGAGACGAAATATGCCAACAAATAGGGAATGCTGCCTCGCCACTCACCAGGTTGACTGTTCGCGCAGACCGTTGCTCGGTAAGTATGAGACTCCACCTCCTCAAGGACACCGTCAGTGATCTTGAGTTTTAAGCCAATCGAGCGCGCGACACCGATAAGATGTCTAAACTGCCTACGCTCCTCCTCAATAAGGTCTTCGGCAATTAAAGGTAAGACCATGGACGTATCCAACCAAATCTCACCATGTGAAAACATTTTCTGAACGGCCGACTGAACATCAGGTGTTTGCTTCAAAAAGGCAAGCAACGTGTAGGCATCAGCAAGGCTCTTGAGATAATTCTCGATTGATGCAGCAGGCGTCGTAAGAAGCTTTTCGACAGCTTCAGAGAGTTTTGCCTCAAGAACTTCATCTCGAGTAAGCCCCGCCCCTTTCCACTCTTCTTTGGATATAACTTTTATGAGATCGTAGCTGAGTCTATCAAGCTGCCCTTGTTGTAGCGCCGCGACGAACAGCTCACCTCGCTGAAGTAGAAACTGCTCAATTGCCTTACGAGCCAGACTTGTACAAGGATAGTCTACTAATTCTGCCTCCGAGAAAAATTGCGAGAGCACATCTCTAATCGTAGCATCAAGGGTCGCATCACGTTCTTCGGTCTCAGCAAGACGATCCTTAATGCGCTCAGTTTCTTCATGTGTCAGGCAATATTCATCGCCGGGATGCAGGCGTATATATTTCTTCGTAAGCCTAGTCAATGCCTTATCCGTCTCTGCTTTGACGAAAGCTTCCTCTTGCCCTGGCAAAAGACCACATACAGCCTTTTGAATTGCAGCTTTTGTAAGAAGTTTCTCGGAATGAGTGTCGCGAAGAACACTGCGGACTAACGCTTCGAACGTTAGGCGTGTAAGTCCCTTATCTCGCGTGTCATCTTCCCACTGCATCTCCAAGAAAACAAGCGCCGCCCTCGATTCCCCTACTGATAGGGCTTGAGCTTTACGCTCGATGATCTCCTTACTTTCAAGATAAGGATCGACAATTTCCCTAGATATCTGTGCAGCAATTGCTTCGAGGTGGATATCACCGGAATATCGATCCAAAAAATAGGAGCGATCACGAATATCAAGCGACAACTTGAAATCCTTTCGAATCTCCCGTTTAATTTCATCGGCCGCAGCACCAATCACCTGATTAGTCACATAAATTAACTCGCGAACCTGGCTAAAGTTCTTCGATATTTTCCTCGCAGTATCCAGTAACTTTGGCCGCCATTTCGGTGTGACAGAGTACTGAAGCATAACCGTGGGGTCGTCGTTAGGCACATACAGTTCGGCATCCCGGCCTCCATCGCCACCAGGACTCGCGACAGTTCGAATAGTGGGAAAGTCTTTGACCAAGAAGGCTGAGGCCAACCGCTCGAAGCGAGCCCAATCCGTTGATTCAAGTCTCTCTAGCGCCAGTTCAAATCGTTTTCTGTTAAGCAAGAAGCCCCCACTACGTTTGGTTCTAAGACACTCCAGATTACAGCATGCAGGTACCGTAGGCCACATTTGAGTGGCGCGAATTTGCACGAATACGGGGCACCGATAGACTCAAACAGTTTAACTATCCCAAACCGGCACCCCATCCACCAGCCGGCATGCCTTCGCCACGTCATTGACCATCTCAATCACACTGCCCAACGAATACGACGCACCCTGGTAATGGCACAGCCAGGGATCAGTGACCCCCTCTCTCTCTGAAGCCAGGAGCCATCCAAAGCACCCCACTGACACCAGCAGTCCTACGCTCGCCGCGCCCAAAAAAAACCATGCATGCCGCCCTGCCCTCGGGCCGGCATCGGCATCACCAACTTTTGAATGTTGGTGACAGCATCCCCCGTCACCACCTGGCCGGCATCCCGGCGAATCTCAACGCTCCGACTCAAAATCATCTCCCAGCTCGAAGCGAGCGCCGTTGGCTCGCTGCACCGGGGGATCATCTGTTCATTTGCGTTTCTTTGCAGAGCTGAAACTGAAGCTCACGGGTGCGCTGAAGGTGGCACCGCCTTCGATCTGCTGGTGAACGTCACCACCGATGAGCACGCGGGGACCATCGGATCGAGACGAATCACCGCCGATCTGGACGAGGACGGAAATAACGTCACGAACGCTCATCTGCCGATTGGGATTGGCACGCCGGTAGTTCTCGACCAATGCGACCTCCTCATCGGTCATCGTCGTCTCGAACGGGGTCGACCTACGGCCAGTGAGCACATAAAGCACATCAACCCCAGCAGCGGCAGCCCGAGCCAGAAAGTCCCCTTTGGGAGCGGAAACACCGCGCTCCCAATCTTGGGCGGTGCGCGCAGACGCCTCCCCTATATCTGCAAATGCAGGCTGGGAGAGCCCGAGACGCTCGCGCTCTTCGCGCAAGCGGGCACCGATATTCACGCGGATTTCTTCGCTCATCTATTGCAACACGCAGTTTTCTGCCGTAGACTTCGGCTCACAGTGAAATTCTTCCTTACACAAAGGATATCGCACGCAATGACCTCCCAAGTCCAAGCAGCACGCCGCGCGCCGCGAGGCGTCGTCACCGAAAAGCCCATCCCCATCCGCCTGCTGCCCGCAGAGCGCGCTGAGGTTGAGGCCTTCGCCCAAAGTGAGTCGCGGTCGCTGGCCTCGTTCTCGCGCCTGATGTTGCTGCGCGGCCTGGCCGACTTTCGCAGCAAGAACGCCGCAACCTCGAACTGACCAAAGGTTTCGCGTGCCCAACGACTGGTTCACCCTTAACTCGGCGCCGATGCTTTCGGTTGACTGGGTTTTACCTCTTGTGGAGATGGCCTCATGAGGATG
>Ga0209913_1001065_pt1 | contig 17125 bp, 12 predicted proteins | sample PersoiDNA2013203_FD_185805 | JGI IMG/M metagenome (GOLD analysis project Ga0209913, IMG submission 185805) | Permafrost soil microbial communities from the Arctic, to analyse light accelerated degradation of dissolved organic matter (DOM) -... | ecosystem: Environmental > Terrestrial > Soil >... | reverse complement strand
CGACGTCGCCGAAGACCTCGGACCTCCGCGGCGCGATCGCGTCGATCTCGTCGATGAAGATGATGGACGGGCTGTGACGTTGCGCGGCGTCGAAGATCTCGCGCAGGCGAGCCTCGCTCTCGCCGTAGAGCTTATTGAGGATCTCCGGGCCGTTGATGTGGATGAAGTGGGCGCTGGTCTCGCCGGCGACGGCGCGCGCGATCAGGGTCTTGCCGGTCCCGGGAGCCCCATGCAGCAGAACGCCCCTCGGCGCGTCGACGCCCACGTGTCGAAAAAGCTCCGGGTAACGGATCGGCAGCTCGACCACCTCGCGGATGCGCCGGACCTCATCGTCGAGTCCGCCGATATCGTCGTAGGACGATCGCGCGGCGGAGCCTTCCGCGCGTTCCGGTTCGGTGAGCGCGACCTTCGTGTGCATCGAGACGAGCACGATGCCTTGGGGCGCAGTGGCGCGCACTTCGAACCAGAGTGCCTCGGCGCCATGTCCCTGCACGCGCACGCGATCCCCGACGGTGACGGGGGCGCCCGCGAGTGTGCCCTTGATCTCCGCCACGTCTACGCTCGACACGCCGCCCGGCTCGCCTTCGGGCACCAGCACCAAGGAGCGCGCGAGCTGCGTTTCGGCGACGCGAACGGTCAACTCGTCGCCGAGATCGACGCCCGCGTTGTGCCGGACGGCGGACTCCACGCGCGCGGGCGCCGCATCGCCTTCACTTGCCGGAAGCGGCGCGACGCGGGCGCCGGTCGTCTTGCGGCCCGTCAACTCGACGATGTCGTCGGAGGCAAGCCCCAACCTCTCCATGAGTGGCGCCGGCATGCGCACGAGGCGCTGCCCCACGTCGTTCGGCAGCGCCTCGGCTGCGCGGATGTAGACGACCGACTCTTCCTGGCAAGCGGCGTTCCCGCTCATCAACTGCTCCATGGTCGATTGGCGACGCATTGGTCAGACCATTACACTATTACACTATAGTCCGCCCTCCGGCGCCATGTCAAATGGCGCTTGCGCTGCTCGACACTGCGAACGGCGGCTCCGGGTGCCTCTTCTCTGAGAACCCAGAATCGGGGGACGGCCATCCGCGGGCCAGGCGAAATCTCCAGTACGACGGCAGTGAGTAACGGCAGGAAGGCATCATGACTGAGGAACCGGACTTGACGATCTCGAGGCAGAACGAGCCATCGGCCGCTTCAGATCGTCATGTAGTCAATCGATGGGCGGGGCGTGGGGCTACACATACAACTCGCCCGGTAGAGAACCCTTGGAGTTCACCAGAGAATGCCCGACTACTCGCCAACGCGACTCATCGACTCGCCCGAACTGGCTCGCAGCTTGGGGGTACCGAAGCTGTTCGTGAAGGACGAGTCCATGAGACTCGGTCTGCCTGCTTTCAAGGCTCTCGGGGCATGGTGGGCGACGTACCGCGCCCTTTGCGAGAGATCTGGGAGCGAGCCCGCCAACTGGAGGTCTCTCTCCGAGTTGAGCGAGTACTTTGCCGGGCTCCGTCCACTGACAATCGTGGCGCCGACCGACGGCAAGTATGGACGCGCGGTCGCACGGTTTGCTCGACTTCTTGGCTTTGATGCTCGGGTCTTCATGCCCGCGGCTGTGCCGCGTCCCCGAGTCGTTGCCGTCGAGAGCGAGGGCGCAACAGTCGAGCTCGTCGACGGGACCTATGAAGATGCAGTCGCTGCGGCAGAGGATTACGGGGCCGACAAACATGTTCTCGTTGCCGATTCGGCCGTCGCGGGAAGCCTGACGCATGACTGAGGAACCGGACCTGACGATCCAACGATGTTCTGGGAGATCAGTGGCCCGGTCATAGGTCGGCAAGACGATAGAGATCACGGTGCGTCCTGCTCGCGCGTTTTCTTCGGTGAAGACCACAGTAGTCGGCCACGAGCCGGGAGACCGACTTGCCCGACCTGCCGGCGTAGCGCTTGGCGCTGCGGATGAGCTCGTCGTCGAGCCGCAACGTCAGCTTGGTGTTCACGGGGAAGCCTTCTGACGTACACTGTCGACTCTGATTATACGTCAGGAGCGTCAAAGCAGGCGGCTGGGCCTGGTCCTGGAGTGGAATGGTGGACCTAAGTGGACAGCTTTCGAACCTTCGAGGGGAGGTGCAGCGACTCTTTGAACGGCGGTCGGATACCGCCATTTCAAGGGCGTGTCCACCTAGACTGCAGAGCCTTCGATCACGCTCCACGGCATGCCCTCGAGCGGCAGGATGCGACTGAGGGCAAAGCTCGAATCAGTGAACAGTCCCTCGTACTCGGCCGCTGTGCGCTCGCGACCGCCGACCACGGCCAGCATCTCGAGATCCGCCTGCCGCACGAGCCGCTCGAAGACGGCGGCGTTCGGCTGGCTCGGCTCCGGGACGACCATCTCGACCACCAGCAGACGCGATCCCTCTTCCATCGCCGCTCGACAGTTGCCCAAGATGCGCAACGCTGTGGCGTCGTCCCAGTCGTGCAAGATCCAGGATAGCAGGTAGGCGTCGCCACCCGGCGGGACGGCCTCGCGAAAGTCGCCAGCGATCGCCTCGCACCGCTCGGCAAAGCCGGCCTGACGTAGCTGCTCACGGGTGCCCCCGATCACAGTAGGGAGATCGAAGACAACGCCGCGAAGATGAGGGCAGACAGCCAGCAGCGCGCACAATAGACCGCCGCGACCACCACCGACATCGACCAGGCAATCGACCGTGCTGAAGTCCACAGCCGTCGCGACGGCCCGGTCGCGCGCGGCGCCCACCCGGGCCATGCTCTCCTCAAACGAGGCGGCCGCTTCAGGGTGAGAGGCCAAGTAGTCCCAGAGGCGACAGCCGTGGGCCCCGACGAAGCCGGGCTCGCCGGTACGCAAGGTGTGGGTGAGGTGACCGTAGGCGGCCCAGCGCCAGTGCTCGGTCGATACGACCGCGAAGCGCCGCAACGAGCCCGGGACATCGCTACGTAGCAGATCGCCCAGTTCGCCCAAGCGGTAGCGCTCATCGTCGCCGATCGTGAAGAGGCCGATATCGAGGGTGGCGTCCAGCAGACGGGCGAGGGCACGTTCATCGGCGCCGAGGCGCCGTGACAGCTCGGTGATCGAGCTCGGTCCATTTGCCAATGCATCGGCGACGCCGAGACGAGCAAGGGCACCGATCGCGGCGCTGACCTGATAGCCATTGATGAGCTCTACGAGCCGACGGTTGGAGACCGCGGGCTGCTCGGTTGATTGAGTCGTTCCCTCCGTCATGGAGCCGATAATAGAGCGAGCATAGGTGGCCAGCAAGGCGACGCCTTCCCAGTCAGCTAGTGCTTCCGCACGGCGGGATCGCCTGCTCCCACCGCCGCACTGCAGGAAACCCGCTCGTCATCCTTGAGGTCGCCCGCGAACTGGATCGTCGCCGAGTGCACGCGCTCGACGTGCACGCTGGGGTCTCCGTCGCCCATTGCCGGCGCTCAAAGCCTGGAGGTCCTGACAAAACGAATCATGGCCAAACCACATTGGATTGATGATTCGTGCATGCCGAGCTGAGCTCTGGATGACGATAGTCGTCAGGCTGTTCGAGCTCCTTCGCAGGACGCTCACTGCAGTTCGGGGCGATCGGGTAGGCGACCGGACATCGGAAGGTAGCTGATTGCAGGGGAAGCGTTGTGATTGTGACAACGTTGGTGGACCTAAGTGGACAGCTTTCGAACTCTCGGCGAGAGATCCAGCGATTGTTGGATCTATAGCCTGGCGCGAGCCCTGATGCGTGGCTCGCGGAACACCGTGCAGGCTCAGCGAACAGGTACAGGGCGCAGTGCCCAAGTCGCCGCGCCCCACACCGAACTCCGCGCGCTCCTCGCCTCCCACGGCCGTTCACCCGACCGCTGCCTCACTGAGGATCGCCGTCACGCCGGCGACAGCGCTTGACAAGCGAGACATTCACATCTTAGATATCTGGGACATTATAGTCTCTATTTCTTCCTAGCCTCAGGAGGGCTTCGTGACTCATGAAGTAACCGACGAATCCGACCGCTTCCGTTCCACAGCGACGGCAGGATGGTTGGCGCACGACAGTGCGCCGATCACGGCCGTACCGAATGGGAGTGAATGATGGCGACTTTGCTGGCTCGAATCGGCTCGTTCTGCTACCGGCGGCGCAAGCTCGTCCTCGTGTCGTGGCTGGTGGTACTGGCTGTGCTCGGCATTGGCGCCGCCACGCTGTCGGGACCGGCATCAAGCAACTTCTCCGTGCCGGGAACCGAGGCGCAACGGGCGATCGACCTGCTCGGCAAGCGGTTCCCTCAACTATCGGCGCAGGGCGCCACGGCCCGCGTCGTCTTCGCTGCGCCTCCCGGTCAGCAGCTGACGAGCGCCGGCAATCGCGCGGCGGTCGAGAAGGTCGTCGCCAAGCTGAAGGCGGCGCCGCAGGTCGCAGTCGTCGTCGATCCGCTCCAGGGTCGGACGATCAACCGGACCGGTACGATCGGCTACGCGCAGGTGACCTACCAGAAACCGGCGATCGAGTTGACGACCCAGGCTCAGGACGCCCTCACAGCCGCCGTGCTGCCGGGCCGCAACGCAGGCCTGACCGTCGAGATCGGCGGTGACGCACTCACCTCCCTCCCCGGAGTCGGCCCCTCCGACCTGGCGGGCATCCTCATCGCCGCGGTCGTTCTCGCCATCACGTTCGGCTCGCTCGTGGCCGCCGGCCTGCCTCTGCTGACCGCGATCTTCGGTGTCGGGATCACGATGGCGATCGTCACCGCCGCCAGCGGCTTCGTCCACGTGATGTCTTCGACCCCCGTCCTGGCGGTGATGATCGGCCTCGCGGTGGCGATCGACTACGCGCTCCTCATCGTCTCGCGCTACCGGCACGAGATCGGGATCGGCAAGGAGCCGGCCGAGGCTATCGGCCAGGCTCTCGGCACCGCAGGCTCCACGGTGGTCTTCGCCGGTCTCACTGTCATCATCGCCCTGTGCGGCATGATCGCCCTCAACATCAGCGCGCTCTACACGATGGGCCTCTTTGCCGCCCTGGGCGTGGCCGTCGCCGTACTCATCGCTCTGACGCTGCTGCCGGCCCTCCTCGGCTTCGCCGGCCGGCGCATCCTGGCGGGACGGATCCCGGGGCTGCGGGCGCGTGATGCCGAGGCCGACGGAGCGAAGCCGGCGCTCGGGCACCGCTGGGGTCAGCGGGTCACCCGCCAGCCCGTGTGGCTCCTGCTCGCCGGGGGCATCCTGCTCATCGGTCTCAGCATCCCGGCGGTCGGACTACGACTGGCACTGCCCGACAACGGCACCGCCGCACCGAGCACCACGCAGCGTAAGGCCTATGACCTGGTCGCCAGGGGATTCGGTCCCGGCTTCAACGGCCCCCTTGCCGTGGTCGTCGAGGGCGGCGCCAACGGCAACGCCAAGGCGGCCGCCACCACCGTCTCCAGCGCCATCGCGAAGCTCGGGGACGTGGCGATGGTCACGCCGCCGACTCTGAACCATGCCGGCGACACCGCTGTGCTCACCGTCGTGCCCAAGGAGGGCCCCACCAGTCAGTCGACCAGTGATCTCGTCAAGGCGATCCGCGATCAGAGCAGCCAGTTTCGCCGCCAGACCGGCGCCGAAGTCCTGGTGACCGGCAAGACCGCACTCGACATCGATGTGTCGAGCCGGCTCAACGGCGCCCTCCTGCCCTACCTGCTGATCGTCGTCGGCTTGGCGTTCCTGCTCCTCACCTTCGTCTTCCGTTCACTGGTAATCCCGCTCGTCGCATCCCTCGGCTTCCTGCTCAGCATCATGGCGACCCTGGGCGTGATCGTCGCGGTCTTCCAGAAGGGCTGGCTCGGCAGCCTGTTCGGCATCGTCGACCAGCCGGGCCCGATCATGAGCATCATGCCCATTCTCCTGGTCGGCATCGTGTTCGGCCTGGCGATGGACTACCAGGTCTTCCTGGTCACTCGGGTGCGCGAGGAATACGTGCACGGCGCCAAGCCGACCGAGGCAGTCATAGCGGGTCTCGGTCACGCGTCGCGAGTGATCGTCGCGGCGGCGCTGATCATGATCAGCGTGTTCGTCGGCTTCGGCCTGTTCGCGAGCGACCCGATGATCACGCTCATCGGGCTCGGTCTGGCCTGCGCCGTCTTGCTCGACGCCTTCGTCGTGCGCATGATGCTCGTCCCCGCCGTCATGACGCTCCTCGGCAGCAAGGCGTGGTGGCTGCCACGGTGGCTCGAGCGCGCGCTGCCCAACATCGACATCGAGGGCACGCGCCTGCGTGCGGGCCGTGGCGTCGAGGCCGGCATACCCCAGCCCAGGCCGGAGTCTGCGTAACAGTCGACCAGACTCGCCAGACGTCATGCGGCGTCGGCATCACGTGGATCTCGCTCGAGAGGCATGCATCCCCGTGGCGTCGGCGTCGCCCCGGTGTGGGCGGTCTTCGCCGGCGCCGATCAGAGCCGATCAGAGCCACCCGGCTGAGGACTCGCTGCTATAATCCTCACATCCGGTGGACGTCGCTCGCCGATGTCCCGGACTTCGCCCCGGAGGACCTCAGATGAAGAGTGATCCCGGGCCCGGTGCCCGTCCTTACGGGCGGCGGGCCGACGCCGAACGAAACCGCGAGAGCGTGATGGACCACGCCACCCGTCTGCTCTGCGACGACCCCACCATCGGAATGGTCGAGATCGCCAGCGCATCCGGGATCGGCCGCGCCACGCTCTACCGGCACTTTCCCACCCGCGAGGCCCTCATCGTGGCGATCATGAACCAGGCGGTGGCCGAGGCGGAGAAGGCGATCGAAGCCAGTCGGCTCCACGAAGGAACGGCCGCCGAGGCCCTGCTTCGGCTGGTCTCAGCAGTGATCGAGATCGGCGATCGCTACCGTTTCCTGATGATCCAAAGGACCGAAGAGACCACAGAAGAGCAGCTGCGTACTCATCAAAGAGAACGCGTCGGCGCCGCGGTCGATGCGCTGTTCAAGCGCGGCCAGGACTCCGGCGAGTTCTCGCCGTTGCTCTCGCCGTCCTGGATGACCACCATCGTCGGCGGCCTGATCGTGACAGTCGTGCACGAGGTGGTCATCGGCAACCTCGACCAGACCCAGGCTCGGACGATCGTCGCCCATGCAGTTCTGCATGGTGTCTCGGCCTGAGGTCATTCCCGCAGCGCGGACCAGAGGAATGGTGGAAGAGCGACCGGGTAGGCGACCGGACATCAGAAGTTGGAGGCTTGCAGGGGGAACGTTGTCGTATTAACAACGTTGGTGGACCTAAGTGGACAGCTTTCGAACCTGCGTTGCGAGGTGCGGCGTCTATTGGATCTGCACGCGTGAATCGGGTCGTTCCAGGGCAGCGTCAACGAGATCTCGAAACGCCGGCTCTCCGCGAGCCTCTGAATCGCAGACCGTTGGCGGCCTACGCCAGCAGAGTCCCCGTCGTCCGGAACGCGGTCGGCCCGTCTTTGTGCCTCAGCGTGAGGTGAGCAGCGACTCAGAGACGACGGCAGAGCCAGACTTCCCGCGGTTCCCGGCCTCCCCCGCCGGGTAGACAGTCGCACGATGAGCAAACGAGACGGTATCGGTTTCTGGGGGGCGTCTGCCATCGGAGTCGGGGGCATGGTCGGCGGCGGCATCTTCGCCGTGCTCGGCCTCGCCGTTCAGCTCGCCGGTGGAGGCACGCCGGTCGCCTTTGCGGTGGCCGGCGCCGTGGCGCTGCTCACGTCGTACTCTTACGCCAGGCTCTCAGTCACTTACCCGAGCCAGGGCGGCACCGTGACCTTCCTGGTCCAAGGCTTTGGCCCCGGCCTGTTCTCCGGAGGACTGAACATCCTCCTGTGGCTGAGCTACGTCGTCATGCTCTCGCTCTACGCCAGCGCCTTCGGGAGCTACGGCGCGGCCTTCTTCAGCGGGCCCTCGCAGACCCTCGTCAAGCACGTCCTGATCTGCGCCAGTGTGCTCGTCATTACCGTCCTCAACCTCATGGCCGCCAAGGTCATCGGCCGGGCGGAGGAATGGATCGTCGGTCTCAAGCTCGCGATCCTGTTCGTCTTCGTCGGTGTCGGTGTGTGGGGCATCGAAGCGCGGCGCCTCGCCGTCTCGACCTGGAGCTCCCCGCTGCAGCTGGTCTCTGGCGGGATGATCATCTTCGTCGCCTACGAGGGTTTCGAGCTCATCGCCAACACGGCCAAGGACGTGCGCGATCCCGCGCGGACCCTGCCGCGAGCGTTCTATTTCTCGGTGGCCTTCGCCGTCGTGCTCTACGTAGCCGTGAGCCTGGTGACCGTCGGCAACCTTTCTCAGGCGAAGATCGCCGGCGCCCAGGATTACGCGCTCGCCGCCGCGGCGCGTCCCTTCCTCGGGCAGACGGGCTTCGTGCTGATAGCGGCTGCCGCGCTGCTTTCCACCGCCTCGGCGATCAACGCGACGCTCTACGGCTCCGGCCGCCTCTCCTACGTGATCGCCCGGGACGGCGAGCTGCCCAAGGAACTCGAGCGCAAGGTCTGGAGCCGTCCGCTGGAGGGCCTGTTCATCACGTCGGGATTGACACTGGTGGTGGCCAACGTCCTCGATCTCACCAGCATCTCGACGGCCGGCAGCGCTGGTTTCCTGCTCATCTTCGCCGCCGTGAACGCCGCCAACGTGCACCTCGCGCGCCAGACGCGCAGCAGGCGATGGATCTCCGGACTAGGACTGGCCGGCTGCGTGGGCGCCTTCATCGCGATCCTGATCGAAATGGGCGGCCGCTCTCCGTTCAAGCTGGTCGTGCTCGGCGGCCTAATAGCCGTGAGCTTCGCCGGCGAAGCCATCTACCGCCGCTTTCGAGGACGGCCTATCCAGCCTGCGTAGCACCTGGCTGCCACCATGACAGGGCAGACCCACGCGCGGCGGTCTGCCCTGTTACTCCAGAGCGGCTTCTGGCTCCGACGGATCGAGAGTGCGGGCGCGTCGTTCCCCCCGTTGCCGGTCATGCCGATGATGTGGCCTTGCCTTTGCAGGCGTGATGCCGATCTGGAGTCGGAACTGGAGGGCCTGCCGGCGGGACCGGTCAAGAGCGGAGAGACCGCGGCCAACGGAAGTCGGAATCGATTCCGTGCCATTGCTATGACGTATGGTGGGCACAGGAAGGAACCATCGCATTCGTCTCCGTGAGAGCTGCGGACCCAGGGTCTTCGGCGCGCGCATCAGGAAGGGAAGGCATCATGACCGAAGAAGCCAGGGGTGGGCGAGCCACAGCTGCAGGCAGCACGCCGAGGCCCCTCTCGCCTGAGCAGTTGGACCTGATCCACGCCTACTGGCGAGCGGCCAACTACCTCTCCGTGGGTCAGATCTACCTCATGGACAACCCCCTGCTGGCCGAGCCGCTGCGCCCCGAGCACATCAAGCCGCGGCTACTCGGCCACTGGGGCACGACCCCGGGCCTCAATTTCATCTACGCGCACCTAAACCGGGTGATCAGAAACTGGGATCTCAATGCGATCTATGTCACCGGTCCCGGGCACGGCGGCCCCGGCATTGTGGCCAACACCTACCTCGAGGGCACCTACAGCGAGGTCTACCCCGACATCACCCAGGACGCCGAGGGCATGCGCAAGCTCTTTCGCCAGTTCTCCTTCCCCGGCGGCATCCCCAGTCACGTAGCGCCCGAGACGCCAGGCTCGATCAACGAGGGCGGCGAGCTCGGCTACTCCCTGTTGCACGCCTACGGCACCGCTTTCGACAACCCCGACCTCTTGGCCTGCTGCGTGATCGGCGACGGCGAGGCAGAGACGGGCCCGCTGGCGGCGAGCTGGCACTCCAATAAGTTCCTCGATCCCGTGCGCGATGGAGCCGTGCTTCCGATCCTGCATCTGAACGGCTACAAGATCGCTAATCCCACGGTGCTGGCGCGCATCTCCGAGGATGAGCTGCGCGACCTGCTCAAGGGCTACGGGTACGAGCCGCACTTCGTCAGTGGCGACGATCCGCCGCTCGTCCACCAGCGCATGGCGGCGGTGCTCGACGAGGTCGTCCAAGAGATCCAGGTGATCCAGCGGACCGCCCGCGAGGGCAACGATCCCACACGTCCGCGCTGGCCGATGATCGTCCTGCGCACGCCCAAAGGTTGGACCGGTCCCAAGGAGGTCGATGGCCTGCCGGTCGAGGGCACCTTCCGCGCCCACCAGGTGCCCATCACCCAGGTCCGGGAGAACCCCGAGCACCTGGCGCTGCTCGAGTCGTGGATGCGCAGCTACCGTCCGGCGGAGCTCTTCGACGAGAAGGGCACGCTTGTAGAAGAGCTGAAGGCGCTTCCCCCCAAGCAATACCGCCGCATGAGCGCCAACCCGCACACCAACGGCGGGCTCCTCTTGCGTGACCTCTTGCTGCCCGACTTCCGCGACTACGCGGTCGAGGTGGCCAAGCCCGGAGTGACGAGCGGCGAGGCCACCCGAGTCCTGGGAACGTTCCTGCGCGACGTGACCGCCGCCAACCCTGACACCTTCCGCCTCTTCGGCCCCGACGAGACGGCTTCGAACCGTCTCTCGGCCGTGTTCGAGGTCACCAATCGAACGTTCGACGCACAGATCATTCCCACCGACGACCACCTCGCTCCCGACGGTCGCGTCATGGAGGTGCTTTCCGAGCACCTCTGCCAGGGCTGGCTCGAGGGCTACCTGCTCAGCGGTCGCCATGGCCTCTTCAACTGCTACGAGGCCTTCATCCACATCGTCGACTCGATGTTCAACCAGCACGCCAAGTGGCTCAAGGTGAGCCGGGACATCCCCTGGCGGGCGCCCATCGCCTCCTTAAACTACCTGCTCTCCTCGCACGTCTGGCAGCAGGACCACAACGGCTTCTCGCACCAGGATCCGGGCTTCATCGACCACGTCGTCAACAAGAAAGCTGAGACCGTGCGCGTCTACCTGCCCCCCGACGCCAACTGCCTGCTCTCGGTGGCCGATCACTGCCTGCGCAGCCGCCAGTACGTGAACGTGATCGTCGCCGGCAAGGCGCCCATGTTGCAGTGGCTTACCCTGGAGGAGGCAGTGGCGCACTGCACGCGCGGCATCGGCATCTGGGAGTTCGCCTCCAACGATCAGGGCGGCGAGCCCGACGTCGTGCTGGCCGCCTGCGGCGACGTGCCGACACTGGAGACGATCGCCGCGGCGAAGCTCATCCGCCGGCACCTGCCCGACCTCAAGGTGCGCATGGTCAACGTGGTCGACCTCATGCGCCTGGAGCCGCAGAGCGAGCACCCACACGGCCTCTCTGAGGCCGAGTTCGACGCTCTCTTCACCAGCGACCGGCCGGTGGTCTTCGCCTACCACGGCTACCCCTGGCTCATCCACCGTCTCACCTACCGGCGCACCAACCACGACAATATCCACGTGCGCGGCTACAAGGAGGAGGGCACGACCACGACGCCCTTCGACATGGTCATGCTGAACGACCTCGACCGCTTTCACCTGGTCATGGACGTGATCGACCGCGTGCCCGGCCTCGCCTCGCGGGCCGGCCACGTCCGTCAGCTCATGGTCGACCGCCGCCTGGCCGCGCGCGCCTACACGCGCGAGCACGGCGAAGACGCGCCCGAGATCCGCGACTGGACCTGGACGTGTTGATGCAGGTCCTGGTGGTCAACGCCGGCTCCAGCAGTCTGAAACTGCGCCTGCTCGACGCCAGCGACCACATGCTGGCCGGCCACGACCTGCCCGCGCCGCGCGGGCTGGCAGACGCGGCCGCACTGAGGGAGGTGCTGGGCACCCTTGGTAGGATCGACGCCGTCGGTCACCGCATCGTGCACGGAGGCACCGAGTTCACCGAGCCCGTGATCGTCGACGAGGCTGTCGTGGAGAAGCTGCGCCTGCTTAGCGACCTGGCGCCGCTTCATCAACCGAAGTCCCTGGCCGCCCTCGACGCCGTCGCTGCGGCGCTGCCCGGCATCCCCGCCGTGGCCTGCTTCGATACGGCCTTCCACGCCCGCATGCCGGCCGCCGCGGCCACCTACGCTCTGCCTCGCGAGTGGCGGCAGCGCTGGCCGCTGCGCCGGTTCGGCTTTCACGGACTCTCGCACGCCTACGCCTCGCGCAAGGCTGCGGAGCTGCTAGGTCGCTCCCCGAAGGGTTTTCGCGTCGTCACCTGCCATCTCGGGGCCGGGGCCTCGCTGGCCGCCGTCACGGACGGGCGCTCGATGGACACGACGATGGGCTTCACGCCACTCGAGGGCCTCGTCATGGCGACACGCTCGGGAAGTATCGATCCGGGCCTCGTCTTATGGCTCGAAGAGCACGTCGGCATGCCGCCCGCCGAACTGGCCGCCACTCTCGAACATCGCTCCGGGCTCCTCGGGCTGGCTGGCACGCCCGACATGCGCGCCATCCTTGCGGCAGAACAGGAGGGCCAAGCGGAGGCGCAGCTTGCGGTCGGGGTCTACCTGCATCGGCTGAGAGCCGGCATCGCAGCGATGGCCGCGGCCATGGGCGGCCTGGACGCCTTGGTGTTCACGGGCGGAGTGGGCGAGAACGCTGCCGCCATCAGGCAACGGACCGCTGATGGTCTTGAGTTCCTCGGCGTAAAGGTCGACCCGGAGCGCAACGAAGATGCCGGTGACCGGGAGATCGGCAGCCGCGATGCCCGCGTTCGCACGTTTGTCGTTGCGGCCCGTGAAGACCTGGAGGTCGCACGCGGGGTGCGGGAGCTGCTCAGCCGACCGGAGGCCAGCGGCTGAACGTACCGGTCAGACGCGCCGCGCACTGCACTGACACCTTTGATTGGTCCACTTCGCATGACAGCACGCGAGCCGGCCGCCCCCTGAGTGTAGACGCGCCGACCTGAAAGCAGGCCTCGACGGCAGAGCGATTGGCCACCGTAAACCCATGCTGAACAGGGAGAACGTTGTAATAGTGACAACGTTGGTGGGCCCAGCAGGACTCGAACCTGCGACCGATCGATTATGAGTAGACTGCTCTAACCAGCTGAGCTATAGGCCCACGCGCCCGCATCTTACCCCGAACCCTCTACCCCGCGGGCCGTGGTTACGCCGCGGCCGGCGAGCGCCTGGAAGCCGCCGTAGAGCGCCAGCGCCACCGCGAAGCCGGCCAGGAAACCAAGCGACGATCCGGCGAACACGCCCTTGGCCAGCGCACCGGTGTAGACGCTGGTCGAGGTCAGCAGCAGTGAGGTGACGATGCCCGCCGCCCAGGCGACGAACGCCGGCCAGCGCACCGCCGGCAGCACGGTCGCCGAGCCGGCGGGGCCGGAGCCGCCCAGCAGCAGCGCCTCCCGCCCGGGGTAGCCGCGGCGGCTCCAGCCCCAGGCATCCACGAGGAAGATCGCCGCCCACGGCGCCAGCGCCCCGGCGATCAGGGTGAGGAACGCCTGGAAGGTGGCGATGGCGTCGCTCGCCACGAGCAGGATGTACACGCTCGCGGCCAGCGAGAGCGCCGCGTCCACGAGCACCGTGCGCGAGCGCGGGATGCGCACGCGGGCGGCGATCAGGCTCAGGCCGGACGAGTAGATGTCGAGGATGTCGCCGGTGACCATGCCGCCGACCACGGCGAGCAGGTACGGCACCGCGAACCACGAGGGCAGCAGCGCCTGCAGCTCGGCGATGGGATTGGCCGCCGAGGCCAGCCCGGGGAGGCTCGGCGCCAGCACCACGCCGAGCCCCATCAGCGCCAGCACCGGCACCACGGAGCCCAGCGTAGCGGCCAGGACCACCGGGCGCGCCGGCGTGCGCAGCGGCAGGTAGCGCGAGTAGTCAGAGGCCATGTTCACCCACGACAGCCCACTGAACGCGACGACAATCGAGAACGCGGGCACCAGACCGGTGAGCCAGGGCCCGTCGGGAGTCCGCAGCAGCGCGCCCCAGTGGACATCCGGCAGCAGGAAGGCGGCCGCGACCAGGGTGAGGCCACCGAAGAGGTAGGCGAAGGCGGTCTGGACCTTCACGATGGCGGCGTGGCCGAGGAAGGCCACCCCGAAGGCCAGCGCCGCCACCACGGCCAGAGCTGTGAGCAGGGCCAGCGGCCCGGACTGCGTCCCGAAGACGATCTGGAACACCGCCTCGAGCGCGTACGTGGCGACCACCAGCACCACCGTCTGCCAGCCCACCAGGTTGAGCCACGACAACGCCGCCGGGAACACGTTGCCGACGCGGCCGAAGCACTCCGCCGACAGCGCCATCGTCGGCCGCCCCGTGCGCACGCCGGGCACGCTGAAGTACCCGACGAGCAGGAACGACCACACGCCCAGCAGGGCGATGAGGCTCTGCTTGAGAGAGAGACCGTAGCTCATGACCACGGCGCCGATGACCACCGAGGTGATGGCGAGGTTGCCGGCCAGCCACAGGCGGAAGACGTCGCCCACGCGACCGTGGCGCTCGTCGCCGGGGACCGGCTCGATGCCGCGGCGCTCCACCTGCCACGCGGGCGATGAGGATCGGAAAGGATTCACGCAGTACCTCGTTCGTCGGTGTCGGAGGACGACGGCAGCAAGGCGCGCGCCGCCGCCTCCACGTCGGGCGCCTCGGTGAGTGCCGAGATCACGGCCAGGCCGGCGGCGCCGGCCGCCCAGGCGGCCGGCGCCGTGGCGGCGCCGACGCCGCCGATGGCGACGATGGGTCGCGCTGAGCGGCGCACCGCCGCGGCCAGGGCGGCGGGGCCGACCGGCGTAGCGGCGTCGGCCTTCGAGGGCGTCGCCCAGACCGGGCCGAAGCCCACGTAGGCAGGGTCGTAGCCGAGCGCCCAGTCGAGCTCATCGAGTGTGTGCGCCGTGAGCCCCAGGGCGAGCCCAGGGGCCAGACGCCGCGCCGCCGCCGGCGGCAGGTCGTCGGCGCCGAGGTGCACGCAGTCGGCGCCAAGCGCCAGGGCAAGGTCGAGGCGGTCGTTGACCGAGAACCACACGCCGGCGGCGCGGGCGGCGGCGGCCACCGCCTGACCGTAGGCGTAGGCGTCGCGCGTCGAGCCGTCCTTGACGCGCAGCTGCACGCCGGTGACGCCGCCGCGGGCGGCGGCGGCGAGCCAGCCGTCGACCTCGGCCGGCGGGACCCGCTGCGGGTCGACCAGCGCCTGCAGGGTCAGGTCCATGGCGCCTGCCCCGCCGCATGGCCGAGTGGGCCGTGGCCGGCGCCGAGACCGGGCGCGTGAGCGATCGCCGCCTGCACGTAGCGGATGCCGCGCTCGACGGCCTGCGCCAACGGCAGTCCCTGGCCGAGGCCTGTGGCGACGGCGGCCGACAGCGTACAGCCGGTGCCGTGCGTGTGCTGAGTGTGCACACGCACGGCGTTGAACAGACGCACCTCGTGACCGTCGAAGAGCAGGTCGACGACCGTCTCGCCCTCGGTGTGCCCGCCCTTCACGAGCGCCGCGCCGGCGCCGAGCTCGACCAGCCGGCGCGCGACCAGCTCGCGCTGCTCGAGCGTGCCCGCCGGCAGGCCGGTGAGCACCTCTGCCTCGGGGACGTTGGGCGTGACCAGGGCGGCCAGCGGCAGCAGCTCGTCGCGCAGGGCGCCGCGCGCCTCCTCGGCGAGCAGGGCCTGGCCGCCCTTGGCGACCATCACCGGGTCGACGACCAAGGGGACCGGGCGAGCGCCTACCGCGACCGAGCGCGCCTCCGTGCCCGCCGGCGCCCCCTCCGCACCCGAGCGCGCCACCCCCAGCCGCCGCAGCACAGCCGCGACGGTGCGCACCAGGGCGGCCGAGTCGAGCATGCCCGTCTTGACCGCGTCGACGCCGATGTCGTCGGCCACGGCGGCGATCTGGCGCTCCACCGCGTCCGGCGGCAGCGACCAGACGCCGTGCACGCCGAGCGTGTTCTGGGCGGTCACCGCGGTGACCGCCGTCATGGCGAAGCCGCCGAGGCGCTCGATCGTCTTGAGGTCGGCCTGGATGCCGGCGCCCCCGCCGGAGTCGCTGCCGGCGACGGTCAGGATGCGGGCCGGCTTCACAGCCCCTCCTCCATGGCGCGGCCGAAGGCGGCCCAGAAGGGGTCGACCTGCGGGTGCTCCAGCGGCCGTTCGCCGGCGGCGGTGACGCGGCGCAGGCCGCGCTCGACCGGGACCATCTCGCCGATCGCCGTCGCCGCGATGCCGGCGCCGGCGAGCGCCCCGAGCACGCCGTCGGCGTGCTCGGGGCGCACCGTCGCCAGCAGCGTGCCCTCGCTGATCGACGTCAAGGGATCGATATCCACGAGCTCACACACGGCCGCCACCTCGGGGCGCACGGGGATCGCCGCCTCGTCGAGACGCACGCCCAACCCAGAGGCCTGCGCGATCTCGAAGATGCCGCCCACCACACCGCCCTCGGTGGCGTCGTGCAGGCTGGTCACCCCTTCGTCGCGCACGCCGTACTCCACCGCCGTCATCGCGTCCTTGACCACGCTCATCTCGTAAAACAGGGCGGCGGCGCGGTCGGCGAACTCGTCGCCGATCCGCGCCCGCAGCGCCTCGGGGAAGGTGGCGGCGAACACGGCGGTCGCCTCGATCGCCGCCCCCTTGGTGCAGATCAGCACGTCCCCGTCGCGCGCCGTCCCCGAGGTCACGTAGCGGTCGGCGTCGCCCACCGCGAACACCGTGGCGCCGCCCACCATCGGGTAGTCACACCCCTGGTAGCGCGCCGTGTGACCGGAGATCACCGCGATACCCAACTAGTCGCAGGCCTCGTGCATGCCGTCCCAGAGCTCAGTGAGCTCCTCCTCGACGATGCTCAGCGGCAGGTTGAGATCGATCGCCATGTACGCCGGCGCGAGACCGGACATGGCGGCGTCGGAGGCCAGGATGTGCACCGCGAACCAGGCTGCGCGGCGGAAGCCGTACTGCGGCACCACGAACACGGGGTCGCAGGTCGCGGCGAGCACCTTGCCGTGGCCGAGATCGACGATGGAGACGTCCACGCCGGAACGCGGTCCCACGAGCACCTCGGGACGTTCGCGCCCCAGGCGCGGGTAAATCAGGGCAGAGAAGACCTCGGGCGAGATCTTGCCGATGGTCGGCAGGTCGGGCACGTCCTTCACCTCCACAAAGAAGGGCCGCTGCCGAAGAAACGCGGCGGCGACCCGGACGAGCCCACCTTGCGCGCTTCCCTCCGCTGGTATTACCCAGGTCAGGTTCGAGGGTTGGCTGTCGCCTCTCAGCCTCTCGCGAGACACCCCTAGCGGCCATGTGTCTGTTCCCGGCAAGCATACCACACCGCGGC
>Ga0209913_1001064_pt1 | contig 17172 bp, 28 predicted proteins | sample PersoiDNA2013203_FD_185805 | JGI IMG/M metagenome (GOLD analysis project Ga0209913, IMG submission 185805) | Permafrost soil microbial communities from the Arctic, to analyse light accelerated degradation of dissolved organic matter (DOM) -... | ecosystem: Environmental > Terrestrial > Soil >... | reverse complement strand
TATGCCTGGATGCGCGCCCGCACCGAGGCCGCCCATAACGAATTTATGAAGAGGACCGTATGACCATTCGACTGCTTGCCCGCCACGACAAATACACGGCCAACACCATCGTCACGCTGGACGCGGCCACCGAGGCCGGCCGAGTCGCGGCGAAGCAGGCCACTGCCGATCTGACTGGCGGCGTGCCTTACGTGGCGCCGCCGGCCGCCCCGAACCAGCTGTATCCGCTGCAGGTCGCGGTAGACGCCAGCGGGAACTCGGTCGGCGTCGTCGGTTTCAATAACCAGTCCGTGTCGCTGGGCGGCGGCGGTCCGGGTAGCGTCGCTATCGCCGGCACCGGCGACTCGCTGACGTTTGGCAAACACCAACAGCACGAGCCCGGCTGCTGCCGCAAATTACCGCAGCATTGGCTTCTTGGTCTGGATGATGCAGGTGTCGGAAGGCGCTGTATTCTTCGATGGTGGTCTGAACTATGGCATTGGCGGTCAAACCTCCAAAAACGTGCTGGACCGTTCCGCCGCCAACTCCGCCGACATGAAGGCCCGTGGTGCGCGCTTCTGCACCGTACTTGTGGGCACGAACGACCTGAACGACCCGGCCGTAACGGAGAAGCAGGTGGTCGATAACACGGCCGGCATCTGCACCAACCTGATTGCCCAGGGCGTCACGCCAATCGTGATTCCGATCCTGCCGCGTGCGTATGATGGAGGCCCTCTGGGCACCGCGATCACGCCCGAGCGTCAGCGCACTTTGCAACGCTGGGCGAATGGCCAGCGCAACTATGCGAAGCGAACGCCCGGCGTGATGCTGTTCGATCCGACCACGATGCTTACTGACCATTCGGACGCTCTGGGCTATCCAGGCGGCCGCCTCACCGCTAGTGCCCTCGCATTTACTAGCGACGGCCTGCACATCACCGCACGCTCTGCCTTCCCGCTGGGCCGAGGTGTTCAATTTGGTCAAGCCGTTCCTGCCGGCGTTGCACGCGCGCGGGAAGATCGTGCTGACTGTCCCTTCGGTAACGGGGAAGATGCGGTCGCCGGCCGGCTGCCGCTTCACGATGTCGAAAGCCTCGCCGAGCAGCGGCACCTCCTGGTCGTTGCCCGCCTTTTCCGTCGGGTGCTTCCGGTCGCGGATGATGATCGTGCGATCCGCCTCATTCAGGTCGGCCCATTTGAGATTGATGATCTCGCCCAGGCGCATGGCCGTGGCCACAGCGAACCTGATGATGTCCGGCATTGGCACCCGCTGCTGGCTGCCCTTCGCGCGGAAGTGTTCGCACAGCAGGTCGATCTCCTTGGCGGTCGGGCGCCGCGTGCGCGCGCGACTTCGTCGAAACACCCAGGTGCGCCAAGCGCACGCGTGCGTCTGTTACCGCAGTCTGGTCAACGGGCATCCGCCAGATGACACTGGCCGTCTTCAGGATGCCGCCGATATAGGTGAGGTCGATCCCCACGGTGACGCCGCCGGCGCCGCCAGCCCGCCGGACAGCAACGTGTTCGGTGAGCCGATCGGATGTCAGACCGGACAAGGGCACATGGCCGAAGGCAGACTGCAGCGACTTGAGCACAGCGGCCTTCTCCTTGTCGACGGGGCGAACAGCCCCTATTTCCACTGTGTAACGGTCGATGAGCGCGCCGGATGTAATAGAATGCAGGCTTCGATTGTCCCGTTACTGGCCCGCATCCATCTCCGACTCCACCTTCCCGGCCGCTTGGCTGCCAGAGACCTCGTTGGAAACGATTTGCTCACCTTGTGACCCGCGCGCCCGACCTGCGCGAAGCCGACGCGCCGCACTTCTGCGGGGGTGCGAGTGCCCGTGTAATCTGGATGGTCGGAGCCCGCAACACACAAACTCCGCAAATCAGATCGGGATTTGCATCGGAAAGAACCCGAGAGAAACCGTAATTCCTCATGAAATCCAAAGCTTATAAGTCGCGCCGCCTGTCGGTGGCTCCCATGATGGACTGGACCGAATTAACGAAGTAGGCCTTATGGCTGCTGGGGATGCAGCTCATCTGATGTAAATTTGATGCAGTGATGCAGAGCATGGGCCGGGCGGGATGACTGCAACCGGCAATAGAAAAGGCCCACCGAAGTGGGCCTTGTGCATCGTGTAGCTCCTGCGGCGTTAGTCGCCTGCTGCCTCTTCTCGCGCCTGTTCGCGCAGCCTATCCAGCGCTTCGGCGACGTCGCGCACGTCCGCGGTAAGTGGGCTACCGGACATCGCTACCGGGAATTTTCCGAGCGTCCGATGTGTGTAGCCCGTCGCCTTGCTGATGCCCAGCGCCTGGCACGTCTCGTCCAGGCTCAGCCGCGGCTTGTTGTAGATAGCCAGCAGCATGAATTGCGTGTTCATCCCGCCTCCCCGACTACCTCTGTGCTACCGGCGCCGACGGCTGCCAGCTGGTCCGCGCTCAGCCCGCCCAGCAGCCGCTGGATAACGTCGCAGGCCCGGCGGCACACGTCCGCGACGCCGGCACTTCCCCAGCGCGTCGACTTGTCCAGGTCGTTCAGCAGCTTCGCCAGTTCGGACACGCTGACGCCGGTCGGCAGATCCTGCTCGACGGCGTCCCGTAGGGCGCCGCGAATACTCTCCAGCTGGCGCACAAACATTTTTGCGATGGCGGTCGGGCGATCGACGCCAGCCTGGTCGGTGAATGTCAGCGCGATGCGGCCGGTGGCATGGGCAGCGTGCGCGGCCTCGACGATGACTTCCGTCAGCGGCACCTGCAGCACCTGCGCCATTTCGCTGCACCTGCACATATCGGCTGCTCCTGCACCGCCTGCATCCTGCCGCGCCGCGCCGGCCGCCCACAGGCGCTGCTCGAGCTGAAACTGCGTGAGGAACTCTGCCGGGAAGCCTGCCAGGGTGTCGCCGACGCGCTCGTATCCGTCACCATCGCTGAACTCGTACACGCTGCCGGTGAAGCAAGCCAGCGCCGGCTGGTCGTCCTCCACGCGGTACCCGGGCACGATGGCGAACGGCTGGCCCGCGAAAGTGTCGATTGCGCGCATCGGTTTTGCGATAGCCGGCGCACTGCGTTCGGCCAGGTCGCCGGCCACGTCTGTGCCGGTTGCCGCTGCCAGGCCCAGGATGGGGCGCTCGATGTGATCCTGCCGGCCGTAGCCGCGCGGCAGCCGGCGGTACAGCCACAGCAGGGCGCTCAGCAGGTCGGCGTCGGCCTGGGCCGGCACCGCGCTGGTGGCCCGGATCTTCGGCAGCGGCTGCTCCATGATGTGCCGGGCGTGGCGCTCGCCGTCTACGCAATGTGCCTCGACGTACATGGCCGCATCGGCCAGCGCAGCCTGCCAAAGCTCCTTCGTTTGGGCGACGTCAGCGGCCGGGTCTTGCGCCCGCAACTCGCTGTTTGCTGGCGCTGGCTGTGCCGTGACCGCAGCGTGCTGACGAAGGTGGTCCGCCCATTCATCCTGGCTAAACACGTGGCGCGGCAGGGCGCTCGCTTCGGCCACAGTGATCGTCAGGGGCGCGGGACTGACGCTGCTCCATTCGACCTGCGGCTGGCGCTGGTCGGGCGCGGGGGCCTGGTCAGACGCTATGCTTGCGGCGCCGGCGGTGCTCTGCGCGGCTTGCACCGGCGCCGCGGCGAGCGCCTTGATCGCGCTGCAGTAGCTCGCCACGCCGTACGCCATCCCGTTCAGGAACTCCTCGCTGACGTCATCGCGCTTGAAGGTGTCGGTCATGATCGTCGGAAGCAGGGCGGCGGCGGCGGCCAGGCCGGCCGCGCGGGTGTCGATATTGCTTTTGTCAGTCATATTCATTTTATTTCTTCTCCATTCGATGCGCGCCGCGCGCGGCGCTCCAGGGCGTATGACACAGCGAGCAAGATCAGTCCGGCCAGCAGGCCCGCCGCAAGAAAGCCGTGCGGACCGAAATGCACGAAGAGCAGCCCCAGGAGGTGGCCACCGCCGACGCCGGCCGCAACTGCTGTGCCGTACACTCGCAGAATTTTGTGCAGGGGCATGCTCATCGGGCGCTTCCCCGGCATCCCTTGTGGGTGCTGCCGTCGGCCGCAAGGCGCGGCGCAAGACCGGTCGACGTGTGCGTGCTCAGGTACTCGCAGCCGGTCTCCCTGTCGATGAAGACGTACGGCGCGTAGCTGATCCCGGTGCCGGGCACAGCGGCCGGCTGACGCTTCAGGGTGTCGGTTGACACTACAGCGTATCCGACGGTGGCCACGAAGAGCACCAGTCCCCCGCCCAGGGCCAAGTCTCCGCCCAAGCCGCTCATGACGGCACCCGGGCGATGATGCTCGCGAGGTGCTCGCGGGTGACTGCTTGCCACACGGCGGCCGGCTGGCTGTCCGAAGCGGCGCGCAGGGCATACGCGACCGCCACAGCAACGGCCATGTCGCGCGCGGCGCGGTCGCCCTCGGCCGCTGGTGGTGCTTCCGCTGGCGCTGGCCACTTCCAGCTACCGGGAAGGGTCAGTCGCGCGTGGGCACGGGCTGGGGCGCCGCGGGTGTCGACGATCACGTCTCCGTCGAACACAGCCTTGCCATCGATGTAGGCCAGCGGCATCATCACCAGGTCGAACGGCGAGTACTCGCCGGCCCGGTGCAGCCCGCTGCTGTGCCTGCCCCAGCGGGTCCACGAGCAGGGTTCGTTCGCGTCACCGCAGACGCCGACAAGGATGTACTCGGTGTACGGTGCACCTTCTACGTGCTCCCACTGCAGGACCGTGGCGCGCTGTCCATTGGCGCATGAGAACGGCGCGCCGGCCATGGCGGCGCCGTAGTTGAACCAGCGGGTTTCGGTGTTCTTCATCGTGCTGCTCCTCGTGGTTGTGGGGTGGCCGACACGATGGTCAGCGGGGTAACGGGCTCAATATTGAGCTGGTTGCGCGGCATGGGCGGGCTGCCGACCAGGCGCAGCGCCGGGCGGCCCGCCTTCTGCGCGCGGTTGAACTCGCCCTTCAAGATGGCCAGCACGTAGCGGCGCGAGTCAGCGTCGATCGCATCGAACATCTGCACCATTTGTTCGCGCGGGCTCATCGCATACCTCCGCGCTGAAGGCTGTGCACCAGGGTCAGCGCCGGGCGCCAGGTCGGTGCCGGCTCCGCCATCGCCCGGGAAAAATCCAGCACGATGCTGCGATTGACAGCACGCATGGCACGGTACGCGGCGAGCATCGCGGCCTCGTCTGGCGCCAGCGTGTCGGCGGCGCCGTCGTGAACCTGGGCCAGCACGCGCTGGGCGCCCAGGCACATGCCGAACAGCTCGACCGGGTTGGTGCTGGCACTGGCCTCGCCGATGTCGTGCAGCAGCTGGGCGACGTCGACGCTATCGATGCGCGCCTGGCCGGCGCCGGCGGCGCGCGCCATCGAGATCGGTCCGTTACGCATGGGCGGCCTCCTCCGTGCTGCTTGTGGCCGACAGTGCCGCCACCTTGGCTGCGGCCCGGCGCAGCTTCTGCTTGGCGGAGTACACGCGCTTCTTCGCTGCTTGCGCGGCCGCGTACTGCTCGCGGGTGTACCCCACGATCGCGGCTTCCGCTGGGTCCGTCGGGTCAAACTTCACGCGGCACCCGGCGTTAAAGGTGTTTTCGTAGTGCCGGATGCGGTCGTGGTAGGCCTCACGCGCATCGGCCGCGACGCCTTCGGCACGCCACAGATCAACCGCCAGCTCGCCCACACGCACCAGGGCCACCAGCTTTACCATATTTGTATCCGACATCACGCTGCTCCTTCATTCTGGGTGGCTGGTTCGCTGAGCATCTTCGACAGCTTCGCGATCCCTCTGCTGGTTACAAGCACCTGCGCTTTGCTCTTTTGCTCGCCGCTGTCAGGATCCTGATAATAGAAATACTTGTGCTTCAGATACCCCGCGTGGATTTTGTCCTGGTAGGCGGTATGGCCGCTTTTCCCCTGGCGCGGGTAGATCCACTTCTTTTCAAGCAGCATGTCCCTGAACTTGCCCGGTGCCATCTGCAGGGTCTTTGCCGCGTCGGTCACGCACATCGCGTCGTCGGTATTGGCAATCCGCTCAAGGCCGGCAGCGGCAGGTGACAGTTCGGCCACCTTGTGCTCGAGCTGGCCGACCAGTGCGCCGGCCAGTCGCTCAGCGTCCTTCGCGTCAGCCCAGGCGCGGGCCGCAGCAATCGGGTCAGTGAAGTCGGGCAGGGCTGGCACAACTGGTGCATTCGACAGGCGGCGACGCATATCGCCGAAGCTGCGAACCAACTCGATCTTGAAACGGCGGACAACGGGGTTGTTGCGCATATAGGTGATGAGCAGCGCTGCCTGATCCTCGTTGAGAAATGCGACTTCGCGCTTTTGCTGGCCGCCGGCTGTTTCGAAGGGTTCCGTTTCAAATCGAACCCCTCCAAACTCCTTAAGGTCGCTGAGGTACTTGCGCACTAAAGCGATTACGCTGGCATGCTCGTTTTCAGTGCCGACCGAGATAGCCCCGGTGGTCGTGACGAGCTCGTCGCCGCTGATTTTGACCAGTGCATTCATCAGTGCCTCCGCAGGAGTGCGCCAGCCATCTGGGCCAGCAAGTTGGAGTGAACGGCGCCGGCGGGCTGCCGCATCAGCCGTATGACAATGCTCAAGACGACGCTCTTCGACTCGCTCGAGATCGACGGCCACATCACCTCGAGCTCTTCGACCAAGGTGCGGGCCATCGCGTTGGCATCGAACGCGATGGGGTCACCTACAGTCAGCTGGCTAATCTGCTCGAACGCCACCAGCATTTCTTCTTGGACCGGCGTCATGCTGCACCCCGCTGTCCGGCAGCTGCGGCCTTGCGTGCTTGATCGTTCAGGTAGTCAGCGCGCTGGTACGCCTGCTGGCCAAGCATCCGTACGGCTGCCGTCGACAGCAGCAGCAGGTGTTCCCTGTCGACCCTGCTGAGAAGGGGTTGGTCATCGTCACCGAACGTTCGTGCGTACAGGGCCATGTCGGTGGATTGCACCAGCTGAAGGCAGGTGCGAACGCCGTTGCAAATATCCGCCGTCAACGCGGCAAAGTGAGCCTCCTGATCGTCTCCGGCCACGTTGGGCACCCACGAGAACGGCTGATGGATTGGCCGGACGTCATCCGCCGGCGCGGTGTTGGTCGTCGTGCTCATTTGACTTGGCCCTCCAGCGCATCCTGCCGGCAGTGCAGTGCGGCTTCACCGCGGAAGTCATCCAGGTATTGCAGCTGGACGGCCAGCGAGGTGACCAGCTGGCTCACGCCGGCAAAATCTCTGAACTCGATCTGCTGCTCCTCGTTCAAAGCAGCACTCCAGAGGACGCGCCCCAGCGACTCCAGGCCGCTCAGCAGCGAGGCGGTGTAGTTGTTGGCGTGGTTGGCGGCAGCAGCAGCCATATCGCGCTGCTCGTCGGTCAACTCAGGGTCGGAAAGATACCGGGGCAGGGCGCGCAGCAGGCGGCCGAGTTCGAACGGGGCGCGCTCGGTGTGTTGGAAGTGGGTGGCGATGCTCATGCGGGCACTCCAAAAAGGCCGTCCGCCATTGCGTACTGCGTTGTATCGGTGTTACGATCAAAGTTCGCCATTTCTTTCTCCAAAGTTGAGGGCGTAGGGAGCCATTCGGTGCTGAGAACACCGGGTGGCTTTTTTTATTTCTAGCGAAGGCTGTTCGTCAGTTGCGTGGATCAGCTACACCGTTGGCGCCTATCGTGCTCAACTGTTCGTTAAGCGCAATGACATCAGAGACGTAACGTTCCGCTGCCGCGACGAGCGAAAGTCCCTGCTCAAGATCTTCGAGCAATTCACGACTTGCCACGTGCAGCAGGTTGCGCGCGGTGAGGGCGGCCGCTTCGAGCTCAGAACGCACCTCAGCGGCGTTAGACTTCAGGGGGACAACAAGGTTGTGATTGGTCGCCACAGTTCACTCCACAGATGCTGGCACGAGTGCCTGCAGATCAATATACACAAGAAAATCTAGCAAAGCAAGAAAAACTAGTGCGCGTGTGTGCACGTTCTAGCGTGTCACGGCGGTGGAGGAGTAGTGCGCGGGTGGTCCAGTGCGGTCAATAGAGGGAGTGTGGAAGCAATCAGCAGAGAGTGAGGGTACATGTTTGACTTCAGCGGTTACGGTGAATTCAGACATTACCCCACCCTTGCAGGGCGCAACGGATTGTCCATTGGAGCGTGTATAGCCTCCGTTCGGAGACTGCATACTCTCGGGCTCGAGAGCAGCCTAGCGGTCAACGCAGTCTGATCCCTTTTTCTTTTGCAGCGTCACGGATCCATTTTGTAATTGTCGACGGTTCGTGTTGCTTCAATCCGTTTTGCGTTAGCCAACCATGGAAATATAGCCCGGCTTTACTTGCGCTAGCGAAATCAGTTCGCTTGTTTTCCCACTCGAGAAGAACCTTTTTCTTAGCGATATATGTCTCGTGATGTTTAATGCTGTTCAGAGACCGTCCCTGACGCGATTTTCGCCGCGTTTCCAGTACATCGAGAATCGATTTCTCGCGCATGCGTTCAGCCTTTTTGATCAGACTAATGCAAATTAGCGATAAACGCCAAGCTTCCCTGCTTGCGAACTCCGATAGTTTTCGAAGTGCATCGTCTTCGTCGGCATACTTCCCCTCCGAAATAAACGGCATGATCTCTGTCCGCCAATCAGGGTTCTTCCCGTTAACGATATCACAGCAGTACATCGCAGAAGTAACTGCGCTGAGTGCTACTACTGCGGTGAGCTCGTACTTGCGCCATGGCACCAGAGCGCCTTCGAAGAGAAATTCAGGAAGTGCATATGTCGCGGTGGATGGACCTTGAAAACTTTCCTCAAACAGCATCTGCAACAGTACAGATTCACCTAAGTCTGATGAGGTCTCAAGGTCGTCCGCCTGCGCAGCCGAAGAGCACTGAATAGCTACCTCATGATCAAAGTTTACCTTTGTGACACCCAGCATGAAATCCAAAAAAATACCAGCTTGCTTCAAGTGGTCGCGCTCTTTTCGCCTGAGTAAAAAGAAAGCTCGATCAATCATTTCATTCGCATATGGGAAGTAGTCGTTTTCGTCAAGCCAGATATCAAGGCATTCGAAATTGGCAGAATGGAATACGTTCATAATGCGTCAAGTGCGCGTAGAAGGGCTATGACGGAATCTCTACCCTTCTGGTTTAATCTTTCAAATGCTTCTGCAACAGCTATCGCCTCACGACTAGGCTCTGAGGCCTTCGTTGAATCCGATACTTTACTTTGCCCGAGGGCGTCGGCGCCGAACAACAACTCTTCGGGAGTGGTCTGCAACGCAGTTGCTACAGCCTGCAGGCGATCACGCTTTGGCGCGGTACCATCTTCACGCTCCCACTGCTGGACGGTCTGCCAGGCAGCCACTCCGACCATTTCGGCCAGGGCCTTCATCGTGATGCCGAGCGCCTCGCGACGTTGCTTTATGCGGGTATGTATCGTAGTCATTCTTCTATCCTATCCACTAGTTTTTGTTGTGTCACCACAGGATAAACTAGCATTGCTAGAAAAACTAGCGTATGATCAAAGAATGGACGGAATCGATAAAACTATCAAACGCTTTGGGTCACTGAGCGCCGTGGCGCGGGCACTCGATCTCAGCGGCTATCAAGTCGTGCAACAGTGGGTTACAAATGGGCGCGTGCCACCAGAACACTGCGTGCGGATTGAGGAGCTCACCTGTGGTGAAATCCGCTGCGAAGAGCTGAACGACCGCATCAACTGGGGTGTCATCCGAAAATCGGCCGTGCAGATTGTCGGCCCGCCGTAGCCGCTCCACCCCTCAGACCCTGAAATAAAAATTGATTGCCGACCGGTTTCCCGCTCGGCGTAGGGCCCCTATACGCCCAAATTTCGGAGAACCACATGAAATCCATCCTGAAACGCGCGATCATTTTTCTGCACTGCTGCAACCTGCTCAGCGCCGCCACCACCACGCGCCTGTTTGCACGGTTCGACCTGTGGAGCGCCTGAGCATGGAGCTCCTGTACATCAAGTTGGGCTACGTCATCGACACTACCGGGCGCTCGGTCCCGGCATGCCTTCGCAAGGCGCTCAGTGGCGACCAGACCAAATACGTCGTCGTCTTCGGTGACGGCCGCCGCGATGAGTATTTTTTGGACACCGTGCTGACCGCTGCCCTGTGTGACGAAGGCGCTTTCGCGGTGGCTGATCTCTGGGACGGCAGTTCAGATTACTCAATCCCGCATTCCGAAATCAAAGCGCTGGCCCGAAAGATCATGGGCTCGCAGCTCACCGACGCAGGTGCCTTCCGCATCGCCGCCACCTTCGTTCCGCACGATCCCCGCTGACCTTTCTGAACCGATCATGAGCAACATTCGAAACATTCCCCTTGATGCGATCAATGCGACCAGCGGCACCCAGTCGCGCGCGCAGCTCAACCAGGCCACAGTGGCGGAGTATGCCGAAGCGCTGGCGCTCGGCGCCGAATTTCCGCCCGTGGTCGTCTTCAGCGACGGCGCGGCCGGCGGCAACTGGTTGGCCGATGGATTCCACCGCTTCCACGCACACCGTGGCGCTGGCCTGGCTGAGATCGCCTGCGACATGCGCGTGGGGACGCAGCGCGATGCCGTGCTGTTCTCGGTTGGCGCCAACGCCTCGCATGGCCTGCGCCGCACCAATGACGACAAGCGCCGCGCCGTGATGACACTACTGGGCGATCCGGAGTGGAATATGTGGAGCGACAACGCAATCGCGAAGGCATGCGGCGTGTCGCATCCTTTCGTCGGCGACCTGCGCAGGACTATCTTGAAACCGTTACAAGATGGCCCTGCTACCGCTACTCGAACTGTCGAGCGTAACGGCGTGACGTACGAGCAGAACACCGCCAATATCGGCAAGGTCAGGCCTACGGTAGTGGAGCCGGACTCCACCCTGGCCGTGGAACCGGGCTCCACTCCCGTGCCGCCGGCACCGGCCACACTTGCTTGCGCCGTGCCTTCACCCGCCGTCGCCGAACCAGCCGCAGCGGTCGTCGCAGATGACGTCGAGCTCCCGGACGATCAGGGCGACGAGGACCACCTGTTTGCCGCGCTGGTCGAAGAGAACAAGCAGCTGGAGGCCCAGGTCGCAGAACTGCAGGCGCGCTTGGCGCTGCTGACCCAGGACAACCTGGCGGCCCAAGTGAACACACTGGCGCAGAAGTGCGCGCAGTTCGATAGCCTGGCCACCACGCGCTTCAACGATATCGCCGGCCTGAACGAAACCATCGACCGCCAGCGCCGGTTCATCGACGACGCCCGCCGGGCGGCCGGCCTGCCGAAAGGCGACGATCTGCTGGCCTGGATCAAGGCCGCAGCCCGGAGGGCCGCATGAGCAACGAACTGGCCCTCTATCCGTACCAGGTCGACAGCGTCTCCGGCATGCGCACCCTGATGCGCGAGGGGAAGCGCTCGATCATCCTGTCCGTGCCCACCGGTGGCGGCAAGACCGTGATCGCGTCGCACTTAATTGCGGAGTGCTTCGGCAAGCCGGGCAAGCGGGCTGTGTTCGTCGCCGACCGCATCGCGCTGATAGAGCAGACGAGTGCAACGTTCGACCGCTACGGCATTCCCCACGGGATCATCCAGGGCAACCACTGGCGCTGCAAGCCGTGGGAGCGCATCCAGGTCGCCAGCGCGCAGACGCTCGCCAAGCGCGGCTGGCCCGACGCTGACCTGATCATTGTCGACGAGTGCCACGCCGTACAGGACACGGTGGCGAAGCGCATCGCACAGGTGCGCGCTAGCATGGACGACCCCGAGGCGCGCAAGATTTTCGTCATCGGCCTGACTGCCACCCCTATGACGAAGGGCCTGGGCAAGTTGTACGACGGCATCGTCACCACGATCACGACGAACGAGCTGATCCGGGGCCCGCTCCAGGCTGACGGCACGCGCCGGCCATACCTGACGCCGTTCCGCATCTACGCGGCCAGCGAGCCAGACATGACGGGCGCCAAGACGGTGCGCGGCGAGTGGAGCGATAAAGAGGCCTCCGCGCGCTCGATGCCGATCATCGGCGACTGCGTGGCCGAATACATGCGCCACGGCGCCGGCAAGAAGTTCATCGCCTTCGGCTGCGATGTCGCGCACTGCGAGGAGCTGCAGCGCCAGTTCGCCGCCGCCGGCGTCGTGTGCGAGCTGTACACCTACCGCACAGGCGATGAGGCGCGCTCGGCTATGGTAGAGGAGTTCCGCAAGCCGGACAGCTCAATCCGTGGCCTGATAAGCGTCAGCGCCCTGAGCAAGGGCTTCGACGTGAGCGACGTCGAGGTCGTGATCCTGGCGCGCCCGCTGAAGAACAGTCTTGCCGAGCACATCCAGATGCTCGGCCGCGGCCTGCGTATGCACCCGGGCAAGGGCGAATGCATCGTGCTGGACCACAGCGGCAACTGCATGCGCTTCTGGGACGATATGCACGACTTCCTGGAGAACGGCGTCTCCGAGCTGGATGACGGCAACAAAAAGGAAAAGCCGAAGGCGGCCACGAAAGCCGAGAAGAAGCCGACGAAGTGCCCGACGTGCTTCCAGCTGCACCATCCTGCGCCGGCCTGCCCATCGTGTGGACACGTGTATGCCCGCGTGTCCACGATGACGCAGGTAGCCGGCACGCTGATGGAGGTCAAGGGCAAGGCCGCCAAGCCGGCGCCGACGGCGGACCAGAAGCGCGACTTCTACGCCCAGCTGCGCCAGATCGCGATCGACCGCAAGAAGTCCGAGAAGTGGGCCCTGGCGAAGTACCGCGACAAATTCAAGGAGTGGCCGGCCCGCAATGATGTCGCGCCGATGGCGCCGACGCCTGAGCTGCTGAAGTGGGTCCAGTCGCGCAACATGGCCTGGGCGAAGTCGAAGGCGAAGGCGGTGCACGCATGAGCACTTTCCATCTATTCGTCGAGGCGAACGGCATCATCATGCCGGACTCGTTTATCCCGGGCCGCTGGATTCGCTGCCGCACTGTCAGCCACCCGCGCAAGCGCAACGGCAGCATCAAGCTCGCCGACGACGGCCAGATCGGCTGGTGCCAGGATTACGCGGCCCACGTCGAGCCGCTGACCTGGCGCGCCGGCGACGGCGCCGCGCTGGCCGCACCGATCAACCACGCCGAGATCGCCCGGCGCCAGGCCGCGCGCCGCGCCGAACTGATCAAGGCCACGCAGGAGGCACGCGCCTATTACGCCGCGTGCACGCCGCTGCGCGATGGCCACCCCTACCTGGTGAACAAGGGCCTGGGCGTGGCCGGCTGTGTCGGCCTGCGCATCGACGCGGCCGGCTCGTTGGTTATCCCAATGCTCTATAACGGCAAGGTGCTGAGCCTGCAGCGCATCTCCCCAGACGGCGAGAAGAAATTCCACTTCGGCGCCACGACGAAGTGCGCCTACTACCCCATCGAACGCCCTGGCGCCGTGCTGACCGTCCTCGTCGAGGGATTCGCCACGGGCCTGACCGTCTTCCAGGCTATCCCGAACTGCCGCGTCATCGTCGCATTCAACGCCGGGAACCTGGTTCCGGTCGCCGAGCGCATGGATCGGTTCGGCATGGGCGTGGTGTGCGCCGACAACGACCACGAGACCCAGCAGCGCCGCGGCTTCAACCCTGGCCTCGATGCCGCGCGCGCCGCCGCCGAGGTGCTGGGCGTGGGCGTGGCCTTCCCGACGTGCGAAGGCACCGACTGGAACGACTACGTCGCAGAGCAAATGGAGCTGGCCTGCGCCGGCCAGTCCTTCAGCTTCACACGCAAGCGCACGGTCCTGCAGATCCAGGCCAGCGTGTTCGCCGACGTGAAGCTGAAGGTGATGCGAGAAGCGCGGCTGCTGCGCGCGAAGTAGGGCGGCAGCCTGCATCCGTCTGCGGCCGATATGGCGCGCACACGAATGCAGTATCAGGTGGAGCGGACGACACCTCAAAAAACGTGCACGGGCCTGGATCGGCCCACACCGCGAAAAGACCGGCCGCACCGCTGAACACCAGGGCACAGCAAGAACAAGGCGCAGAGGGGGCCTTGCCGAGGCCTGAGAGCACAGGCCGGAGCGAACAGAGGTACAGAGTTGAACAGTTTGATCCGCCTGGCAGGCGCATTCACAGCGAGTGCTTCAGCCAGGCGGATCGGAGGGGAGGTGTGGACGTGCCTTAGCCGGATTGACCACCGGTGAATACGTCACTTTCGATAGCAGTTTTTGCTGATTTTGCTCAGGGGCCAGGTACCACCACCCCTACACCTATAACCAACCGGAGGGGTTCAACCAACCCCTCTAAATGACGACTATGGCCAGACAAAACGTAACGGAAAAATCGAGACCGCTGCCACCGAAGATCGAGCAGCGCCTGGCCGAGTTGGTGCGGCTCGGCGAGTTCGACCAGGGGGAGGTGGCCTGGTGCCGGCGCGACTACTGGGGCGCACGGGACGACTGGCACAAGACCCTCATCGACTGCTACAACGCCGCGCTCGCGCGCTCGGCCACCGCCGCACAGCCCGTGCGCCAACGAACCATCCCGCGCGCAAGCGCATAACGCAGCACCAAAACAAGGATCAACATGAAACACATCGCAATCGCAGTTCTTGCCATCGCTGCCATGTCGGGCTGTGCGCGAGTCGCCCAGGGCGAAGTCGGCCTGCGGGTCAACTGGGACAAGACCATCGATGCAGGCGAGCTGCCTGCTGGCTCCGTGGAGCTGACCATTCTCGACAGCGTGCTGAAGTTCCCGATCCGGGAAATCAACGCCGAGGTCAAGGACCTGCGCCCGCAGACGATTGAAAACGTGACGATGGACGACTTCGATCTCACCGTCGTCTACAACCTGACGCCTTCCAGCGTGTCGGACCTGTACATCAACAAGGCCCGCTCGTTCCATGGCGTGAACGACGAAAACGAGCCGCTGCTGATGCAGAACTACCTCACGACAGTGGCGCGCAACGCCGTGTACAAGACGGTGCCCAAGTATGAGGCACTGAAAATCAACATCGACCGCAGCCAGATCGAGGCGCAGATCCTGGCGGGCATCAAGGCCGAGCTGGACAACGAGAAGCTCAGCACGGCCGTGCAGGTCACGCAGGTGCTGGTCCGCAGCGCCGTCCCGCCTGCTGCGATCACCACGTCGGCAAACAACCTGGTCAAGGCTCAAAACGAGCTGAAGCAATCCGCTGTCGAAGTCCAGAAGGCCGAGCAGGAAGCGAAGCGCATCGCCACGCTGAACGCGAATGCCGGCGCCGTGAACTACATGGCCGCGCAGGCAAACCTGATGATCGCCGAAGGCATCCGTGACGGGAAGGTACACACCATCGTGGTGCCTGCCGACTTCCGCGGCATGGTCAACGTCGGGAAGTAAGCGCCCAGCCCGGCCCCTCATGAGCAGCAGGGTGGCCGTGAACAGGGCCGGGCCGGCACGGTGACGTTTACTCACAACAATGTAAAAAATAAACAATTACTGATGGAAATTTCTTGGTGGCATATGGTACGCTGGGAGGGTCGTCTTTCGGAGAAGGTTATTTATGGGATTCGCAGACCGTTATATTCACGCGTTGAGCGCCTCGAATCTCAAGGACGATGCGCTCAATAGTCAGGCCGAGCCGCTCATTGCCGCAGCACTGGCCGCTGCTGCCGTTGGCGACCTTGGCACCCTGCTGCACCGAGCTAAGTACGCCGGCACCACGGCCCGGGACATGGCGAAGGCGTTAGAGGTGCGCACGCACGTCGAGAAGGAACTGGTGGAGGCCATCCGCAAGAAGGACGCGAGCCGTGAGGCGGACTGTCGCCAGGCGCTGCTGGGCGACTTGACCGCGCTGGAAAATGGTGTCGTGCAGGTGGCGCGCTTGCTGCGCGTTTGGACTGCCGAGGTCACGAAGCGCGGCCGCGCGCGCCGCTGGGTGCCTGAGAACACCGCATGGGACGCGGAAGCGGCGCTCAAGCTCTACCGCACAGTCGCCGAGCATTCGCTCGCGCATTGGCTCAGCGGCGGCGGCCCGGCTGACCTGGCGCTGTCCGCCGGGTTCGTCCGCGAGCATGTGCTCAACATGGTGAGTGAGCTGCACGGCATCCTGGATGGTCACTCGGCCCGGGCGGCATCGAAGCTACGTGCCGCGGCTTGAATGCTGAAATACTGTGCAACTGAACAGTATTTGTTGTAAACTGTAGCCTTACACTCTCCCGGCCTCGTAATGTGCGCATCGCGCCACCGATAACCGGGACTTGCGACAGCACCCAACCAGTGATGCTGTCGCACGCCTGTGTATTTCGCTCACCTGGCAGATAGCCTTGGAGCACATAGAAGCCCGCCCCGAAAGGTCGCGGGCTTTTTGCATATCAGCTCAGCAGCATCCCCATGGATTCGCACCACCCGCTCGCGTGGATACGTGGGTGCATGACAAGGATGACATTGGCGATGTGCGGCAGCAGTTTCAGCAGCTCGATGGTCCAGAAGGTAAGGGCAGGAGTTTGTTTTGGAGGCATGTCGGGTTCATCCCGGAAGTTGTTGAGCCCCCAGTTTCCGAGGTATTGCCTATCGTTTCCTCTGGTGGGATTTCCGTTTTGAAGAGGACCGCATGAAGGTATCGGAACTGACCGGCGCGCAGCTGGACTACTGGGTGGCGCGCGCCGAGGGCGTACCGGCCGAGCGGCTGGAGATTCGCCGGGTGCCGCGCACAGACTGGCTGCACGTGGTGCGCACGGTGCCGGTCTCGGAGCTGGGCTATCCGGGGCTGCGCCAGGTTGCCGCCGAGGTCATGCGCTACTCGAGCGACTGGGTGCAGGGCGGGCCGCTGATCGACAGTCACCGTGTCTCCACGACCCACAGCACGGCGGCGTGGTTCGCGGGCATCGGCGGCCGATTCCTGGGTAGCGGCGACACTCCGCTCCTGGCCATCTGCCGCGCCGTGGTTCGCGCCGCGTTCGGCGACGAAGTTGACGAGGCGCCGGTCCAGCCCGCATAGCGCCACCCACCCGAACAACCGAAGGCCCCGCGATCAGCGATGACGCGGGGCCTTCGTCGTTTTCAGCCGAGCGCATGACCTGCGGCCGGCGCCGGACGCTGTAACCGGCCCAATCACCGCGAGTAGCCCATGACCACCATCACGCACCCGTCGAAAGAGTCGGTCCGCGAGTACATGGAGCGCCGCACCTGGTCGCCCGACCCTCCGCCCACGCCCGAAGAGATTCGGCGCGAGCTGGGCTGGGATCTGATCCCCGAGAACCGCCGGCCCGACAGCCCACCCGACACCGAAACCTGAG
>Ga0209913_1001063_pt1 | contig 17207 bp, 13 predicted proteins | sample PersoiDNA2013203_FD_185805 | JGI IMG/M metagenome (GOLD analysis project Ga0209913, IMG submission 185805) | Permafrost soil microbial communities from the Arctic, to analyse light accelerated degradation of dissolved organic matter (DOM) -... | ecosystem: Environmental > Terrestrial > Soil >... | reverse complement strand
GGGGGGGGGGGGGGGACAAAATGTACGCGCGCCAAGGAGGGCGGACACATGCTGAAGAGTCTGTATGTTGAGGAGTTTAGGGCGATGAAAGATCTTCCCATTCCTCTGGGAAAGAAAGTCACGGTCATTGCCGGACAAAACGCGACCTGCAAATCGACCTTGTTGGGGATGATTGGTCAGCCATTTGGCCTGAAAGAGAAGAAGACAATATTCGGCAGAAGTTTCTCAACTAAGTTCTCCGATATCTTCAAGTGGACAGCCAACAACGACCTCCCAGGATCTCACTCGTACCGCGTCGACTTTGATGATAGTAGTCTCTTTAACAAGGAAGCTGAGTTTGTGAAGTCCTACAAACGAAGCCCGAAGGATACATCACACATTCGACTGGTAACTGGGAAGAAAAGGGGCAAGGGCGATGGCAATCTGCCGTATCCCGTCATCTACTTGGGGTTGCGAAGAGTGTATCCAATTGGAGAGCTGAAGGAGATAACGAAACCGACCTCTACCCTAACATCTGCCGAAATCAACTCCTTCAACAAGTGGTACAAGGAGGTCTTCTTCTCTTCGGAGCAAGTGTCGCCAGTTCAGATAAGATCCAAGCAACAGAAGGACACACTTGCCGTGAATACCGATTCCTATGACTACTACGGCAATTCGGCAGGACAGGACAACATTGGGCAGATACTGGGCGCTGTCTTGTCTTTTCAGCGACTGCAGACTGAGTTGCAGACGGACTACCATGGCGGGCTGTTGTTAATAGATGAAATCGATGCAACACTGTTTCCTGCAGCTCAGGCCAATTTGGTCGATTTGTTCTACCAATTGGCAGGGAAACTCGACCTGCAGTTTGTGTTCACAACCCAATCCACGGATCTCCTAGACCACATCACACGCAGAAGAAACAACGACGGAGAGACAGCATTCAACTACTTCACTCGAGCGCACGGGACACTGGAACTGCTTCGCGACCCAACCATGGATAGGGTGAGAGGTGACCTGAATATGACCACCACGACTCATCCAAGGAAGTTGCCCAAGGTTGATGTTTACTGCGAAGATGCTGAGGCATCGTTGTTTGCCAAGCGGCTTCTGGGGTCGATTATTACGAAGCATCTGAATTTTATCCAACAGTCTTCTGGTGCTGAGCTTCTGAGTTCCATTGCATCGCAGAGATATCCGGCGTTCCAGAAGAGCATTATCATTCTGGATGGCGACAAGACGCCTAAGAAGCGAACGCCGAATGTCATCTGTCTCCCCGGAAATGTGAGGCCTGAGAACGTCTTCCTGGAAACCCTTGAGCAACTGCCAGATTCCCATTCGTTCTGGGCTAACGAAGATGGCTATACCAAGCAGGTCTTCCGGAAGAATCTGCACGACCTAACGGACGGTGCGACCGACGACAGGGTCAAGATGAAGAAGTGGTTCAGGGTGGAGAAGGTAAATTGGGGCAACGGTGCTAGCAGAGTCTTCAAGTGCTGGCGCGAGGCGCATAATGAGCAATCCGCTGAGTTCTTGAAGGCGTTTAGGGTGGCTTACGCTGACGTAGCACGGCGCCAATCAATACCTCCGCTGGAATGAAGATTCGCGTGTGGGCCTGAGAGGCGCCATATGATAACAGTATTTCTTGGTGCAGGCTTCTCAAAATGGGCAGCAGGTCTGCCGCTAGCAAGCGAGCTATTCGATTTTGACATTGTACCATGGGGACCACGCGAGAGTCGTCGCCTTAACGACACAAAAGAACTTAAGAGACTCTGGGATTCGTCACACCCAAACGAGCTGGCTGAGCAGTTCATAGCCGACGCGCTGCATTCGAATAAGCGTGCGGCTTCGTTGGTTCAGTGGTACATCGTGCGGAGACTCTCCGAACCATTCATCTGGAAAGAATGGCGTGCGGGGATATGGCACCGGCATTCCTTAATGATCGATGAGAACCGCCGATTTTCCCTGCCAGCAGTTGAGAAGGCACAAGAGTTTCTGGTGGGGTACTGCTCCCCGGTTCTCGCCGGAATCGTCACCACAAACTACGACATGCTTGTTGAGTATGCGCTCGGGACGAGGATTTTCAACTATGGTCTTCCAAACGAGGAACTGAGAGGGAGAGGAGCGTACCCAATCTCTGGTCCCGTGGTGCTGAGTGGCAACATTCCACTGTCAAAGCTCCATGGCAGTGTATCATGGGATGTACGCTGGAAGTACACGGAAGGCAGAAGAGGGATAACTGGAAACGCTTTGATTGTACCTCCGACACATGACAAGGAGCTACCCGAGTCCTTGATGCATGCCCAGCGCCTAGGCGAGAACATTCTCCGCAAGTCGACACGGATGGTCGTTTTCGGTTTTGCTTTCAACCCATATGACCAAGACATCTTAACTCTGCTGCGGACTTGCGGAGCCAACGTGGAAGCCGTTCTTCTTGTCAACACGCCGTCCAGCGCTGACTCTCAGATCAGGGCTGCCCACAATTTGTGGCCTAGGTCGGAGATTTCTTTCACTGCGCCTCCTCCAGACTGGACCGCAGACGTCGACGCTTGGGGGCCGCACCCTCGACGTTCTGCACGTAAGGTGATGTTTCAGTCGTAAGGGGAAGGAAAAGGTCCAGTCGCGCGGAATTGAACCCCCTTCTCGACAATCGCACCGTAGACTGCTATTGCATCAGTCAGTGTCAGGATCATCCTCTCGTTGCTCCTTTCTGACGTCGACGCCACTGCAGGACACAGAGGAGACCGTGGCCCAAGAGACTGTCAGCCAGCTGGCACCTATGGTCGGTAGATCGACCAGGTCTTTCGGTCCCGTAGATAGTGGTCATCGTTGCCAAATATCCTGAACGGCTCCTTCAGTCCCAAGAGTGGTTCGATCCCCTGGCGATAGGCACCACTGAACGACAGCTCCCCCAGAATTGACGCCAGCCAACGGACGATCTGAAGTGTGTAGAGCCTCCCGTACTTCTGCACAACGGCTGTTTGGCCGGTACGGCCGAAGACGCCGCCAATGTCGTCAATCTCGGTACCGTCCTCTACGTGAGACAGTACGAGGGAGCATCCTCCAAGATGCTTCGTGGCGAATAGCGCTGCGTTGCTGTCCTTCTTCCGCTGCCTGTCTGCATAATGGCGCTCACAGATGGGCTTGGCCACTTTCGCCCACCACATGGCAATTGGGTCAAATTCCTGTCCAGTCGCTCCTGTAATGTAGTCGAGATTGTAGTAGCGTGACCGGGTAGCGAACTTGGAAAGCGTTTCCTCGATCCCCTTGTGGATAGGGTCACTGGGCCGCGAAGCGTATGAATGCTGCGCATCGACCGACTTGCCTATTGCCTCACACCTTGAGAGAATATCCTGAAGATTGTGTCCAATCTTGCGCAGATCTGCGTCAGCCGGAAAGCTGCCACCGTGCCCGATTGCGTAGTCGGCGACGATGATCAACTTGCCTAATCGTTCCAGCCCGATCGACAATCCAAAGAAGGCCTGTGAGTAGAGCCCAGTCTCCATGTGGTTCGCCCGGCCAAGGATTGTGACACCTGTGGCGATTTGCTCGCCCGCCAGTTGCGCTTCGTTCTCAAGAGCGCGCCACTCCACCGAAAGAGTCATCTAGCCTCCTCTTCTGTCATTGCTGTCCATGCAGTTTACCGTCGGGATCAGACTGCAAGACCAGCCGAAGTGGCAAACTCGGCGTCACTAGTCGGGCAAACTGATCAATGATGGTGAACGACGATGCTGTCAGTGGTGAGGGAAAATGCCAGCTCGTCCCAGGTTCGTTAGCGGGCAACGAGAGATGTAGAACGTCCGGAGTGCCATCACAATTGCCGCTATCGGACGTGCAACCTTGAATCTCAAACTACGATCTCCCCTAATCAGAGCTCTTTCACGAACTTCAGATGGTTGGCTTCCCTGCAGCGATGAGCTTCTGGTTCACTTCGTCCTTCTTGCGCTTGCTGGCTGCCGGTTTCACGTAGTAGAAGTCGAAGAGGTCATCCAGAACATCTAGATTCCATTCAGCTTCGCCAGGCTCAACGTCGACAATGACTCCGGAATTTGTGTCCTTAAGCGGATGCGCTGAGAAGTTGCCAATGACGCGGACTTGATCCAGCACTTCCTCCAAGTAGGCCGGCAATTTCGGTGTGACCTCGTCAATCTGCTCACTTAGGTTCTTCTTCTTGGTACCTCCTGCGTCAACGAGCACTGCTTGTAGACATCTTCGCGACAGAGCCGCACTGCCCGTTGGACTTAGCGAAAGGATCAGAGCCGCCTCATCGTAGTCGGCCTTGATCGTTGTCGGGACTTCGGGAGGAACGGGAGATCTCAGTGTACCGAGTGGGTATATCGTCGTTTCCTTGTGAGCACCATTTGCCTCAAAGCGAATGAGCGTTATGACGATGTTCTGACAGCTTGGACACTGAACCCAACGTATTGCATAACCAGTGGGAAAACCGCGGGGAGCGAGAAGTTGATTCGCCTCTCCTACAGCGAACTGAACCGTCGTCCCACAATGGGGACATCGAGCTTTCTTGTCTACTGAGAAATCAGACACAGCATCCTCCTTCTGACATCGATGGCGACGTGAAGTCATCCATTTGGCCGATCACCCCAAAGGCGCGCAATGGTAGCTCTGATCTTGGCTTCGTAGGCTGATACAAGGTTCTTACAGGATTCCACAGCCTGTTCCTCCTTCTCGATCTCGGCGACGATGTTACGCTGGACGTCAAGAGGCGGAAGAGGAAGCTCAAACGATGAGAATTGCTGTGCATTGATGTTTGTCAGCGTGGCCGTTTTTGACTGCCGTGTCACCCATGCATCCCAGAAACGTGACTTCGTCAGGTAGAAAATGTACTCAGGGAGCGTCTTGGAGGGATCGACAGAATACCGAACCAGATATCCTGCAAACTGATGCTTCCCGGTTGCCAATCGATGAAGGTAGACCCTGCCTACCGATCCCGAACGTGCAAACAGAAGGTCTCCCTGGTGAAGGAACAATTCCGGCTCGATTTTGGACGGAGAGACAATGTCGTCTGTCTTGAGATTGCCAGAATTGTCAAGGTCCGTTATCCTGACATATCTGACTTCCCCGTCCCAAGCAACCTTCCTAGCACCTGAACCATACTGCCCGGACAGACAGCACACCTCATCCAGTCGGACGGACGGCCAAGAGGGGCCGATGTCGAAGGTAGGCTTCCAGTTGGCGATGACTTGCTTGGCGCTATCAATGATGCACTGGTATCCATCGAGTTCACCGACGATCTGCTGTTGGACGTCGAGGCGAGGGAGAGGAATACGGAGCGCGGAAAGAGCATGGTTGTTGATTGCGGCTTGTCCGACCCACTTGTTGCACAGTGCCAGAAAGTCGCCGCGCTGCCACATGCTGTGCAGTATGCGCGCCAAGAAGGCGGGGTCCAAGTCAGGCCTGGTTCTGAGACGAGTCATGTGGTTGGAGAAGTAGTAGCCAAGATCTATGCCGATGTAGCAGGTCTTGCCAACGAGCTCTTTGCTGTTGGTGTTATTGAACAAGACGTCGCCCTTACGAAGTGCGAATTCCTCGAACTTGCCTTCTGCCCCCCGGGGTATCCGCTTGACGTCATCCATCGACAACTGCCCATTGGTAGTGACATTCATCGGGCGGAGATGTGGAATTCCCGATTCGTCCCTGACATATTTGCCGAAGGCGAATCCCGATTTCATCTCAGTACAAAGCTGTTCCAGTTGCACCATTGGCCACGTGGTATTGACAACGATGACCTCTCTATAGCGTTCTCCTGTCAGATTGTAGTCACCACTCTCAGCAATCGCCGCCTTGTCGACCCACTGTGCCAGGGGGGTTTCCTGTCTCTCATTGCGCTGCCACGCCTGCAGGATTTCCTGTGCTGCCGGCAGATCGTTCTGGTCGACGGGGTGACGCTGGGAACCAAGGCTGAAACCGTCATTCTGGACTTTCACGAACACGATCTCATCGGTCTTCTTCGCAAACACCTTGTTGAGGAAGAGAATCGAGGTCTTGACTCCCGAGTATGGCTGAAACAAACCGGCGGGTAGACTCACGACTGCCCACAGACCCCAGGTTTCGACTAGCATTTTGCGCAACTTCTTGTAGGCATTGTCAGAAGCAAAGACAATGCCCTCGGGGACGATGACAGCTGCTCTGCCGGTTGGCTTGAGGTGCTCAGCAATGTAGTCCACGAACAGGACTTCGGAACGATTCGCCGGAATCTGGAAAAGCTTGTGGGGACGGACGCCACCCGTGGGGGTCATAAACGGTGGATTGGCCATGCAGATGTCGAACTTCTCATGCCAGTGTTCCTCACTAGCCAGAGTATCGTATTCGTAGATGCGTGGGTTAGGGAAGTTGTGCAGGTACATGTTGACCAGCCCGATGCGCACCATATCAGGTGAGATGTCGTAGCCCTGCAGGTTGCCAGCCAGGCGCTCCTTTTCATCCGGTGTCAGCTGGTGGCCCTGATTCTGCTCGATGATGTGGCGATACGACGAGATCAGGAAGCCAGCCGTTCCACTGGCAGGGTCCAGCATAGTCTCGTTCTTCTTGGGGTCGACAGCCCGAACCATGAAATCGATGATGTGGCGCGGCGTGCGAAACTGTCCCGCATCGCCTTGACTCCCCAGAATAGAAAGGAGGTACTCATAGGCGTCACCTAGGTTCTCGCTGTGGTCATACGTGAACCCGTTGATCACTTTGAGGAACAGGTTCAGGGTCGTCGGGTCGCGGTATGGCAGGAAGGCGTCCTTGAAGATCGTGCGGAATAGTTGTGGTAGATGCGGGTTCTGGCTCATGGTGGACAAGGCTTCGACGTACAGGTTCAGGCGTTCCTGGCCGCCAAGGCGTGGGTCCAAAATGTGGGTCCATGCATACTTTTCATAGCCGTTCGTAAGAAAGCTCGCCTTGCCACCGAGTCGCTGAGCCTTCTTGTCCATGTCATCCATGAACTTGTAAATAAGCGCCGTGGTGATCTGTTCCACCTGCGCTTTCGGATCGGGGATCTTCCCCACAAGAACATTCCGTGCGTTGTCGATTCTTTTCCTGGCTTCCAGTTCCATGACGCTTATCTCCTTTTCAGCTTACATAAAGGTGTTGAGAGTGACGTAGTTCTTGACATACTCGGGGATCGCCGCCAGGTATCCATTCAAGTCTTCGAGGTCCTCCATGTTCACCTTCGGATTCGTCTCTAGCCTTCCGTACTCCTTGCTTTCGATAACGGAGCGGATTTCGGGGTCAGTAATGTATGCCTTCATGAAGTTCCGGATCGCGGCTGCCTGCAGGGCATTCGGCTTGTCCGGCGTCACTGCGATGAAGTTCGCATACTCGTCGTCCAGCAGTTCATCCTTCGTTCTGAAGTGGTCGATGCGGCCAAACATGCGTTCTAAGACTTCGCGCCATGTCAGACGTCGGTCCAGATTCGCCGCCTCTTTGAGCTTATCCAACGTGAGATAGAGCTCAGGACGGTTCTCAAAATGGTCGCGAGCCAAGGTCGCTGCAAGATCCAACCGGTCGTCATCCATAGCACGCTCAATCTCTGCATCGGCCCGGATGGTATCACGTGCCCGTTCGAACAACTTCCAATCGATCTTCATACCTTCCAGCCCGACTGGAGTTTGCGTCAGATGTTTCAACGGGTCGGGATTGTAGATGATGACGTCATCGTCACCACCAACGAAGACCGGTTCGCCACCAGGTTCCTTGGATATCCCGACTCTCGGCAGTTTGAGGACTTCGTCGTAGTTGTACTTCTGCTCGAAGTACTCGCAGTTGGCAAAGAAATCGAAGAGTTTGAACCGTTCCTTTGTGCGAACAATAGGGGTAGGGGCACTGCCATCACTGAGTTTGAATTTCCATGGCCGCGTTCCACGTCCCTTGATCTGGATGAAATCGGTTGGGGAGAAGATGGGGCGCATCAGGCAGAGATTCAAAATGTCCTGGCAATCGTAGCCGGTCGTCATCATACCCACGGTAACGCAGACACGTGTCTTGGACGAATCATAGGCTTCATGCCAGTTCGTGTGGCCGTTGAGATTGTTGCTTGCGTCTGCGAAGCTCACGGCAAGCTGCTGAGAACCCGAGACATTGGAAGTCACCTGAACCGCGAAGTCTGACGCGTACTTGCTTGGCCACCGCTCTTCAGCAAGCTCATTGAGGATCTGGGTGATCTTGGATGCATGCTTCTGGCTGACACAGAACGCGATCGATTTGCCAACCTCTCCAGTGATAGGGTCGGTCAGGGCATTATCGAGGAAGGCCTGGCAAAAGACTTGATTAGTCTTCTCCGAGAAGAAACGCTTCTCGAAATCCTTCTGGTAGAAGGTCTCTTCCTTGTCGTCGCCATCGTCGTTCGGCACCATTGCAGCATATCCTTCGTCGGAAAGCAGTTGGGTGGTGATTTCCGTACGTGCGTCGACGACAATAGGGTTCACGAGATATCCATCTCGTACGCCATCGAGTAGACTGTATCGAAACGTGGGCTCGCCGGTGTCGCACCCAAATGTCCGGTAAGTATCCAGGAGCTGGCGACGCTCCCACGCACGGGGGTCGTCCTTGCTCAATTGGTTGGGGTCAATGTTCTTCAGGTAGTCCCGTGGCGTGGCCGTCAGTCCCAACTTAAAGCCGACGAAGTACTCGAAAAGGGCCCGGGCGTTGCCATTAATGGAACGGTGCGCTTCGTCCGAGATGACAAGGTCAAAGTCGGTGGGAGAGAAGAGCTGCCGGTATTTTTCGTCCGACGTGAGACTTTGGACAGTGGAAACAACGATCTCTGCCGTGTGCCAGTCGTCACGACGTTCCTTGTACACGACACACCTGTAGTCTGTACACAACCACTTGATCAGATTTTTCTTCGCCTGGTCCTCAAGTTCCAACCGGTCGACGAGAAACAATACCCGGACGGCATTACCGGTCCTGAGGAACAGCTTGATGACAGCCGCACATGTGAGCGTCTTACCGGTACCGGTCGCCATTTCGAACAGGAAACGGTTGTCACCTCGACCCGCCGAGGCTTGGAGTGCAGCGATCGCCTGCAACTGGTATGGACGCAGGAACATGAGCTTTCGCTCTTCAATGAGATCGCCTTTCAACTTGGGGTCTGTCCAGCGAGGGTCCTTCAGATAGTCTGGGTACTGCGTCACGGCGATGTAATCCGCCTCGACGTGTTCTCCCGCTAGTTGATGGATGTCGGGCTTGTAGGACTTGCGCTCGCCAATGGAATCCTGACTCGGGAAACGAGTGATAACCGTCGGATTGCCCTGCTCCAAGTCCCAGAAGTAGTGCAGGTTGCCGTTGGACAGGATGACAAAGCGGGCGTGCTGAGATTGAGAGTATCTCCTGGCCTGCTCCTTGCCGACCAGGGGGTCCTTGTCCTCGGACTTCGCCTCCAGCACGACAAGCGGAAATGTATGGCTGTCCAGCAGCAGGAAGTCGACGAAACCGTTGATGGTTTTCTCGAAGTCGTTTCCGTACGCATCGAGGAGGGACCTGGTCATCTTGACATGGTTCTCCAAGACGACGTTGGCCGGACCGTGGTCATCATCGATCAGTCTCCAGCCTGCCTGCTCCAGAAGCTTGTTGATCTTGATCCTTGCGGTTGCTTCTTTCTGCATGCCCTTCCTGTCACCTCGCTTCAGTTGCTGCACGCATATAGCGCGTGGTTATTAGAGGTATACCACGAACGCACAAAAAGGCCACCCCAGGCCAGGGGTGTATTGGCGCATGGATTCCCGCCTGCGCGGCAGAACGCCACTCCCATAACACCGACATGCTCGTGGGAAGCGCCCCTCAGAAGCACCCCTCGCCTTACACTGAAAGGCTCGGGGGGAAGATCTTCCTGTGCCGGGGCCAACTGGATGAGATTGCCAAGAGGGGACAATCCGTGGTCATCAAGAAACGTGGGAGCTACGCCTCCTATTGTTCAAAAATACTCTGGAAATTCATCTTGGAGCGATTTCCGTACCTCATAGGCAATTTGCCGTATACTTGCCAATTCTGGTCTACCGCCAAAATCCTGCTCGACGCCATTCTTCTGGAATTTCCATCCTAGGGAATTTGCTCGAGAGAAGTCATGGTAGGGTTCGTCAAGCTTTGGATCAACATGCGCTCCTCCGTCCTTGTTACAGACTTTGAGAACCAGGTCTTTCCTTGTCAACTTACCACCTTTGCCATCTACGAGCACGATCTTGTCCCACCATTGTGCAAACGGAATTTTCCCGTTCGAGTATCTTTGTGGGGAGCCATTACCGAGCGGTGCAACATACTCCCCACCACTAGTCCCCATCTTCATCATAAGAAGTCCACACACGACAAGCAGATTGCTCGGATCGTAATCGAGCGCAGTATCGTAGAATCGAATATCCCTCTTCAAGAGGGCCAGCAAAGAACGTGAACTATCAGTGTCATGAACCAATATCCGAATTGCGACTGCCAGCCTTTTCGCCTCACTTGCCGATCCTGAATCATAGGCGTTTGAAGACTCTATCAGAAAATGGATCTGATCCTTCAGTTGATCTCTTAGCTCTTCCTCAGTTTGCGGGATCTTCGTCAATGAATCCTCCGTTTTCGTGAGTGGCACGCGTAGCCCTCACTTCTTCACCCAAACAATACAAAGTAGCGTTCTTACCTTAAACTCATCACGGCAATGCCCACGCCGATTGTACCGACAACCGTCACTCCTTATTGGTGTTCTGTTCTATGCTGATCTTCCTTCTCTTTGTCCTTGCGCTTGCTGCTCAGCAGAGACAGGGCAATGAGAGCAAGAGCGGCAACAACGCTCAATGCAAGGATATTCGCAAAGAGTGCCCCATAATCGGTACGAATTAGTGGTACATAGTCTTTCGTAGGTTTCGCAAGGGGATTTCGGGGATTGCTGAGAAGAGTAGGAGGATCGATCAACATGAAGAGAGTAATTACCAAGTACACAATGACGATGATGCGAACAGGAATCGACAGTCGTTTCATTGCCATGCCTCCCTTTTCGTACGTGTACAGACTGGACCCCGGTTATCATCGATCAGCCTCCAGCCTGCCTACTCCAGAAGCTTGTTGATCTTGATCCTTCCGGTTGCCTCTCTCTGCATGCCCTTCTGGTCTCCTCGCTTCAGTTGCTGCGCGCATATAGCGCATATTATTTAGAGGTATACCACGAACGCCCAAAAAGGCCAACCCAGGTCACGGATGTATTGGCGCATGGATTCCTGCCTGCGCGGCAGAACGCCACTCCCATAACACCGACATGTTCGTGGGAAGCGCCCCTCAGAAGCACCCCTCGCCTTACACTAAAAGGCTCGGGGGCATTGGAAAAAATGCTCGGGGGAATGACGGACAGAGGAGAAAGACCAGCGCACACTCTGAACCAGGCTGCCACGCCCATACACCGTTCCAGACAGGCAACCAGAACCGGTTTTTCCGCGAATGGTTTCTTTACCGCTGTGTTCCAGCCGATTGTTGCTGCCACCGGACATAAAGAGGCCCGTGAGGCGGTGGATTCCACCCCGCAAGTCGGGACCAAGTCGGGACCAAGTCGGGACCAAGTTCGAATCCTCGATGAATGCCTATATAGTAGTGCAATAGGCGAATTTCTGGCATTTGCGCATCGACTCATCTAACGTGGAGGTGAACGATCACAGAATGCTGCTGGCCCTTTGGATGAGAAAGGAGCAGCGGAGTGGACCTCACGATGCATGGGTTCCCGCCTGCGCGGGAACGACGGACACAGGTTCGCATGGAGACGCAAAGATGGATTCCCGCCTATGCGGAGAAACGCCCCTCAGAAGCACCCCTCGCCTTACACTGAAAGGCTCGGGGGCATTGGAAAAAATGCTCGGGGGAATGACGGGCCTGGAAGAAAGACCCCCATACGCGGGAATGACGAAGGCACTATACTATTGACGACATCCCTGCAGTGGAGGCGACAATGGAACAGCATGGTCTGGTGATGGTGTACACAGGCAACGGCAAGGGGAAGACGACTGCGGCGCTGGGTCTCGGCCTCAGAGCCATCGGAGCCGGACAGCGCGTCCTGCTCGTCCAGTTCATGAAGGGAGACCCAAGCTACTCTGAGCTGAAAGGTATCGCCTTTCTGCCGGGATTCGAGGTTGTCCAGACGGGTCTGCACCACTGGGTCACCAAGGAACACGTCAGTCTGCTGGACAGGGCGGAAGCACAACGGGGAATGGACATCGCCCGTAGCGCTTTCGCTGAAGAGCGCCATGAGCTAATTATCCTGGACGAGCTCAACTGCGCCATCGACTATGGCCTCATTCCTGAGGCTGATGTTCTCGAGCTGCTGTCACACAGACCCCAATTCATGTCGGTCTGCATAACGGGGCGTGGGGCTCCTTCACTTCTGCTGGACGTTGCCGATATGGTTAGTGAGGTCATCGAGGTCAAGCACCACTTCCGCCAAGGCATCCCCGCCCAGAAGGGAATCGAGTTCTAGTCCGCCGGACGGAGCCCAGTGAACCCATCGAAGCGCAACGCCTGGGGGTTGTTTAACCTTGGAGCGGCAGCTACCATCTGGGGCAGCACGTTTGTGGTCAGTCGCTATGCCCTGGCTAGCGTGTCCTTTCTCCACCTTGTCATCTTGCGGTTCGCATGCTCGACCACTCTGTTCATGGTCCTCTTCCTCGTCCAGCGGCCAAGACTGCCGCACGGCCGCGAATGGTGGCTCTACCTCGGCAGCGCCATATCAGGCTATGTCCTCTCCATTCCGTTCCAGTTCCTCGGCACATCACTGACAAGCGCACACATCGGCTCGATCATCACCTGTGCCACACCGCTTGCAATGGTTGTCCTTGCCGGACTCTTCCTGCATGAACGCATCCGCGTCCGGGATATCCTTGCAATCGTCATCGCTCTCGCCGGCGTTACGCTGATATCACTGGAGGGGCTCAGTCACAGCTCAGGGGCAAGCCCTCTGCAGTGGCTCGAAGGCATTGCCGCCCTCACTGCTGCCGCTGTCACGTGGGCCTTCTACTCCCTGTTTCTCCGCCTCATCACGAGGAAGCAATCGTCCCTCACCGCGACAGGTATCAGCAACGGACTCGGGTTTTTCATCCTTCTGCCTCTGTTCATCCCTCGGGGTGGCAATGTTATCGCCACAGTCGCCGCCCACCCTGCACTTATTGCTGCTATCGCCTACCTCGCCGTCATCTCGACGTTTCTCGGGTTCTACCTCTGGACCCTGGGACTCGAACAGGTCGCCAGCGTCTCCGCTTCGTCGCTCATGTTCTTCTGCCAACCCCTCGCGGGGACAGTCCTCGGTATGCTGGTCCTCCATGAGCACGTCACCGCGCAGACCATCATCGGCAGTGGGCTCATCCTGACCGGGCTTCTGGTCAACATGAACGGGTCACGGGTGAATACACTGTGAAGAATGCGTTGAACGTTCGCTCCACCATCCGTGTACTAGAGGTGGCGAAACAGACTTCATACCAACCTCCTTCCCAGAGATGAAAAAGACCTCCGTAGCAGTCGGAGGCCTTTTTCGTTTGTCAGTGGGAACGCTACTCGAAAAGCACCGTGCTGGCGTAGCGATCGCTACGGTCGAGGAAGATAACGACAATCACGCCACTCTTCAGCGTGCGGGCCAGTTCCATGGCTCCCTACAGGGCCGCACCGCAAGAGATGTCTCAACTGGAAAACGTCTTATCAGACCTTGGCAGAAGAATTGTTGCACTTGGTTTGGCAAGCCGCTGGCAGGAGATGCCATGAGACTACTTCGCTTCCAGGTAATCTAGTGCTTCATCGAGGTAAACGTCAAAATCGGATGGAAAACCGTGACCGAGTCCCTTCACTACAGTAAGCTTGTATGGAAGCCCTGCCTTTTCCATCTCTGAGCAAAGGTCTTCAGTATTTTTGATGAAGTTGTCTTTTTCGCCTGCAAGAATGTACCCTTTTGCTCCCTTTCTTATCCCGTTCTTAAGCAATGGAATGAAAAAAAGAACATCATCTATCGGAGGAACTACAGCAATGAATCTACTAAGATTCAGAGCGGTGTCTTCAAGTACGAGATCAACTATGCCAAGACTTGCCCCTTGAGAAGCACCTGCAACAACAATGCCACCTTCAATTACGTTGTGCTTCTCTTTCATCTCGATAATATGCTTCATTACTTCATCCCTGGCCTTTTCCCAATCACTCCAGCAATATGCGTTAGGCCCATAAAGTTGCGATGACTGAGGAACAAGGAGAATATAACCTCTCTTTAGAACATGCTGCCAGTATTTGCAGAATTCTTCCGCATTATCTCCTCCTCGGTGCAACGCAACAAGAAGAGGGTATTTCTCTTCCGGATCGAATTTGTCAGGGTAGAATACAAGCCTTTCCGGTCTTGATTCTCTTTGCTTCTCCTCGAATATCTTCCGACATCTTCCCATGATCCTTATGAATTCTTCGCGATTTCTCAACGGGTCTAAGTCCTTCTCTCCCTCAAGTGTCTTGGGCGACCACCAAACGCCATCGTCTAATGAATTTGTCAGAATCTCGATAGCCTTATCTTCTTTATGAAGCACTGAGTTAAGACATGCAAGCCAGTAAGAAGTTTCTGAAATCTTGTCTTTAAATTGTGCATAGGCTTTCTCGGCAATTTCTAACGCTTCGCTGTACCTTCCCTGAAAATAGAGTTCGTATACCTTGTTGCGATATTCAGCAAGATCTTCATGCTCCATCTTCCTTACCTCCCTCCTAATCAGAATAATGTTTAGAGCTACTCCTGCCATGTGATGTCTTGTCCAAACTCTATCACTCCGACACAACTAACACAACAAGACCGGTTCACTGCTGAAAGGAACCTTACCCAATGATTATCTCTTCTTCACTAACTCCCTTCCAGGGTTCCAGTGGTGGATCCTTTTCAAGCAGTGCTGTAACTGGCAGAATCACAATTTGAGCGCAACGAGGCGAATTGAGGGAGAAGGCCCGTCGAGACAAACCAATATGCCCAAGTGGAAGTAATCACACAACCATTGGCGTGCTGGCAAGTCACCGCACAGACTATCATGGGCAGTGGACTCATCCTGACCGGGCTTCTGGTCAGCATGAACGGGTCACGGGTGAATACAGTGTGAAGAATCGCTGGCACGTTCGCCCCGGGACCCGTGTACCAGAGGTGGCGAAACAGACTCCATGCCAACCTCCTTCCCAGAGATGAAAAAGGCCTCCGTAGCAGCCGGAGGCCTTTTTCGTTTGTCATCGACTCAGTGTGCCAGCAGTACGGGTTTCTGGCTCCAGATGTTTTACTAGGCCACACCCCGCACTGGCGTGACGGCTGTCCCATCGACGGCCGGGCTGCCATATAAAAAAAGGAGCTGTTTCGCAACAACCCCTTTTGTCCAAACAGGAAATCGCTATTCAGGGTAAGCGCTGGGAGCGGGTTTCTTCCCCATCTTGGTCTCGATGACGGTGGTGAGGGCGAATGCCACTGTTCCTACCGCGCATCCGAACACGATCGCCAGAATTCCGAAGGGCTGGCCAAGAACCTGCCAAACCACTGCAGCGAGTGAACCTACAATGATGGAGACGAGGCCCGAGCTCTTCGTCGCGCCCTTCCAAATCAATCCCAGGCCGTAGGCGGCGAAGGGGCCTGAGGAACGTAGTGCGAAAGCAAAGAGGTTGAGGGTGATCAGGCTGATCTTGAATAAGGCGATGAACATGCCACCAAGACCGACCACGACATTAGCGATACGGGTGATGAGGATCAGCTGCTTGTCATCGACATCGGGATTGATGTACTGCTGGTAGATGTCTTTGGCGAAGATCGTCGAAGCACACAGGAGGTTCGAGTCGGCGCTTGACATCGTCGCGGCGATGATCGCCGCAGCGACCAAGCCCACGATCAATTTGGGTGCGTAGGAGCTGGTGATGAACATCAAAGCGGAGGTTCCCTTTCCTCCATCAAGGCCGGGATTCACGGCCAGTGCGGCAAGACCGATGACCGCGGGGATGAAGGCGAGCAAGCCCATTAGCAACGCCGAGAGCCACGCCGACTTGCGCGCGGTCTCCTCGTCTTTTGCCGAAGCGAATCGGCTGATCATCTCGGGGCCCGAGAGGAAGGTGCAGAAATAATTAATCATGAGGCTGATGATCGTGATGACCCCGACTTTGGTGAAGCTGAGGTCGGCGGGAGGCAGTTTCTCAACAAGAAATTGCCACCCACCGATGCCATCGATGACGAAGAACATGGCGATGAGCAGACCGAAGAAGATGATGAACCACTGGATGAGGTCGGTGGTCACATCAGCCATGAGTCCGCCCATCACGGTGTAGAAGAGAGTGACGACGCCCGAGATGATGATGCTCAGCGAGAGGTTCATACCCGTGAGCACGCTTACGACGGTTCCCGATGCCAGAATCTGCGAGGCGGTGAGGCAGAACAGAGACACAATGTTCAGCACTGCAGAGGATGTTCCCGCGACATGTCCGAAGCGTTTGTTGATCGTTTCGGGAATCGTGTAGGCCATGGTTTTGCGGATGCGGGGGGCGAAATAGGCGAGGGGGATGATGCCGATCGAGGCCGCAAGGACATACCAGCCGGCGGAAAGACCCCACCCGCTGAAGGCTTTGGCGGCAACGCCAGTGGTGCTTCCACCACCCACGTTGTTCGCGGCAAGGCTGGCGGCTACGAAAAACACTCCAAGCCGGCGACCGCCAAGCATGAAGTCTGTGCTTGTCTTGACAAAGTACTTTTTAGTGATGTATCCGATCAGCAACATGCCGATCAGGTACGCGAACACAATGATGAGAGGCAGAACTTGAATTTTCATGCACACATCTCCTTTGTTGTCGCACACTGTCCTGGCTTCAAGATGTGGTTACAAGTTAGCACTCCAGAACCTTCTTATTTTTGTTCTCTGTTTCAACAAAGAATACGATCAGCCGAGAACTCCATAGAAATACCGGGAGACACGGCTACAGTGCCTACGAAGCACAGAATTCATACACGATACGCAGACGGACATGCAATCCACCTGCTCAATAACCGTCCGCGGAAATGTCTCAACTGGGAAACGCCTTATCAGGCTTTGGCAGAAGAATTGTTGCACTTGGTTTGACAAACCGCCCATTTTCCGTTTTCAGAAAGATTCGGCCGTTTTCAATCATTGTCAGGATACTGGACTGTGCCGTGGATCCATAGGATTTTTTCGCTTCCATGCAGGATTTCAGCTGCACAGCGTCTAATACGTCCGTTTCAAACAGAGGGCTGAAAACTTTGAATTCCTCCAGGCTCT
>Ga0209913_1001062_pt1 | contig 17278 bp, 21 predicted proteins | sample PersoiDNA2013203_FD_185805 | JGI IMG/M metagenome (GOLD analysis project Ga0209913, IMG submission 185805) | Permafrost soil microbial communities from the Arctic, to analyse light accelerated degradation of dissolved organic matter (DOM) -... | ecosystem: Environmental > Terrestrial > Soil >... | reverse complement strand
CATTAAATTGAAACTTGACTACTGATTTTTAATTAAATTTAAGTATTTAAGCTAAATTTAAAAAGTAAAACTAAAGCCTCGCATTGCGGGGCTTTTTTATTGGTAAAATAATCACATGTTTAATGTTTAACTAATCTGTTAGACCTTACGTAACTCAAGTACAACACCCATCGCCAGAGGCAGAAACGCTCCGATACAGACAGCGACCAATACGTCAGTTGGCCAGTGCACACCAAGTACCAGACGCGAAATAGCGACAAGAGATATCCACAAGATCGCTATTGACAGCGCCAAGTGACGCAAGGCAGGCCTGATTCTGCCCACGCAAAGAGTAGCGGCGGTAGCGAACGCCGCGACGGCTAGAGTATGCCCACTGGGAAAGCTGGAACCCCAATACCACTCGGTGTCCCACAGCGCCGGTCGGGCCCGGCTAGCCAGCATTTTGACAACGTAAATCACAATCGTACTGCTGATTACCGAAGCTGCGACAAGTAGAGCTTCGGAACGGTGTCTGGTATACAGCAGCACGACTATCACCACAGTCTCGATCGGAAACAAAGCCCTTGATGAGCCTGTAAATGTGACCGCTTCGAAGAACCCGGTTAGCGTATTCGGAACAAGACTATGGATGAAAAGCAAGATAGCACTATCGATTGGACCTGATTCTCCAGCGAGCACATCTTCGCTCAGTTTAACGGTGGTTACCGCGAGTATAAGCACCAGTAGAGTGGTAAAATGGCGTTTTTCCAGCGGTTCAATCCACGTAGGCTGCTTGCGACGCACGTACGCACCAAGCACGAAATAAAGGCTAGCGACAATGAGAGCCATCATCACAATGTCTTCGATTAGTTCTAAGATCACACGCACTCCAACTGGCGCATTCCAAATGATGCCGCGAATATGAATACTGAGAGAGCAAACACTATTATAGAATCCTCGCTTGTGCTTGCTGTATAGCCATCCTCAAGCAATAGGTTCCCTTAAAGCAATTGTTAGCGCCAATCTGTCTCGCCAAAACCATCGTGGCCCAGGAATGTATAAAAGATTCCCAGCGTACCGGTTGACTGTTTTCTATCCCCAAGATCAGGAAAAGTCGCATCACGTTGGTTCCATAGATACTTTAACGAAATCGCGTGTTTACGATAGACTCGATATGTGAAGGCAACATCTGCACGGACGATGTTGTCGTGCCCACCTCGGTTTGCGCTACCGACGTCACTGACAAAGAATTCACGGCCAGTGAAATCAATAGATGCTTTATTACCAAAAATAATACGCAAAGCTGCCAAGCCTTGTGGCGCGACCCCGTAATGATAATCCTGCTCAGTCTTTCCATGGAGGGTTCCAACAGCAGCGTAGCCTACGCCGCCGAGAATCGTCCCTTGGAGCGCCACCGACTCGCTTAGCCATAACTGACCCGTTGTACCCAGCGATAATGCAGTGCTGGATACACGGAAAGTTTGCGGGGAAATATAGTCATAGCTGCCATACAACCCCCACAATCCGCGATAGTTCTCCCCGACCTGATAATCGTTTCCAAAAAGTAAACCGCGGGTCCTCACATTTTCAAACACGTTAGCACTTGAAGCCGTGCTTTGAAACACGAAATAATCAAAAGGACGTTTATAGGAGTAGCCAGGCTGTCCTGGTAATCCGTAATCCATGGCAAAATCCAGTTGAGCATCGTTACGTTTAATTTCAGCTGACGTACCTGGATTGCCACTGATGGTATTACTGAGGCCAAACTGAAGGCGGCTGTAATATGCGGCGTCATTTCTTGCAAAGATTGCGTCGAATCGATCCCCAAAGGCATAACGGTTAAATCCAGTTGCAGGGGAGATTGCCGCTGCGCCTGCCTCCTGCCAAAAGCTAGGGTTGCGGCCCCCCTTCTCAAGCACAATATTCGACATTCTGAATAGTGCCTCACCAAGAAAAGACCCCCCGAAACCGGTCGAGATCATATCGTTTTTAGATGGCGGCACTTTTTCTCCCGCAATTTCCCATAAAGCACTTCCTGCCAAATCGTATCCTAATGACTCCCAATAACTGAGGCCGGCAGACCTGGCAAAACCATGGTACATGGAGCCCGCATATGGATGGCCTAGCTGGTTAATCTTGAAAGGATCCTTGTCGGTGTTCCAACTGCTGCTCAGGTTATGCCGAATAGTAGATAAGTTTGAGTCGTAATCTGAGCTGCCGCTATAATGGCGATTAAACTGATTTAAAAGAAATTCAAAACCGACAATTTCAGCTGCCGGGATTAAATAACTTTTGTTCGCATGTTTGTCAAATAGATAGTCTTCTTTTGTATTCTTGGCTGACGAATCTGATGACACTTCAACTAATTCAATGTTTGCTACCGGTTTAGTAATCACTACAGAATCATCGGCAGACGCTATGCCTACAGTTGTAGTACATAGCGTAACTACAGCGCTGATGACGGCGATCTTCTTCATACAGTCAAGACTCTGCGATCTAACTGTAAGTGACTTAAGAGTTGCATTTTTTATTCTCATGTCAGATTCTATGACCAAATCTTAATTTGGCCATACTCAATAGAAAATTGGTTTATGTAATTTTTAGAAGAGGCTTAGTCATAATATTCCGAATTTCTTGCACTCGATAAAAAGGCACTGACACAATCATCAATATTCCACCTTTATCTATTTTGCTCTTAAATCTATTAAGATCAGTGTTAAATAAATTAACACCTAGCAAAGCTGAACCTATTGCTACAGAAATAGCACCAATGACGGTAGTAATAGCCAGAATAACAAACCAAGGTGAGTTGGTGAACCAAAGCGGTGAATTTGTAAGCCAAGGTGGTACAAGCAACACATATAAACCCGCCAACAACCCCAATCCAGCACCTATTAAAACACCCCTTTCGCCTTCATGAATAATGTTGGTTTTTTCAATGTCAGTGGCAGATTTTAACTTACCAAGGTCAGTGTCAGGTTTTGCTAAAAAATGAATATACTTATCATCTATCCTAGCAAGCAACATCTGTTCACATGCTTGATTTGCAGCTTTTATATCTGGCAATATAAATTCTAGTTTAATTTTCATGATGTTCTCATTCTCCAAGTAAAATACAGGTGGACTTATCTAAATCCAGCAATTAAGTCGATATCCAACCTATCCATATCAGGTACTCTTACTCTGCAGCAAAGATGCAAGGTCTTCGGCATGCTCTTCTTCCATAGCAAGAATTTCCTTGAGCATGCGCTGCGTAGTTGGATCATGATCGGCCAGATAGACGATCATCTCGCGATAGCTTTCGATCGCAATCCGCTCGGCAATCAGGTCTTCCTTAATCATTGAGTTGAGAGTATGACCCTCGACGTATTCGGCGTGACTACGCGCACTCAATCCATCGGGAGAAAAGTTTGGATCGCCACCCAATTCGACAATGCGCTTTGCAAGGAGGTCTGCATGAACCATTTCCTCACCGGCATGCGCCAGAAACTCTGCTTTTACTGAGTCTGAATTTATACCCTTTGTCATGAAAAAATGACGTTTATAACGCAGAACGCATACTAGCTCAGTGGCAAGCGCTTCATTCAATAGCCTGATTATTGTCTTGCGGTCAGCCATATAACCTGAGGTGACCGCGCCCTCCTCAACATTCTGGCGGGCGCGCTTACGCAGAGCCTGAATATCGGACAGCACAGCTCCATTGCTTAGGGGAATCTCATTTTTTTTAGACTTTTTCATTTATAACTCCTGAATATTTACGAGTGGTTGGAACTATCCGTCACAGACGTCCCATTAACAGCAGTATGAGAATGATGATTACAACCAAGCCTACGCCTCCACTGGGTCCGTAGCCCCAATTTCGGCTGTGCGGCCAAGTTGGAATGACGCCGATTAACATCAAGATAAGTATTAATAACAATATGGTTCCTAAACTCATTGTTTTCTCTTCATAGTTGTGAGTAAATGTTTTTCAATTCGCGAACGTTGCGAATGGGGGCATGATTAAATTAGTGTCGTCTTCGATCTTACTGGCATTGCCCATGGCATCATCGTTGCCCTGTACTGCTGACCGAAGCGGACTTTTGCATCGCTCATGCACTGATCCTTGACTGCACCTGCCAGAACTCTGCACTTTTCCTTGGCGACGGCATAATCAGCATCACGCTTATCTGATACGGCACTCTTATGCGTATCAGCCTTTTTTTTCGAAGCCTTCGCGTTCGCATCATCAGACTCCTCGTTTGCACCAGCATTAGCTTTTAACGTCTTCATGTTAGTCTTGGCGTCAGCTATTTGGTGGACTCTGGCGGCTTCAGCTTCCTTCACGCAAACATCCATGTCGTTACCGGCCTTGTCATCACATTTTTCAGTGGTTACCGAATAATCCGCATCAGCTTTAGTGAGGCGCGCATCATACCTAGTCTTAACGGAGGGTTTGTAGCTGGCCTCAAGCTCGGCTTTGGCGATGCTACTCTTACCTTTTGCTTCTGCAACACATATATCATTGGCGTTTCCTGCAAATGAATCACATCCTATCTTGGCAAGCTTATATTCGGCCTCAATGTTTTTCACATGAGACTCGTATTGATTTTTCGACATGCTTTCGGCCATTGCACCAGCGCTAAAGGCAAGTCCGATAGCAAGCACAATAATGCTGATGTTGAAATTTTTCATAACCTTTCCTTAAATATTCATTTAATGATTAAATTATCAAAGCTAATTTAACTCTTGTGCATAGGAGTATCTGTTTCTTTACTAGAGCTCACCATATTATTTTGCACGTGGCCACCATTTACGTTGTGGGAACCGTCCATGATCTTTAATAAGCCATGCAAATTGGCAAGATGTTTATCAGCCTTATCTTTATTGATTTTAAAAGTTTCGTGAGCCTTACTTTCTATACTGGCTTGTTTACCGTCAATTAAGACTGACTCATCATTTTTAAATCTTTGTAATTGCCGCTTGGCTTGGCCTTTTAATTCAGTCCAACTTCCCTCCATGCGATTCCAGTTCATGTATATTCCTCTCATTCATTGGTTGTTTGACGATTAGTATCGACACAATCACAAACATCAGTAGCAGCTCTACTTGACTCAGGCCGGATGCCATTTATCACCGAGAAACCGGGCAGCATGCGAGCCACTTATCTCGTTATTGCAAAGATTACGGTGATTTTTACCTAAGGTCCGTCTGCTAACGCACATAACCGATACGCTATGGCGATGCTTTTGTTAGTTCAAGTCGGCACTGCGACAACACCATTGAATTCACACCGTAGCGCGGCATGATGATTTGTTTTAATCAGTTTCCAATATGACTACAAACAATAGTTGTTACTTGAAAATTACGCGCTATGTTTGCCAACGAACAGAATTGGCCAGCGCATCAACATATGCTTATCCAAGTTGCACTGTCGAAGCGTGAGGCTATACCACCGCGCCAGAGGTTATGCGTACAAGTTGGTGACTGGTTTTATCTGCTGACGCAAGCGCATGATTTAACGACATTGTTACCAAAACTGCTTTGACATGACTGACTGCTCGCAATGGTGTGTGCAGTTTTCCTATTTATTTAAGAGGTAATATCATGAAATATTCAATACTATTTGCTTCACTTATCACAGTATTCGGATTGAGCGCCTGCGACAAACCAACTGTAGTCAATGTGCCGGCAACACAAGTTGCAGTGCCAGGCCCTGCCGGACCACAAGGTGAGACCGGAACATCAGGAACCACTGGATCTCAGGGCAAGACTGGAACACCAGGTGAGACAGGAACACCAGGTGCCACAGGATCCAAGGGCTATGAAGGTGCCAAAGGAGATGCTGGCACACAAGGAAATGAAGGTGCGCAAGGGGAAACTGGCAAGTCTGGTAGTAACACAGTGATAGTTGTTCCGGTTCCGTCCGAGCAAAAATAGCACGTCACAGCATGGCTGTCTGTGTTAGAACACCTCAATGATGCCCAACACTAAGGAGAGCCGAGTGCACTCTGTGGAAAACCGTCTGCTTGCCGCCTTGCCTCGCAAAGATCGCCAACATTTGCTGTCAGGTTGCGAGCCAATTGATTTAGTTTTTGGAAATGTTCTCTGTGAGCTTGGTGAGGCAATTCCGTACGTATATTTTCCAACCAACAGTATTATTTCATTAGTGATGCCCATTGATGGTGACCGGGAGTTGAAAGTAGGACTGATCGGTAATGAAGGTATGCTAGGGATTCCCATCATGTTAAGAGTCAACGTCGCACCATTCCATGCAATAGTTCAGGGAGCGGGCCCAGCATTGCGTATAGCGGCACCACTGTTTCTCAGTGAGCTAGAACAGAGTCCTGCGCTACAACAGCACCTGAACCGCTATATCTATGTATTGATGAGCCAATTAGCGCAAACAGTCGCTTGCAACCGCTTCCATGTGGTAGAAGAGCGACTTGCCCGTTTACTCCTGATGATTCATGACCGGGCGCACTCAGAGAAATTTCATATCACTCAGGAATCACTTGCTCAGATGCTAGGAGTGCGTCGTGTTGGTGTCACTAAAGCCGCGAGTTTGTTGCAGAAGAAAAACCTAATCAGCTATAGCCGCGGCGATATCAATATCCACGACATCATCGGCTTGGAAGCCGCATCCTGTAGCTGTTACCAAGCCGACAAGGAAAGCTACAATCGTACCTTACTCGGTTATGAGTAAGCCACTTATGCATGACGGCAACCAGCGGTGCGGCCAAAGAGAACACCGACTCAAGTGAATTGGTGTTCTCTCAACCATAACGAAGCGGCTATCGGCGGCTGATGAGTAAACCGGTTACCAAACCAATCACCAAGCCGACACCGGTTGTTCCACCAATAACTTTCCATGGGTTTTCGTGAACATAATTGTCGGTAGCCTTGGCTGCTGCTTTGGTTTTAACAAGCATTACCGATTGGGTCTTCCCCATTCTGGTTTTCGCAACCTCAAGAGATTTTTCCGTTTTGGTGCGGATCTCCGCCAACTTTTCACCGCCTTGCTTGCTTGTCGCTTTCAGCAGCGCCTCTGTATCCGCCAAGGCCTCTTTAAAATCGGCAATTACTTCATCAGATAACTCCATACCTTTGTCCATTGCTAGTTCCATTTTGTTCATGGTAGATTCCTATCGTAGTTTTACGACTCAACTTTTTAAAATAGTAAAATTTGCAAAATCCAGTATGTGGCAATAAAATTCACCACATTCGGCAACAAACTGTATAAGGCCAATTAAGCGTGGATGACGTTATTTGCGCACAAATAGCAAAATCATCCCAGCCACAATTGCCCCTATGCCGACCCAGACTGGAACGTTGACCGTCTCAGTGTCCTTAACCGACAACTCTATCGGGCCCAGCTTGGCCTGATGCGTTTCCTTGGTGTAAGTGAAGCCACCGTATGCCAATCCTAGAGCACCGGCCACGATCAGCACAATTGCAAACATTTTGACTGCGTTCATTTTATCTTCTCCGGCAAAGATACACTTGTATTGGCGGTGGGATACCAGGTAAAACAGTAGCCATGAACCACTGGACTGCTTTACCCAGCCATCCCTTACTCTGTAGAAAAATCCAGCGTCTTTACAGACGGCGACCCTGTATCACGCGTACCAGAATCACCACGATCGCGATGACTAGCAGAATGTGAATTAATCCACCCATGGTGTACGATGTGACCAAGCCAAGTATCCAGAGAATAAGCAATATAACTGCAATGGTTTCAAGCATTTTTATACTCCTAATATGATTAGCGGATTAACTATTTAACCTTAAGGCGCATGTCGTTTTTAACAGAACTCACACCTTTAACGCCACGTGCAACTTCAATCGCCTTTTTAATATTGGCTTCTGAGCTAACAAAGCCACTCAATTGCACGACACCCTTATAGGTTTCGACATTTATTTCAAATGATTTTAATGTAGGTTCATTCAATACTGCTGCTTTTACCTTCGTAGTAATCACGCTGTCATCAATGTATTCTCCGGCGCTTTCTTTCTTGGATGTCGATGCGCCGTCCTTGCTAGACGTAGACGCGCAACCAAGCGTAGCCGCCAGCATGCCGGCAAGGATAATCGTAGAAATGTATTTAAATTGTTTCATAGCTGTACTCTCCATATAAATTAAAAAAAAGCTGATACCGAAACTCAAATTATGTGACTGGCTGTAAATTTATGCTGCAGATAAACATTCCAGCAACTAGTAAACCTTATGCCTGCACAGTTAAAGCATTCTAATCAATGCTCACTCGTATCGATTAGGTAGCTACAGTTCCAATCATCTGCTTTTTTTGAAAAACGCTCTGTGCGACAACGAACATATCAAGCGTATTTTTTCGAGTACAGCTAGTTGTGATGCGAGAGATGGGACAAATATCCCCGACAGCCTTTAGTGGCTAACACATCATCATTGTTGTTATAGAATCAATAAGGCCAGAGTCTGACCCCATTGATTTGGCTAATGTACATAACACAGCACTTTACGGACTAGCAAAAATATATCCTGATAATTTGCAAGTGCTTAGAATGAAATCATCACACCTATTTATGCTGCATGCGGGTAAATGCTGTCATGCATAATCTCGGTAACGTCCCTGCCCACCCCGCGATAACCGGTAAAGCGGCCGAATGCGTCGAACATTGGCTCCCCGCTCACCTGAAAATATTGGTGCATGCCAGCGGCATCGGTCCGGCTACAGACGAAATCCAAAAACGGCCGCCGCGCCGCTATATTCGCTAGCAACTCCGTGCGCTCGGCCTCATTCCAGCGCACCACCTGCGCGGTCTTGATTTCACCGAGAAAGATGTCGACCGGGGTGCCGAGCATCTCCTGTACCGGGCCGTAAACCTTGGTGAAATTCCCGTTTGCATCCTGCTCCCAGTACCAGTCAGAGGCCAGTTCAGTCAAACGGCGAAAGCGTGCTTCGCTTTCGCGCAGTTCGGCCGTACGTTCCTGCACCGTTTGTTCCAGCACTTGGTTGTAATTTTTGAGTTGCTTGTACAGTAGCCGCACTTCCAGCATGTTGCGAATGCGCGTCTTAACTTCGACCAGGTCAAACGGTTTGGCTACAAAGTCCTTCGCGCCGGCGGCCAGCGCCTGCAGTTTGTGCCCCGGTTGAGCCGTGATCACGAGTATCGGAACATAGCCATCGATTTCAACTTCCTTCAGGCCTTCCATCACCTGAAAACCGTCCATGCCAGGCATCTGCAGATCAAGCAGTATCAGGTCGTAGCGGTTGTCGCGATGTAGCGCACAGACGGCATACGGATCCATCGTCGACGTAACGCTCTGATAGCCAGCTTCACGTAGCATTTGCTCCAGCAGCTGCACATTGGATTCCTGATCGTCTACAATCAGGATCTTTGCGTTAAGAATATCGTCGGTACTTATCATAAAATTCACTTTCTTTAATTTTCACTAAGATTCAGTCCTGTGAGGACAAGTTACGTTAATAATATCGTCAGTACTTATCATCGCAGAGATTTCGGGTTAATTGCGCCGTTTAATCCTGTTTCCGCAAGCTTCAGCGCCACATTCACTGCATCCATAAACTCATTGACTTTGATCGGCTTGGTAATGTAGTGGGAAAATCCTGCCTCCAGACCTTTCTCGATATCGCGTGCCATGGCATTCGCACTGATAGCAAGCACTGGAATGTGCGCCGTTACCGGATCTTCTCGTAGGACTTTCAGTGACTGGATACCGCTGAGGCCTGGCAAATTGATGTCCATCAGGATCACATCCGGCAAATGAGCGCGCGCAAGCGCTATGCCTAGATTGCCATCTTTCGCGCTCAGCATGCGTAGATGTGTGTGGCCCTCAATTATTTGCTCAACCAGCATTAAGTTGGCTGGATTGTCTTCCACATAGAGCAGAGTACGCAGAGCCGCACTTCCTTGAGCTCGTGATGCAGGTGCTGCTAATATCGAATTTCCTGCGACAAGTTGTGGTGTAGCCTCTCGTATCAGTTCGATCCAAAATTCGCTACCCACTCCGACAGTACTTTTCACGTCGATGGTGCCACCCATCAGTTCAACCAGTTGCTTGGTTACCATTAGGCCAATACCCGTCCCCTCCTCAGGGCCGTGCTCTTGGCCGAGACGATTGAACGGCTGAAATAGCTGCACCAGCTTTTCCGGAGGTAATCCCGCACCACTGTCTTTGATGCTGATGCGTATGCGATCTGGACTACTCGCGGTGCACTTCACCTCGACAGTTCCGTGCTCACGGTTGTATTTGATCGCATTGGAAAGCAGGTTAATCAGAACCTGCTTTACTCGGGTTTGATCGGCATTGACAAACCAGGTGCTGTCGAATGGGAGAAAATCTATATGGATGCCGCGTTTTTTCGCCTGTGATTCGATCATAGTTTGGCATTCATGCATGACATTGATCAGCGACACCGGTTCTCGTGACAGCGATAGCTTACCGGACTCAATCACGGCAAGATCGAGGATTTGATTAATCAGTTCCAGCAGATACCAGCCTGCTTTGATAATCTGATTTAACCTTAGAAGTTGTGCATCCGTTGGTGGCGGTGAACCAACCTCCAGCAACTGGGCAAAGCCGAGAATAGCGTTGAGCGGAGTACGCAGTTCATGACTCATGCTGGAAAGGAAATCTGATTTTGCAAGGTTGGCCTTTTCCGCCACGACCTTGGCGCCCACCAACTCAGTATTCTTTTCCTGAAGTATCTGATCCAGGCGTTTGCGTTCTGTAATGTCACGCGCTGCAGCGAACACACCCTGTAGCTGACCGTCACGGTCGTAGAAAGTAGTCGCATTGTAAGACACCACAGTTTCCTTACCGTCTCTGGCGCGCACGGTGAGCTCGTAGTCAGTAACCTTTTTTTCGTTCAGAACAAGCTGAATTGACGCTTCGGCTCGCTTCGGATCTGTAAAGTAGCTCTTGAATGGCGTGCCAATCAGCTCGTCACGCGTGTAGCCAGTGAGCGCCCCCATCTGTTGGTTGGCATCGGAAATGATGCCAAGCAGATCGGTGGTCATCAGCGCGTCGATGTTGGACTCAAACAGGGAGCGCGTATAGAACTGATGGTCGCGCAAGCGCTGATCAGCTTGCATCCGCGCGGTATTATCAGTGCCGATCAACAAGTAGCCGATGATTTCGTTTTGGTCATCGCGCAAGGCGGTGACCGACACCACCGCAGGGAAGCGGCTGCCGTCCTTGCGGATATAGGTCAGTTCATAAATATCTTCGATGCCGCGTGAGGCCTTGAATACCAACGCCTCAAAGCCCGGTGTAATCGGTGTACCGAGTTCGATGGTCAGGGCCTCTGCCCGTGCGATGACTTCCTGCGGATCTGAGATGTCGGCCGGGGTGATCTTGTTCATGACTTCGGCAGCCGTGTAGCCGAGCATGCGCTCGGCACCGACGTTAAATATCTGAATGACACCCTTGGCATCAGTGGCGATACTTGAGAAATTGGCGCTGTTGAAAATCGCGTCCTGTAAAGCGCCCGCCTTGAGTAGCGCCTCTTCAGCCTGCTTGCGCGCGGTGATATCACGTAAAATTCCGGTGAAGTGACGCTGATCACCTAACCACATCTCACTTACCGCAATTTCCATCGGAAAAATACTGCCATCCTTGCGCCGACCCACAACTTCTCGCCCGAGGCCGCTAGCGCGCGCCTCATCACTTGCACTGTAATACTCAAGTGAACTATTGCCATTGTGCTGGTCTCGATCAAGCTCGGGTATCAGCAGGCTGAACTTTTGTCCGATCAGTTCTGCGGCGGTATAACCAAACATTCGCTGGGCGGCCGGATTGACCGTCTCGACCAAACCTCCGCTGGAATGAAGTGTAATGATGCCATCCGCCACGGTATTTAGAATCGTCTGAATCAGCGCTGCGCTGTCGCGCAAAGTCTGTTGCACTGCGTATTCTCCGGTGACATTGCGGAACACCAGTACGGCACCAATCACCTTATTGTCGCGGTCGCGAATCGGTGCGCAACTGTCGGCGATATCGCACTCGCTACCATTGCGTGCAATCAGCACGGTGTGGTTGGCCAAGCCCTGTATCGTGCCATGCGCCAAGGTTTCCATTACCGGGATAGTGGAGGGCTGCTGGGTTTCTTTGTTGATGACGTGAAAAATATCATTCACTGGGCGACCTCTGGCCTGCGCCTGCGTCCAACCGGTGAGCTGTTCGGCAAGGGGATTCAGTAGTGTCACACACGCTGCGGCATCGGTGGCGATCACGGCATCACCGATGGAGTTCAGCGTCACCGCAAGTCTTTCCTCGCTGACCTGCAAGGTGACGTTGACCTGCTGCAGCTGTTTATTCGTTTCCTCCTGAACCTCAAGAAAGTGCTGCCGCTCTGCTTCGACCTGCTTGCGCGCAGTATTATCAGTGCCGATCAGCAGATATCCGATAATTCCACCTTGGGCATCGCGCAAGGCTGTGACCGACACCACCGCAGGGAAGCGGCTGCCGTCCTTGCGGATATAGGTCAGCTCGTAAATATCTTCGATGCCGCGTGAGGCCTTGAATACCAACGCCTCAAAGCCCGGTGTTATCGGTGTACCGAGTTCGATGGTCAGGGCCTCTGCCCGAGCGATGACTTCCTGCGGATCAGAGATGTCGGCCGGGGTGATCTTGTTCATCACTTCGGCAGCCGTGTAGCCGAGCATGCGCTCGGCACCGACGTTAAATATCTGAATGACACCCTTGGCATCAGTGGCAATACTGGAGAAATTGGCGCTGTTGAAAATCGCGTCCTGTAAAGCCCCTGTTTTAAGTAAATCCTTCTGACGCTGAATCTCTATGACACTCTCCGCCGAACCAGTATCAGGGTTAGGAATGACAGGATCGTACGGTTTTTTTGGCATAGCTTATCTCTGTTAACGTACGAATTTATCTAACGAATTACTTAACCGAAGATGTGAGTATCACCTCACTTAGTTATGCAGCCAGCTTGTTATACACTCAATCTTGCACAAAAACGCATGCTTTCATACGCAGAGATTAAATAGGGATAAATTAAGTCTACAGATTAATTGTAATCAATTGTTAATTATATAGATTAAACTCGCGGTCTTCCGTGCGTTACCTCACATAAGGTAGAGAATTTGTGTAATGAGTGAAGCAGGGCAAGAATTAACCATACTAAACTAAGGGAAGTCCTTGGCGATTATGTACATCGCACAGCAATCGGTCATATTCTTGTTTAACCACTTTATAACATTCACACACGCGAGACTCCAGACCCAACCGGTTAAGCACTGTAATGTGGCCACGGCGGTATCGAATAAACTCCACTTGCTGCAAACGCCCTGCAGCCTCGGTAATACCTTCACGCCGCACACCGATGATACTGGCAATCAGCTCCTGCGTCATGGTCAACTCAATCGAAGGCAAGCGATCGATGGTCAACAATAGCCAGCGGCACAGTTGCTGCTCCACCGAATGATGGCGATTGCATACCGCCGTTTGAGATATTTGTGTAATCAGCGCCTGAGTGTAGCGCAGCAACAAGTGCTGCGCCACTGCTCCGAGATTAAATTCCTGCATCAGCACCCGCGCCTTCAATCGATAGCCATAGCCGCCGGTATACACGATAGCCCGGCCTGACGTCGTATTCCCGCCCATGAACAGCGGAATGCCGAGCACGCCCTCATTACCCACTCCCGCAATTTCAGACGATGCACCGCTCTCCATCACGTAGTGTAGGGAAACAATGGCGGTTGTCGGAAAATAGGCGTACTGCAACTGACTGCCGAATTCATAAAGAACTTCGCCCAACTGCATCTCGACTAGCTCTAAGTGGGGAGCGATGCGCTCGAATTCAGCCTTGGGCAGTGCGGCGAGAAGAAAGTTTTGATTGGGGCTGTGCGGGGCGTTCATATATATTTCCCGAATAATTACCCATTAACAGCTTATTAACTACCTACTAATCACTAACTAATTAGTAATATGGGCATCTTGTATATAGCATACATGGTTTTATCATATAGCGTTACAGTAAAATACTGTTACCGCAAATAGCATTTAAGCAAATAATCCCCCTACTTAAAACTTACTAATTCGCTGGGGTCTTGCTGTGGAAGTGGGCGTGACAGATCTGGACATGAGCTACGAATCAAGGGCAAATGAACACAAGATATTGATGTGAAATTACTCAGATGACTCTATCGGAGATAGAAACATGTAAAGTCCAGAGCCACACAATAGTAGCTCCCATGCTTGACGCAAAGCACTCACTATTGTATTGATGCATATCATTGCTAAGCGCAAAGTAATTAAGCAACTGCAGCATCAAAATGCTGTACTTCTAGCTAGTTAGTCTCCCTATACTTTTATTTCCATTTGCAAAAAATAGTCTGGATGAGTTGAATGAAACACATTTTCATCTTTGTAATAATGTCGTTGATCGCCTTACCATTTGCGATTTCTGGAGATTCAGATACTTTTGTAGAAATAACAGAAAATTTCAAGAGGTTTGCAGGGTATTTTGTGAATGATAATCCTGTAAGTGAAAATATAGATCAAACAAGCATCATTAGTTGCGCCGAGGTCAAGAAGCGAGCGGAGATGTACGGAAATTTCGTAAAGAACGTGCAAACAGACGACCTAAGCTATGGTGCTATGTATAAAAAAATGGATTTTTATGAAAGTGTATATACCTATAATTGCAATAAATAACAAAAAAATAGTCTCCACAATTTCTGTGGATAACTCTGTGATTACTTGTGGTTTAAAACTGTAACATACCAATCTATAAGGCTTTTTTCAAAAAGATTAAACTTTGACATTTTATATAAATCTTTAAAAATCAATAAGTTATGTAAACCCCATTGATTTTTAAGGTTTATTACAATACTTAATGTAATACTTTAACTATGTGTGTATAAGTCAAGTTATTTTGATTGATTTTTAAGGTATTTTTTTACCGCAACACCCAAAAACTCTTGACATTGCCAATGTCTCGCACGACGACCAACCTTGTGCGATTCATTCAATGTTATGCCACGCCTTAGTCTTACTGTATATCTACAATTGTTTTGCCTATTGGTGCAATGGCGATACCCGCCAGCTTGAGATGTTGAATGCCAAACGGGATGCCAATGATGGTGATAAAGCAGATTAAAGCTGAAATCAAATGCCCAAGCGCAAGCCAAAACCCAGCAAAGATAAACCAAAGTACATTGCCAATAGTGCCTAATATGCCGGTACCAATGTCATCCTTGGCATTGATATAACTACGGCTAACCGCCTCTTTACCAAAGGGCATGAAAGCGAACTGACCAATCACAAAACAGGCTTTACCCCATGGAATACCGATAATAGAAATGTAAGCCAGTAGCCCAGCAACCCACCAGCTAAGTCCCATTAGAGCACCGCCCAAAATAAACCAAAGAATATTACCGATTAGACTCATGATGACCTTTTCTAAATAACTTTTTAATATACATGCTAATCTATAGCATTAGCTTTGTTTCAATATACACATAACAGAGGTGCATTATGACAATAAAATCCAAAGACCTTGCATTGATATTAACTGCACTGGAGTTTTCTTCTCACAAACACCGCGACCAAAGACGCAAGGGCAATAATGCATCACCATATATCAACCATCCAATAAGTTTAGCAAATGTTTTGTGCAATGAAGGAAAAATCACTAATGCTAAAGTGCTTTGTGCCGCATTACTGCATGACACCATAGAAGATACTGAAACTACGTCTGATGAACTTAAAAGTAGATTCGGTAAAAGGATAAGCAGTATTGTTTTAGAAGTCACTGATGATAAGTCTCTGCCAAAGGCTGAAGGTAAACTTGCACAAATTGAGCATGCTAAAATTGCAAGTAAACGCGCAAAACTGGTCAAACTAGCAGATAAAATATGTAATCTGCGTGACATTTTGTTTACTCCACCAGCAGATTGGACGATATCGCGTAAGCGAGAGTATTTTGACTGGTCTAATGCAGTCGTTGACCAAATACGTGGCAGTGGCACTAACAAAAAACTTGAGCGAGTTTTCGATGAGCTTTATGCTGCTAAGCCTTAATAACTAAAGTGCTTAATGGATTGTGTCAGACTATGGTAATTTAAAGAAAAATGCAGTTAGTGATTGACTTGTAAAAACATTGCATAATTAAAAAATACTTTCCACAATATCTGTGGATAACTCTGTGTTTATCTGTGAAATAAAATCATAAGCTACCGTTTTATAAGGATTTTTTAAAAACAGTATAAATAGTAATCAATTATTTAACTTTATAAAAATCAACAACTTACAAGACACCATTGATTTGTATAGGTTTTTTTACCATATTATAAATTATGCTTTAGCTAGTGTGTATAAGTCTAATTATTTCAACATGGCATTTAGAATATTGTATCCAACAATATCAATAACTTACAACTCATTTACATATAAGAAACATTTTATAACGGATGAAGTCCACAAGGTGATGTTGACAATCCAAGGGGGTGGGCTTCGTCATATGACTGCTAGTAAGGGTCGTAATTAACTATTGAAATGAAAGTAGCTGTTTCCTGCAAAATGACTACTTACAAAATTTAGGACACACTCATATATGTTTAAATTTAAAAAATGGATATGGACAAAGATTACTGGATTGTTAGGTGCTGATAGGGCTTATGCTAAATATTTGGCTCATTTTAATCATTATCAAAAGAATGTTGTTGATAGTGAATTGCAAAAAGACATGAATGTAAAAGCAATGAGTAAAGAAGAGTTTTTAAAAGTGTGGAAGTCAAAAGCAAAGTGTAAAACAGGTTGTTGTTGAGTCACACCACCAAAACCAATTGCGCAAGTCATGCTACAACTAGCACTGGTATCAAAAGCAAAATAAAGCTAATTGCTCAATAAATGAGTGTCGTCAAATAAATTGAGGTAATGAACATGAAAAAGCTACAAGTCACTATCACATTAGACATGGATATACCTGATGATTGGACGCTGGTTGACCATCCTGACGGTGTACCTGTGTTAACCGTTGGTGATGGTAGGTATATGTATATGAGTTTTCTACCCATGTTTACCGACTCGCTTGAACCTGAGTCAGATTGGACGAGCGAATGTTCTGATATGTTTACAGTTCAAGTTTTGGATACGGTTAAGGATGAAAATGTCGAGATGACGATTGTGCTTAACTAGAAGCTGGACAGGTCTCTAGCGATTTCAACACATCTTCACCTGTTAAAAATCCTCGCTGTTTGGCATGGCGATAAGCCGAATTGGCGTAGTGGTTATATTTAGCTTTAGCAAAGTCATTTTCTAAGTTTTGTGGTTTAGTTTCATTACTGCTTTTTG
>Ga0209913_1001061_pt1 | contig 17286 bp, 16 predicted proteins | sample PersoiDNA2013203_FD_185805 | JGI IMG/M metagenome (GOLD analysis project Ga0209913, IMG submission 185805) | Permafrost soil microbial communities from the Arctic, to analyse light accelerated degradation of dissolved organic matter (DOM) -... | ecosystem: Environmental > Terrestrial > Soil >... | reverse complement strand
GGTCATCCCCACTTGTTCTTGCTCACGTACACTGACCTCCGCGACGGAGAACTGCCGAAGAAGGGTTCTCCCCCGTCGTACAGAAGCCCGCAAACAGCGCAACGCCACATGGGAATGATAATCACCTCTATCATCAGTGTAGTTGGAACGCTAATGCAATCAATGACTTGCCATTTGCCCGCCGGCAACGCTCATTCTGTCACCAGAAGAGGTTTCAGCTGATCCAGAGTCATGCGTGTGTCAACCTTTCCCTGAATGACTCTTCCTGCACCGCCCGATTTGGCACCGAAGGTCTCCTTCATCCGTGCACTGAAGGTTGCCAGCAGTGCCTCACCGCCGATCGGCACCGAGCAGACGAACTGCCCATCAGTGCCGCCGCCGGGGTAGACGAGAATGCATAGTGGACCCGAAGCCGAAGTTAACTTGGCTGTCACCATGCGGGCGAGCTCGGTGGGGACCCCATCGAGAACCATCACGGCAACACCATGTGAGGCGATCTCGTCCAGAGCCTGGTGAGCAAGCTCATCCGCAGCCATCGCCAGCAGACCCTTGACCTGCCTGGCTGCATCATGGTCGCGCTGCTGCAACCTCGCAATCGAAGCCGAGATATCGCCAAGCCCACATGTCAGCTGCTGTTCGATTTCCCGAAGCACAACGTCGTTTTGCCTGTAATATGCCGTCGCTGTCCGCCCTGCAACAAAGTAGAGACGAGTGTTGCCACGCACTTTGTCACTTCGTATGATGGCAAACGCACCAATCTCGCCGGTCGACGCAACGTGGGTCCCGCCACACGGATTGGTGTCCAGATCCCCGATCCGGACAAGGCGGAGCGGTCCACCTGCAAGTTCGGGTACCTTGCGCACATCGTACGCAGCGATGTCCGCCACGTCCACAAACAACGTCTCGACCGGTAGACACCGCCAGATAGCTCGTTCTACGGCGTCTTCGACCTCTGTCAGGACGCTGCCGCTGACCGCTGTGGCCTCGACCTCGATGCTGGCTTCCTCTTCGGTCATGTGAAAGGACAGCGTCCGAATGCCCCTGTCATCGAGCAACCTGCTCAGAATGTGTTGAGCCGAATGCAGCTGCGTGTGACGGCCCCGTCTCTCGGCGTCGACGACGCAGAACAAATCCTGACCGACCTCAGCAGAGGATCCCAGAGGTAGTACAACATATGGACCGGCTTCATCCTGTTGAGCGTCAAGGATAATTGTACCACCGACCGTTCCTCCGTCAGCGAGCTGCCCGCCGCACTCCGGATAAAAGTATGTTTTCTCGAACCGGACGACAAGGCCGCGCTCCGTCTTCGCGGTTGCGGTCACGATTCCATCGAACTGGAGCTTGTTACCGTCCTCCCAGTACCCTTTCTGCATGTCGGACTCCTCTGCCCCTACTCTGGCTTTTTCGAACGAAGCGATTTCAAATACCCGATGATCACATGCTCGTACCCCGCTCCAGTGGGCAGATAGATGGCCCGGTCATGCACCTCGTCAGGGAAGTACTCCTGAGCCACCCAGTTGCCAGGAAAATTGTGTGGATATCTATACAATGCCTGCCCGGTGCGGCTGTTCTTGAGCTGAATCGGCGTATCGACGTTCTTCGTCTGTTGCGCAAGGTCCCGCGCACGGCGCATGGCAGCCAGTACCGAATTGTTTTTGCGGCTTCCCGCAAGATAGATGACGGCCTCTGTCAGGTTGAGCATTGCTTCCGGCAAGCCTACCGCGTGCACAGCATCGTACGCCGCCGTCGCCATCACAACAGCAAAGGGGTTCGCCAGGCCGACGTCCTCTGCCGCGAAGATGATCATCCGCCGAGCGACAAAGAGAGGGTCGTCTCCTGCGTCGATCATGCGCGCCATGTAGTACAGCGCAGCATCTGGATCAGAGCCACGCATCGACTTGATGAATGCCGAGGCAAGGTCATAGTGTTCCTGCTCAAAGTTCTTGGCTACTGGAACCTCTTTGAGCAGTTCATTCAGGTCTGCTCCCTCAACAAGGCTTCCTGACTGGTATAACCAAACCAGAGCATTGATGGCGACACGCGCGTCGCCCGAACTGAAGGCCGCAACGCGATTTAACACTGTTCCACTTACCTGTATGCTTGATCTCTCGCATCCCTGAGTGAGAACACGGGTGATCTCGGCCGTAGTCAGCGGCGCAAACCGCAGCATGAAGATCCTCGAGCGCAAGGCAGGCGACAATGCAGCGTAGGGGCTCTCCGTCGTGAGGCCGATAAATGTCATCAGCCGATTTTCCAGCATAGGCAGAAGGAAGTCCTGCTGAACCCGGTTGAACCGATGAACTTCGTCCACGACCAGGAGGAAAGGACGCCCTGCGTGGCGAGCCACGATCTGACGCAACTCAGGTACGCCCGCCGAGACGGCAGTCACGTACTCCATCTTCTCACCCAACTGTGCAGCCACCAGCTGCGCAAACGTCGTCTTCCCACACCCCGGAGGACCCCAGATGATCGCACTGAACGGTACACGATCACTGACGAACTTCCGAAGCGGTGTACCAGGCCCTGCTACCGCAACCTGACCCACGAACTCATCCAAGCTCGACGGTTCAAACCCCTGAAATATGCGCTGTGTATCTTCCATACTTGAGGTTATAGCACCGCAAAGCGGTCAACGCAATGCGAAGGTGCAAATCTGTGTCACATACCCCTGTAGTAGATTCTTGGATTGAGCGCGTCGACTACTCTGACATTCTTGTATCCTTCTTGCTGCAACTCTTCAACGATCCCATCGGAGATCTTCTCGATGAGTGTCCAGGCAACGGCCCTGCAAAAGAAGCAGCCAGGGGTGTTACTAATTATAACGAATATCTGATAAACCATGGCAAAAACGTAAGTAGAAACAGCCTTCACCTCAGGGGCATCGCCATCGACTTTGCGATAGAAGGAATGGGCAATAACAAGCTTTCCGGTCTTGCAAAATCCTTTATGACAGGCGGGGTAGGGAAATATCCGGAATTTGTTCACATCGATGTGGGGCGGGTAAGATACTGGTAGCCTCAATACTTACTGAGGCTGAGACTTAATCCTCTCCCTGCCATCCGTATTTACCGATCAGAGGTACAAAGACACAGGGGGTATGATATTCTTCCAGCGGCCCACCTTTATGTTTTCTGATCTTGAGGAGTTGCTGAGAAAACCTGTCTCCCACCGGAGCAACCAGTATTCCGTCGTCTGACAACTGCTCCATGAGAGGGTCCGGGACCCTTGGCGTGCCCGCAGTTATGATAATCCTGTCAAAAGGCGCATCCCCCGGCCATCCTAAGGTGCCATCCCCGACTCTAACATAGATATTGTCATATCCGAGGGAATGAAATCTTTCCTCTGTGCGTTGAGCAAGCACCGCAACACGTTCAATGGTATACACTTCTTTAGCGAGTTCAGAAAGGATTGCTGTCTGATAACCGGAACCTGTCCCGATTTCCAAAACCTTTTCATCGCCTTTGAGTTCAAGCAGTTCTGTCATGACGGCAACCATATAGGGCTGTGAAATGGTCTGGCCTTCACCTATAGAAAGTGCCGTGTCGCCATAAGCTTCATGACGCTTTGATTCCTCGACGAAAAGATGTCTCGGCACCTTTTTCATCGCATTAAGCAGCCGCTCGTCCTTAATACCCCTCGGGACGAGCTGTGTTCTTACCATAAACTCTCTTAATTCTTTGGGATCCATATTATTCTTTAGAACCTCATCCATATCTCCGTAATCAGTTCATTGGCTGTATAACCGTAGACCAGTCCTTCCGTTACGATATCTACGCCGGTTTCGGGGTCACGTACCCGTTTCAGTGTCGCAGTGACTGTTACTCTCTCATTCATAATGGCCACCTCTAGAATTATTGTGCGAACTTCCAACGACCCCCCTGACGTCCCCTCCGTATTCAATCCCGTCTTGCATCATCACAAGTTGAGGCGAGATAGACTGGCAACTGCACTATTTAGCATTATAATCTCGATGCCGCAGGCTCACAAACCAACAAAGGAGAAACCAATGCATCCCATAGCTTTCGTCATTGGAAGCCTCACTATCCGCTGGTATGGTATCATGATCGCTGTCTCGATCGCCATCAGTATCACCGTCATATACATCGAGTCACGGCACCAGGGCCTCAACACTGATGATGTACTGGACATGGCCATCGTCGCCATTATCGGCGGCATTCTGGGGGCTCGTATCGGCTGGATTATGACATCTCCGACTGTCCTGTGGTATCTCGCTCATCCCCTCCGCATCCTTGCAGTCTGGGAAGGGGGCCTCTCCTATTTTGGAGGCATCCTTGGGGGTGTCGTCGCTGCTAACTGGCTGATTCGGCGTCGGCGGATGAGATTCTGGCAGATGGCTGACATCGTGGCGCCCCTGCTTGCCCTGTCCTTCGGTACCGGCAAGATCGGCTGCTGGCTCAATGGCTGCTGCAACGGAACAGCTACGACATCCGGGCTTGGAGTCATCTTCACCAACCCCTCGTCCCAGTCCGACCTTCTCAATCAGAGAATTTGGCCGGCTCAGCTGTTCAACTCCGCTTCCGGCTTTCTCGTGTTTGCCGTTCTGTTCTGGGTCGTCCGAAAGCGCAAACGCTATGATGGCCAAGTCTTCATCTGGTATCTGTACCTCTACGGCGCCACCAGCTTCGTCGTGGAGTTTTTCCGCTACATTCCCATCCACGTGCTCCGCTTGACCCCAAACCAGTGGACGGACATCACGATCATCATATTGGGAATCATCGCCTCAGTGATTCTCAAGCGCCGGCCTCCGGTCCATCCCGTGCCTCCTGAAGGATTTGAGACACTCCCTGAGACGACGCAGGATAGCGAGGAGTCTGACGGTTGACACGACTCTCCACAATGTATTGCTTTTCAATGCTAACAAAGTGGCTACACTATGCATATGACTAAAATACAATCGCAACACACTGAACAAACGTCTCGACATCACGACATCATCCGCATTACTCCCCTTGGAGGTCTCGGGGAGATTGGCAAGAACATGTACGTCTATGAGGTCAATGACGACGCAGTAATCATCGATGCGGGGTTCAAGTTCCCCGAATACGACATGCAGGGGATCGACTATGTCATTCCCAACATGGAGTACCTCGACCATATCAAGGACAAGATCCGCGGCATCCTCATAACACATTCACACATGGACCACATCGGAGCGCTCGGCTACACGCTGGAGCACGTCCGCGCACCCATCTACGCCAGCAAGTTCGCCCTCGGCATCATCGAGGACGTCATCCCCGGCCGGATGAAGCCCTATGAAACTAGAGCAGTGCAGGCAGGCGACCGCATCAAGATAGGCAAAATGGATGTCGAGTTCATTCACGTCACCCATTCGGTGCCCGATGCCATGGCCATTGCCATCCGCACGAGCGAGGGAATCATTCTTCACACCGGCGACTACAAGATCGATCAAACCCCCGTCGACGACAAGCCCATCGATCTTCAGAGGTTCAGCGCCCTCGGGCGCGAGGGAATACTCGTGCTTCTGTCCGATTCGACGAACGCCCAGGAATCGGGCTTCGCAGGTTCGGAACGTGACCTGCGGTCCACATTCGACAGCATTGTGCATGAATCCAAGGGTCGGATCATCTTCAGCACCTTCTCCAGCAACATCCATCGCATTCAGCAGATTATGGACGCGGTGGCTCCTCAGGGTCGCAAGATCTTCGTAGACGGCCGGAGCATCATCAGTTCCGTCAAGGTGGCCCGCAAGGTCAAGATCATGGAAATGCCTGAGAACATATTCGTCCAGCAGGATGAGATTGGGAGCGTCCCCAAGGACAAGATGCTCATTGTCACGACCGGAACTCAGGGCGAACCCATGAGCGGCCTGTCGCGTCTAGCTCGCGGCGAACACGACTTCCTGAAGATCATGAAAGGCGACACCGTCGTTCTGTCCGCGGATCCGATCCCGGGTAATGAGGAGATGGTAGCTCGCACGGTCGACAACCTGTTCCGCCGAGGCGCCAACGTATTCTACCGCCGCGAGGACAAGGTCCACGTGTCCGGCCATGGCGGTCAGGAAGATCTCAAGCTGATGCTCTCGCTGACACGTCCCAAGTTCTTCGTGCCGATCCACGGGGAGTACCGGCATCTTGTCTGGAACAAGCGCCTTGCAGAGAGCGTCGGTATCCCAGCCTCACACATTTTCATCCTCGAAAATGGCCAGTGCTTCACTGTAGACAGTGAACACCTGACCGCGCTCAAGCGCATACCCGCTGAGGGACTGCTGATCGACGGTCTCGCCCTCGGGTTACCCGATAGCCCTATCCTCACTGACCGCGCCCGCCTGGCCAAAGACGGCATCCTGGTCTCAGTCGTAAGCATTGACCGGATGACAGGAAAGATCCTTGCCGGCCCGGAAATCGTGACGAAGGGCGTCGTGGCTGATGATGACGCAATTCTGACGGACCTGACTCGCGAGATGAAGGCCTTCATGGTGACCCATCGCCTCAAGGATGTACGCTCGACGCCTGATTTGCAGCTTGACTTACGCAAATTCTCGGCTAAATATATATACGATAAAACGCGCCGGCGGCCCATCGTCATCCCGGTCATTCTGGAGCGCTAGTCTCAAGCCCTTCAGGCGGGGGTGGCGAAATGGCAGACGCGCTAGGTTCAGGTCCTAGTGATCGCAAGGTCGTGAGGGTTCAACTCCCTCTCCCCGCACCACTTGGCGAGAAGACACACTGTTTCTTATGGTGTTGAAACACTCTCTTGACATTATGGGCCCCGAAAGGGGCCCTTGTGATTTGCTGTCCGTTCCGGCCTCGTTGCCATCTGGCCAGTGCTGTCTATAATGGGAGTCACTATGAAAGATTACCGTCGCTCACTTTTCTTCTGCATTGCAGCCCTTGCCGTGGCTCTGATCATCGTGGCCATGCCGTCAGCCCGAGGTGCCACAGCAACTGAGGTTATCATCGACAAATCATTCCACATCACGGTCCTGAGAACCGCAGCCGGCACTCTCGCATTCCCGGACGCGACAGGAACCACCGGCGAAAGTGCCACGCCCGTCGGCACATACAAGGTGACAGAGAAGCAAGCCAACCCGAACTGGCACTGGGAAGGCAAGGTATACGTCCCGTACCTTCAAGATAAGGCCAATGGTCTGGGGGTTCGCTGGATCGGCATTTCGCTTCCAACATACGGGATGCACGGAACGAATGACCCGTTCAGCATCGGAAAGGACATATCGCACGGGTGCGTACGCCATCAGAACGCCGACGTGACGAAGGCCTTCCCAATAATCCCGACAGGGACGCCGGTCAGGATTATTGAGACGCCAGTCCCTCAGGGGACCGAGGGCATGGTCACCAATTTCCTGGAGCTGTACGATCTTCTCACAGTCATGGGAGGCTCCCACTAGGAGCTGAAATCATTCGACGCCGACGAAGGAGGCGGGAGGCCGCACGCTCGACAACGAGCGGGTCTCCACTGCAATGGAAAAACTGTCGAAGCATCAGATAATCGTCCTGATCATCGCTGTTCTCGCCTTGGGAACGGGCGCCGGGTTGTTCGTCGGCTCGCGCCTCTACAAACCTGCGCCCAACCCACTCCCACAGATTGTCGATAACCCGTCGACGGTGGATATCGCGCCTACGGTTCCAGTTTCCATCAATGTGTATGTGACTGGTGCCGTTCTCCATTCAGCTGTCTACGCGCTGCCGGAGGGCTCCATTGTCCGGGACGCAGTGGCGGCTGCGGGAGGAGCTGCGAATGACGCAGATCTCATTGCGGTCAACCTGGCAGCTCAACTGCAGGACGGTGAACAAGTCACTGTCCCGGTCAAGTCACTAGATGGCACCAGCTCCGCAGTGTCTTCCACCTCACCCTCCTCAAGCGTCCATGCACGAATCAGTATCAACCGCGGAACACTGGCCGATCTCGATACCCTTCCTGGCATTGGGCCGGCGAAAGCGCAGGCCATTCTGGATTACCGGGCACAACACGGCTTGTTCAAGCGACTTGAAGACCTTCAGAACGTCAAGGGCATCGGCACTAAAACCTACGAAGACCTGAAATCCCTCATCACCCTTTAGCCGTCGTGATTAGACTGCGACTCGTCTCGCTCGTAGCCCTGACGGTCGTAGCCGGGGCTCTGTCGGCTGGAACCACAGGAGCTACGGCAATACTCACCTTTGCTGTTCTGGCTAGTCTGGAAGCAGTCTATCTCGTACAAACCCGACACCCGCGGCTCAATCTCATCCGCGTCATGCTCGCACTCGCTGTCTTCTGGCCATCGTTTGCTATGGCAAAGAGAGTTGTTCAATCTTCTGCCTTCGGACAGCTCCCCCCTGATACCTCGATTGTCACGGGCACTGCTCTTACGCCTTCTGTAGCACGAAGCACCGGAGGCACGACGTTCGAGCTGTCGGTAGTGACGGCAAACGGCATCCCCCTCGGCCGCCCGGTGACCGTCCAAGTATTGATGCCCGATCGCCGCGCTGGTCCGACATTTGGTCAACAAATACGTGTCTCGGGGAAGATTGGCATAACCAGTCCGGCTCTCAATCCGGGAGAGGAACGGCTCGGTCCGCCACCCCCGGCGCTGTTTCTCGCAAGAGACACCCAGGCTCTCCCCGGCCACTCTCTTGCGTCATGGTGGGGTCGATTGACCGGACACGCACGAGACCTCATCGAGCTCCGCGCACGGCCAATGTTGAGTTACAGAGCGTTCGGATTCCTCGAAGAACTCCTCCTTCATCGCAGACTCTTCGGAACAGTGGACCGCCATCTCTTTTCGATCACTGGTACCAGCCATCTGCTCGCCATATCCGGGCTTCACCTCTCACTGGTTTTCGCCGTAATGTCGATCCTCCTTGGTCTGATGTTCTCCGAGAAAAGTATTGGCAAGACATTGGCACCTCTCGTCGCCACCTTCGTCTACCTGGCATTCATCGATTTCCCTCTGAGTGCCGATCGAGCATTCGTGATGCTGTGCGTTTTCACGGTGACCCGCATGTTCGGCGGACACACTGGCAGACTCGCATCGCTCTCCTGGGCCGCACTCATTCTCACGGTAATTGATCCTGCCTCCGTCTTCGACATCGGACTGCAGCTCTCGTTGGTCTCGGTCGCTGGTCTCTGTTTCATCGGCGAGCCTCTGTCCCATCTCGTTCGAGTCAGCGGCCGCGTTGCCCGAGGGCTCTTCTCATCTCTCTGTTCGACGACTGGAGCGTCTCTGCCCACGGCAGCGCTTGCCGTGTCAGCATTTCATGTTCTTGCCCCGGTTGCTCTTCTGGCAAACGTTGTGGCCATTCCCGCGGTCTCCCTGCTGCTGATAGGCCTCCTGGCATGGTCTGCACTGCTCCTTACGATCCCATCACTCAGCGCACTGCTGGCACCAATCATCAACGGCGCCTCAAGTGTCCTGTTTGGCTGTCTTGAGTTGCTCGCGCGTCTTCCCGGGTCACACCGCAACGTCCCTGCACCTTCACCATTCCTGCTTCTTTCCCTCGGGATTCTGTTCGGGGTCGTCATCCTGTCCGCAGATAACCGGCCAAGGCTCAGTCACCGGCGCCACGCGGGAGCCCCCGTGGCTGCGGCGGCCATCCTGGTCTTAGTCGTATGGGCGTTCGGTACTGTCCCATTTGACACGCGTGTGACCTTCCCTGTCGTCGATCAGGGCAGCGTTATCCTTGTCCGCAGCCGGGGCATTGGCACGTGGCTCTGTCTGTTCGACACTGACGCCAAAGCTGCCAATCGGGCGGCCCATGCACTCGCAGCACTCGGTGTCAACACGCTGGACGTCGTCGTGGTCGCGGGGTCTCCTACAGACCTCCCAGACCAGCTGGATGCGTTGTTCGGGCTACTGGCACCGAGTCACGTGTACCTTCCCTCCCAATACACCCGCACCCCCATTCCTGGGCTCGACACTCGCTTCCAATCGACTATTGCCTCCCTTGACACCGGGCAGATGGTCTCTGTCGCGACGGGTGGCGCGACCATCCAGTCGGGAAACGCTATACGGTCTGGTCCCTTGTTGGCACTCGTCACCACCGCTCTTGTTGGGACAGTGAGCCCTACGATGTCGCTTCCACCCGACTCTCCTGGATTCGCGTATGACACTTCTACTGGGACGGTTCAGGTTCTCACGACAGATTCGGCATCGAACCTGTCTCTCAATCAGACCGGCTGCATCTCCATATTCACCCGTGCCTCACGCTGCTGGGTTGCGCCTGACCCCAGACGTTGATACAATGAGCATATGACGAACCGAGTAGTACTTGTCGATGGGAGTTCGATTCTGTACCGGGCTTTTTTCGCCATGCCCCACCTCAGCAGCGCCACCGGCGTCCCTACCGGAGCGATTCTGGGAACCACGACGATGCTGCTCACCATCATTGAGGAGCTTCAACCACAGTACATGGGCGTCTTCTTCGATCGCAAGGCAGCGACCTATCGCCACGAGATGTTCGAAGAGTACAAGGCCAACCGGGAGGCCATGCCCGACGAACTCGTCAGCCAGCTCATCAACCTCAAGCAACTCATCCGTTCCCTGGGGATCGTTACACGCGAAAAGGACGGGTTCGAAGCTGACGATTTCATCGGCATCTACAGCAAGGTCGCCGGCCAGGCAGGGGTCCCCTGCATCATCTATTCCGGGGACAACGACCTGCTCCAGTTGACAGATGACAACACGTCAGTACGCATTACGGTCAAGGGGGTGAAGGAGATCAGGGAATACACACCCGCGGCAATCCTCGAGGAGTTTGGCCTCAAAGCCCCACAACTGATCGACGTCAAAGCGCTCAAGGGGGACCCGTCCGACAACATCCCCGGAGTACACGGCATCGGTGAGAAGACCGCCCTGAAACTGGTTCAGGAATTCGGTTCAGTACAGGCATTGCTCGAGAACGGTGGTCCCGAACGCTACAGGACCCTGCTCGCCGAGAACCGGGATCTCATCTTGCGCAACCGCTCGCTGGTCACTATCCAGATGAGCCTGGACGAACCGACCAGACTCGCTGACCTGGATCGTGGCGCCCCGGATACTAAGCAGAGTGCCCAGCTGTTCCAGACACTGTCGTTTGTGGCGCTGAGCCGGCGTGCATCGAAGGTCCTCGGCATACCATCGCTCGCTTTGGCGCCAATACCTGTCCATCGCGACGACCTTTTCGGCTCCAGCGCTCGTCCCGCAGCGGTCGCATCGGTTCCTCCACAGGCGACGAATGTCGTCTGCGATGACCGAACGGCCCTGGCTGTCGTGCCTGATGTCGAAGGACAGGGGTTCACGGTGGCCCGCCGAACGAAGGACAGCGCTTCGTCGACACACGTTGATGCCATGTTCGGCTCGCTTCCCGAGGCCCTGCACACAGACACGACGTCCATGACCTATGTCTACGACTACAAGGCACTCTGTCACACCCTTGCACCGTTTGCCCTGGTCGCTCCTGCGCCTATCCGTGACATCATGCTTGCGCAGTACCTGCTGGATCCTGACCAGAAAGCCTGGGGCCTTGACCGCATCGGTGACGCATGGGGACTGGCTGGAGACGCGTCGACTGCTGAAGGATTGGCGGATATTGTCTATCGCGTCTCCTACCCCATCGACGCAGCTCTCGAGGAATCACAGCTCACACGTACGCTGAACGAAATGGAGATCCCCTTCGCAGCGGTACTCGCAGACATGGAGATGGCAGGCATACGCACGGATACTGCTTACCTGCGAACCTTCGGGGCAAAGCTCGGCCTTCGTATTGCTCAAGTGGAGCGCCGGGCGTACGAGCTCGTCGGCACACACGACTACAGCCTTCAGTCTCCAAAACAGCTGGGCACGCTCCTCTTCGACGTGCTGGGACTTGCACCGACCAAGAAAACCAAGACAGGTCTGAGCACCGACGTCGAATCCCTGGAAGCAATCCAGAAGGAACACCCAGCGATTCCGCTTATCCTGGAGCTCCGTCAGTTGACCAAGATCAAGGGAACCTATACGGATTCGCTCGTGCGATATGTCGCGCCGGACGGGAAGATTCACCCCACCTTCCTCCAGACCGGCACGTCGACGGGACGTATCAGTTGCATCGACCCCAACCTGCAGAACATCCCAGCCAGAACCGAGGTCGGGCGCGAAATCAGACAGGCGTTCATACCCAGTCACGACGGCTGGGTCCTTGTCTCGGCAGATTACTCCCAGATCGACCTGAGGATGCTTGCGCATCTTTCTGCGGACGCGAACCTCTGCAATGCATTTGCCCAGGGTGAGGACATTCACCTGCACACGGCTTCGCAAGTCTTCGACGTTCCAGAATCAGCCGTGACTCCTGAGATGCGAAAGCGTGCCAAGACTATCAACTTCGGCATCATCTACGGCATCTCTTCATATGGTCTCTCACGACAGCTCGGCATCGGTGGCGAAGAGGCTCGGCAATACATCGAACGCTACATGGAGCGATTCCCCGGCATCCGGAACTACCGTGACCGTGTCGTCGAGGCAGCCCAGCGCGACGGCTATGTAAAAACGATTCTTGGACACCTGCGGAGAGTTCCGCACATCAACAGTCGCAATAACGTGGAGCGGCAGGAAGCTATCCGGCAGGGGTTTAACGCCGTCGTACAAGGAAGCTCCGCCGACGTCATCAAGATGGCCATGATACACCTGGGCCGGGACCTTCAGCCTCTCAAGGCACGCATGGTCCTTCAGGTGCACGACGAAATCGTCGTCGACACGCCACCCGACGAACTCGAGCGTGTCCGCGTGATGATGCAGGGGTCCATGGAATCAGCTATACACCTTTCGATCCCCCTCGTGACTCACCTTTCTTGCGGCTCGAACCTGCGGGACCTCGAATGAGTATCGACGTTGGACTCACCGGCAACATTGCCTCTGGCAAGAGCATGATCTCCGGCATGTTACGGGAGTACGGAGCAGCGGTGCTAGACGCGGATTCAGTGGGCAAGAACGTCCTTGCCGAGAACGTTGAAGGAGCGCTTGAGCAAGTGCGGTCTGCCTTTGGCGATTGTATCTTCGATGGAAACCAGCTCAACCGCCACCTCCTCGGCAATCTTGTCTTCGGACACCCCGATCTCCTGAAGGAACTCAACGATATCATGATGCCCATTATGACGAGACTGGTCGCCAATGAGATCGCAATCCTTCACCGAACATCAACCGTCGTGGTCCTTGACGCGGCGATTCTGATCGAGGCCAGCTGGCAGAACCTGGTCGATGAGATCTGGGTTGTGAAAGCATCGAAGAACGAACAGCTGGAACGCCTCATGACGCGCGATCATCTTGCGCGTGACCAAGCCATCAGCCGAATTGAAGCACAGATGCCTCTGGCTCAGAAACTGGCGTACGCCGACGTCATCATCGACAACACGATGGACGTCGAGCAGACTCGAAAACAGGTGGAGATGCTTTGGAAAACGCGCTTACAGAACCGCTGAGTTACTCGAGGGTATCGACGTACAACGAGTGCCCCAGGAAATTCGAGCTCAAGTATATTCAGAAAATCCAGGAGCCTTCTCACTGGTATTTCAGCTATGGCAAGAGTATCCACGCGGTTCTCGAGAGACTTCTGTTATGTCACCTGGGAGAAGACGGGCAGCTGTACGGGGATGATGCAGCCCTCTTCCCCACTTCTCTTTCCCAGCTTCTGGACGAGAACTGGCTGACAGAGGGGTATGCTGACCCCAGTGATGAAGACGGGAAACGGCGTCAGGCCCTGCGCGTACTTACAGCATTCTTCCCGGTTTTCCAGTCCACATGGCCACAGATGGTCTATGTGGAACACCTCATCAACACGCAGATTGACGGCATCCCGTTCACAGGTATCGTGGACCGCATCGATCGAGTCAATGATACTGTGCTGCGAATCGTTGACTACAAGTCCGCGAAGCCGAGAGAAGCGTCAGCACTGACATCTCATCGGTTCCAGGTAGCGCTGTATGCTTCGGCACTCAGCCAGTTGAAAGAGTTTGCGGGTAAGCGGTTCATCCTTCAGACGTACTATCTCCGCGAAAACCTCAAGGCGGAGATGGACGAGGGAGTAGAGAACTGTATTGCCAAGTCCCGAGAGGTTCTGGCAACAACCGCCCACCGGATTCTTCAGGGTGATTTTCGTGGAAAACGCGGCAGCAAGTGCTTTTCCTGCGACTACCGAGACGTCTGCCCCGTATTCCGCCGCATCTAGTCCTCCGTTTCGCAGAAACCAGACAACCCCTGCCCACATGTCGCGTGGCAGGGGTTGTTGCACGAACGTCAGTTTCGAGCAGCTGCTAGATCTTCGACTTCAGCAAGTCGCCCAGGCGATGGACCCCTTCAGTGATGTGCTCGGGATCCGCGCCCGAGAAGCTCAACCGCATATGGCAGTTGTCGTTCCGACGAGGATAGAAGGCAATGCCCATAACATACGCGACCTTGGCACTGACCGCCTCACGGAACATCGCCGCGGTGTCGATACTCTCCGGTGCCTTCACCCATACGAACAGACCACCCTGAGGGTTAATCCAACTGGCGCCGGCCGGGAAATACTGTTCAAGAGCGGAGATCATTGCATTCTTCTTTTTGGGATACTCGCGCCGAACGACGTCAAGGTATTCATCCAGCCACCCGCGGCTGATAAACTCATACGCTATGTATTGAGTCATGGCCGGAGAACAAAGGTCAGCCGCCTGTTTTCCAAGGACGATCTTGTCCATGATGTCTTCGCGGGCGACGATCCACCCCAGACGAAGTCCAGGGAAACTGATCTTCGAGAACGTGCGCAGTGCTACGACACGATCCTTGCCGCCCAACGCCAGCAGCGACGGGATTGGCTCACCCTCAAAGCGAACCTCCCCGTATGGATCATCTTCGACAATGAGCAGATCATATGTGTGGGCCAGCTCAATCAGCTTCTTGCGGCGCTCCAGCGTCATGGTGACGCCGACAGGGTTCTGGAAATTGGGCACCGTGTAGACGAACTTCGGGCGGATGTGCGCCTTCTGCAGCTCCTTGAGCCTGTCCTCAAGAATATCCATCTGCATGCCGTCCTTGTCCACTGGAACCGTGCAGAACACAGCCTGCATGCTTGTAAAGGCCTGGAGTGCTCCGAGATAGGATGGTTCTTCCACTATGACGGTGTCGCCCGGATTTACGAAAACCTGTGCCAACAGACTGAGACCCTGCTGAGAAGCGGTGGAGATGATGACGTTGTCCAGATCAATGCCTTGGACACCCTCTTTCTCCATACGATCCATGAGCAGAACACGCAACTTCTTGATGCCCTCGGTGGACCCATACTGGAGAGCCTTCTTGCCATATTCCCTGAGTGCAAACGTGCTTGCCTCGATAACTCGGTCGATGGGCCAGAACCGATCGTCTGGCGTGCCTCCGTTCAATGCGATGATTTCCGGATTGTCGATAAGTTTGAGGAGCTCCCGAATCTCGGATGGTTTAAAACCCAGTGCCCGTTCTGAAAACAACTCTACCGCGTTCAACGACATCTATTTTCCTCCGCATTGTGATGAGATTTCGGCAAATGTCTGTTGCACAGAACATACGAGACTACTTACCGACGGAGTATACCACTATTGGGCACAACGAAAAGCCCGCCGTAAAGGTGGGCGTCGGTCGTCAATTGGACTGGCAAGGCCGATTTCGGCGGCGATCTCCTTCATGGAACTCAGGCCGATCGCAACGAACTTGTACAGATCGAGTCCCATCTCCTGACAGGCAAGCATCTGATCCCGGTTTGCTCCAGCGGAAAAACGCTTCTTCTTGAAGCGAACCATGATAAGTGATTTTCGCAGAAACCAAACAACCCCTGCCCACATGTCACGTGGCAGGGGTTGTTGCACATCTGTCTCGAGCAGCTGCTAGATCTTCGACTTCAGCAAGTCGCCCAGGCGATGGACCCCTTCAGTAATGTGCTCGGGATCCACGGCCGAGAAGTTCAACCGCATATGGCAGTTGTCGTCCCGATGAGGATAAAAGGCAATGCCCACAACATACGCGACCTTGGCATTGATCGCCTCGCGGAACATCGCCGCGGTGTCGATACTCTTCGGTGCCTTCACCCATACGAACAGACCGCCCTGAGGGTCAGTCCAACTGACGCCGGCCGGGAAATACTGTTCAAGAGCGGAGATCATTGCATTCTTCTTCTTGGGATACTCGCGCCGAACGACGTTAACGTAGTCATCCAGCCACCCGCGGCTGATAAACTCATACGCTATGTATTGAGTCATGGCCGGAGAACAAAGGTCAGCCGCCTGTTTTCCAAGGACGATCTTGTCCATGATGTCTTCGCGGGCGACGATCCACCCCAGACGAAGTCCAGGGAAACTGATCTTCGAGAACGTGCGCAGTGCTACGACACGATCCTTGCCGCCCAACGCCAGCAGCGACGGGATTGGCTCACCCTCAAAACGAATTTCCCCGTATGGATCATCTTCGACAATGAGCAGATCATATGTGCGGGCCAACTCAATCAGCTTCTTGCGGCGCTCCAGCGTCATGGTGACGCCGGCAGGATTGTGAAAGTTGGGCACCGTGTAGACGAACTTCGGGTGGATATGCGCCTTCTGCAGCTCCTTGAGCCTGTCCTCAAGAACGCCCATCTGCATGCCGTCCTTGTCCAGTGGAACCGTGCAGAACTCAGCCTGCATGCTTGTAAAGGCCTGGATTGCTCCGAGATAGGATGGCTCTTCCACTATGACGGTGTCGCCCGGATTTACGAAAACCTGTGCCACCAAGCTGAGACCCTGCTGCGAGGCCGTGGAGATGATGACGTTGTCCAGATCAATGCCTTGGACACCCTCGTTCTCCATGCGGTCCATGAGCAGAACACGCAACTTCTTGATGCCCTCGGTAGATCCATACTGGAGAGCCTTCTTGCCATATTCTCTGAGTGCAAACGTGCTTGCCTCGATAACTCGGTCGATGGGAAAGAAACGACCATCCGGCATGCCTCCGGCCAATGAGATGATTTCCGGACTGTCGACGAGTTTGAGGAGCTCCCGAATCTCGGATGGTCTAAAACCCAGTGCCCGTTCTGAGAACAACTCTTCTGCGTTCAACGACATCGATTTGCCTCCGCATTGTCATGAGATTTTGGCAAGTGTCTGTTGCACAGAATATACGAGACTACTTACCGACGGAGTATACCACTATTAGGCACAACAAAAAGCCCGCCGTAAAGGCGGGCGTCGGTCATCAATTAGACTGGTGAGACTGGTCTAGAGACCGATTTCGGAGGCGATCTCCTTCATGGAACTCAGGCCGATCGCAACGAACTTGTACAGATCGAGTCCCATCTCCTGACAGGCAAGCATCTGATC
>Ga0209913_1001060_pt1 | contig 17315 bp, 14 predicted proteins | sample PersoiDNA2013203_FD_185805 | JGI IMG/M metagenome (GOLD analysis project Ga0209913, IMG submission 185805) | Permafrost soil microbial communities from the Arctic, to analyse light accelerated degradation of dissolved organic matter (DOM) -... | ecosystem: Environmental > Terrestrial > Soil >... | reverse complement strand
GTGACGGGCAGGTAGGGGGACATGGAGGGGGTGTGGATGGCGCCGGTGACGGCGCAGGTGATGATGACTTTTTTGGGTTTGCTCATTTGGTTCTCCTGGTGAGTGTTGGTTTGTGGGGCTTGTCTTTATCTCTGTCGTTCGTTATTTCTTTGTCGCTCTTATGGATGCCAGGATTCGGAGGCTTCCGCTGTTTCGACTGATTTTTTCTTGTAGCTAATTTTGTGCTTTCTTCGATCAACCTTTGCCGGGGGCGGCCCGGCAGCCGCTCACTTTCTTTGCTTCGCCAAAGAAAGTAAGCAAAGAAAGGCGCCCGCTAGGTCGTAGCCCTCTTCGAGGGTTCCCGGCGCCGTCAGACACAAATCGGGAAGGGAAAACAACTCGCTACGCTCAGACATTTTTCCCTTCTTTTTCCGATTTGTGCCCGCCGTCACCGGCTACTCTCAAGCGGACTTCGAGACTGGCTCGCTTCGCATCGCCAGGATTCACTCGCCTGCGGCATCGTGATTACTCTTCTTTAGTCGCGCTAACTAGGTTGCCTGCGTCCGCTTATGCGCCACCAATCCCATCAAGCGGTTGTCACGCCAGCGCGATCTTTCTTCCAGTTGATCTGCACGCAGTACCTCGCGTCGTTCTCCTTCAATCTCTTTCAGCGTCTCTGCATTCCATTCATTCGGCAACTGGGTCTTGGCGACATCGCGGTAGGTGTGGCCATAACGTTTTGCATAGTCGATTACGCCTTCAGGGGCATTGAGGTCGATGGTTTCGAACGGGCCCATGAAAGACCAGCGCAGACCCAGACCATCCTTTAATACCTTGTCCAGATCTTCGGCGGAGGCGTAGCCGTTTTCGTACAAATTCAGCGCTTCGTTGAGCACCGCACCCTGGATGCGGTTGAGCAGGAAGCCGGTGATTTCCTTTTTCAGCAGTACGGGCGACTGGCCGGCACGGGTGTAGATGTCGTGCGCGCGCTTTACCGTTTCTTCCGATGTCCACGGTGCTGGGGCGAGTTCGACCAGCGGGACGAGGTACGGCGGGTTCACCGGATGGGCGACCAGGATGCGATGGCGGCCGGGCAGGTTTTCGGAGAACTCGGAGGTCGGGATCCACGAGGTCGAGCTGGTGAGGATGGTGTCGGGAGCGGCCAGTTTGTCCATCTCGGCGAAGATCTGGCGTTTGACTTCGACGGTTTCCTTGACGTTCTCTTGCACCAATGCCGCGCCTTTGAGGGCTTCTGCCAGGCTGCTGACTGGCGTGATGCGGGCCAGCACTGTGTCGGGTGTTTCAGTGATCAGACCGTGCCGGGCGAGATCGCTGATGTTGTCGTGCAGGAGCTTCTGGCAATTGTTGAGCGCTTCCGGGACGGCGTCGTAGATGGCGACGCTGCAGCCGGCGCGGGCGAAGACGATGGCCCAGGCGCGGCCGATGAGGCCTGCGCCGATGACGGCAATTTTTTCGTTCATGGTGTCTCCTTTGTTTGGTCTTTAGCCGAGATGTTCGACATTACCGCAGACCGACAAACTTTGCCCGCTGATGGCGGATCCGGCCGGCGAGCAGATGTAGATGATCTGATTGGCGATGTCTTGTGCGGTGACCATCTTGCGCATCGAGACCTTGGACAGCAGGCGTTCGCGCATCGCTTCATGGTCGATGCCGTAGGACGCTGCCTTGGCGGCGATCACGCGCTCCTGGCGCTCACCGGCGACGATGCCGGGGAGGATGGCGTTGACGCGGATGTTGGAAGGGCCGAGTTCCATGGCCCAGCTTTCGGTCAGGCCGATGACGCCGAACTTGGAAGCGGAGTAGGGCGTGCGCAGCGGAAAGCCTAGACGGCCGGCTGCCGACGAAATGTTGACAATGGAACCGCCGCCGGCTTTTTTCAGCAGCGGCACTGCACGGCGCGTGCAGAGGAAGGGGCCGGTCAGGTTGACGGCGATGGTCTGGTCCCAGGCCGACAGTTCTGTCTCCTCGACTTTCGCGGTTGGCCCCGCGATGCCGGCGTTGTTGACCAATACATCAAGTGCGCCCCAACGTTGCGTCAGCTCAGCGAACATGGCGTCCACCTGCGCTTCGTTGGCGACATCGGTCTTGCTGAAGCTGACCGGCGCGCCGGTGAACTGCTTGCGCGCGTTGTTGAGGAAGTCGTCGCTGACGTCGCAGATGTGAACCTGCGCGCCTGCCGCCACGAACGATGCGGTGATGGCCAGGCCGATGCCTTGTGCGCCTGCGGTAACGACGACGCGTTGATCTTTCAAACTGGTGTTCATATCAATGTCCTTGTTGCTTGTGTCAGAAGTAAAAAGTTAAAGCCAGAGAATTTGCTTGCGGTAGGTCAGGTCGGTCAGCAGCGGCTCCGCCGGTCCGGTGTGGAAGACCGCGCCGCGCTCCAGTGCGAACACGCGGTCGGCCAATGCCAGCACCAGGTCGAGGTTGTGTTCGACGATGACGATGGAGACTTCTTTGCGCAGTTGATCGAAGACGGTGAACAGTTCCTGCACGACCGCCGGTGCGAGACCTTCGAAAGGTTCGTCCAGCAGCAACAGCCTGACGTTGCCCGACAGGGCGCGCGCCACGGCGACCATCTGCTGTTCGCCGCCGGAGAGAAAGTCGGCCGGCGTGTGCAGGCGTTCTTTCAGGCGCGGGAAGTAGTGCAGGATTTTTTCTTCACTCCAGGCAATACCGTTGGAGCTGTCGGTCTTGCGCGCCAGACGTCCCAGCGAGAGATTCTCCGCCACCGTCATGCCTGCGAACAGGCCGCGCCCTTGCGGCACGTAGCCGATGCCCAGACGCGCGATGTCGGGTGCGCTCAGGCCGGCGATGTCCTTGCCGTTGTAGCGGATCGCGCCCGATGCCGGTTTCAGTAAACCGGTCAGCGCTTTCAGCAAGGTCGACTTGCCGGCGCCGTTGCGGCCGAGCAGGGCGACGATTTCGCCTTCGCGTACTTCCAGCGTGGCGTCGTTGAGGATGTGGCTCTTGCCGTAGAAGGCATTAACCTTGTCGAAGGACAGCAACTGTGGACGCTCCTGCGCATCACCGGCAACACGGCCAGTGACGGGCGGCGTACCGGTGCCGGTGTAGATCTCCTGCACACGCTGGTCGGCGCGCGCTTCGTCGGGTGTGCCCGACATCAGCACGCTGCCTTGATTCATCACGGTGACCTGATGCGAGAAGCCGAGTACGCGATCGATGTCGTGTTCGACGATCAGCACCGGGATATTGTCGGCGATGATTTTCACCAGCCGCGATACGCGCTCGCGCTCGGCGGCTGCCAGACCGGCCAGCGGTTCGTCCATCAGCAACACATGCGGTTTGGAGCCAAGCGCAATGCCCAGATCGACCAGACGCTGGCCGCCATAAGAGAGCGCGCCGCCTTCGATGTCGTCGATACCCTTGAGACCAAGGAAGCGCATCAGCTCTTCGGTTTCGGCGTGGATTTCGGGATAGGCGTCGATGTCTTTCCACATGTTGAAGCGCGAGGCGTGGCGCGCCTGTAGCGACAGCCGCAGGTTTTCGTAGATGCTCAGACCCTTGAACAGATTGGTGATCTGGAACGAACGCGCCAGACCGCGCTGACAAATCTGGCCCGGCGTCAGTCCCTGGATTTCTTCCCCGTTCAGTTTCACCGTGCCGTGGTTAGGGATGAACATGCCGGAGATCAGGTTGAAGGTCGTCGTCTTGCCCGCGCCGTTAGGGCCGATTAGCGCGTGGATCTCACCGGCGTGCAGATTGATCTGCGCATTCTTGACCGCCTGGATGCCGCCGAAACGAATGTCGATATCCTTGACCTCCAATACCAATCCCTCTTGGCGCGGTGGCTGCAGGAAGGCCGGCAGCGGCAAACCGTCAACGATCTGACGCTGGCTCATCGCGGCGCCGACTTCGGCAGGCGGACGCAGACGGCGTTTGATCTGTTGCCAGATGCCGACCAGGCCGGTCGGCGAGAACAGGATGAAACCGACAAAGGCGAGGCCGAACCAGAGCAGCCAGTTCTCGGTCCAGATCGACAGGCATTCGCGGAACAGGATGTAGAACAGCGCACCCAATGCCGGGCCAAGGAAGCTGCGCATGCCGCCGATCACCACCATCGCCAGCAGCTCGCCGGAGAACGCGACCGAAGTTGGCTCCGCCGAGGCGAAGCGGTGATGGAACGCCAGCAAGGCGCCCGCCAGACCGGTCACACTGGCCGACACGATGAACATGATCAGCTTGTAGACGATCGTGCTGTAACCCTGGAAGCGGGCACGTTGTTCGTTCTCGCGGATCGCCACGATGGTGTGGCCGAAGGGCGAGCGAATTACGCGCTGCAGGACGAACAGCACGATCAGCGCAATCACGCTGACGAAGACGAGGAAGGGGATAGCCTGATCCAGATCAATGCCTGCCACGACCGGCCGCACGACATTGCCGAGTCCCGATTCGCCACCGGTGAAATCCGTCCAGCGGAACGCAATTGCAAACGTCAGCGCCGACAAAGCCAGTGTCAGCAGCGAGAAATACACGCCGCGCCGGCGCAGGATCAGGAAGCCGACAATCGCTGCCGAAGCGGCAATGAAGACGATGGTAAACAGCATCGGCGCCACGATCTGGCCGGGGAACCAGTATTTCTGCGACAGCGCCGCAGCATAGGCGCCGACGCCGAACCACGCGCCGTGTCCGAATGACGTCAGGCCGGTATAACCGACCAGCAGGTTCAGGCCCATGGCGGCGATGGCGTAGATGACGACGTCGGTGGACGAGCTGGTGGTCAGGCCCAGCAGTTGCAGCAGGATGGGGACGATGATCAGCGCCAGCGCGCCGATCCATAAGGATTGATATTTGTTATACATGTCCGCTCTCATTCAAAACGTTCGATGCGTTCGCCCAGGAGGCCGCGCGGACGGAAGATCAGCACCAGCAGCATCAGCAGATACATCGATGCTTCACCAGCGGGGGCATAGAACTGGATCGTGATGCCGCGCACTACGCCCACCAGCAATGCGGCGAGTACCACACCCCAGAAGCTGCCGAGGCCGCCGATCACTACCACCACGAAAGCAGCGGTCATGATTTCTGCCCCCATGGCCGGATGCACGCCGGAGATCGGCGCAAACAATACGCCGGCCAGCGCAGCCAGGCCGACGCCGAGCATCACGATGGCGGTCATGTAGGGTTGCAGCTTGATGCCTAGCACTGCCACCATGTCCGGCTTTTGCACGCCGGCGCGCACCACGCGGCCGAAGGATGTCTTGTTAAGCAGCATCCAGATCAGCGTCAGCGCGACCACGACGGCGACCAGCATCAGCAGGCGATATTTGGAATACATGAAATCGCCGACCATGATCTGGCCTTTGAAGGCCGGCGGAATCGAGGCAGGCAGCGGCGAAGCGCCCCAGAAGATGCGGATGATTTGTTCCGCCACCATCGCCAGTCCGAAGGTCAGCAACAGACCGAGAATCGGATCGGCTGAATAAAATCTGCGCAGCAAAAAACGCTCAAACAGAATGCCGATCAGCGCCACCAGCAAGGGCGACAAAATTAATGCGCCCCCAAAACCAAGGTATTTGGTGATCTCCACCGCAAGATAAGCGCCGATGGCGTAGAAGGCGCCATGGGCCAGATTGACCACACCGCCGAGACTGAAAATCAGCGACAGTCCCAAGGCAATCAGCAGGTAGTAACCGCCTACCAGGATGCCGTTGAGGATTTGTTCTAACAGGAAAACGATTTGCATTGCTGCTCCGGAGGGGAGGACAAGAAAAAGCTGAGAGAAAGCTGAGAGAAACCTGAAAAACGTCATCAATCACCGTCGTCCCAGCGACCGCTGGGACCCAGTGTCGTCACACCGATAGATGACGGCCGAAACGATACCGGACTCCAGCGTTCGCTGGAGCGACGGAGAGCAGGTGACGGCTTAGGTAAAGGTGCAGGCGTTTTCTTGCATGGTCGGCGCGAGGATTTCCAGCGACTCATTCGGTCCCGGCACCGAAGCGCCCAGCAGCATGAAGTCCCATTTGTCCTTGATCTGCGCCTTCGGTTTCGGCGTGACCGTGTACATCTCTTGTAGCAATTGGTGATCCCAGGCGCGGTAGACGCCTTTTCGCGCTTTCAGCACGTCGACCTGTGCACCCTTTTCGAAGTACTCGATCAGCTTGGCGGTATCCAGCGACTTGGTTTCCGTGACGGCTTGCACGATGGAGCGGAAGGCGACGTATTCGCCCCATGCCTGGTTCTCCGGTGGTTTGCCGAATTTCTTGATGAAGGCGGCGACGAAGGCTTTGGCCGACGGTGCATTGACGTCGTGGTGCCAGGTGGTCGGCCAGGTGCCGGCGAAACTGTCTGCGCCCGCGCCCCAGGCAACAGCCGTATCGAAACCGAAACCGGCGATCGGGAATGGCAGGCCAAACTCTGAATATTGCTTGATGAAGTTGGTGATCTGGTTGCCCGCCAGATTGGAGATGACAAGATCCGGTTTGGCCTGGCGGATCTTGAGCAGGTAAGGGCTGAAGTCGGTGGCGTCAGTCGGCACCAACTCGTCATTGGCAATCGTGCCGCCATTGGCGGAGACGAAGGATTTGGCGGCGCGCAGCAGATCGTGGCCGAAGGCGTAATCGGCGGACAACGCATACAACTTCTTGCCCTTGATCAGATTGTCGCGCACCAGCGAGCGGCCGCAGGCTTTGACGTACGTCGAGTTGGCGGCCTCGATATGGAACATGAATTTGTTGCAGCTCTTGCCGCGCAGCTCGTCGGAGTTGCAGCCGGTGTTCATGAACAGCTTCTTGTTGCGCTGTGCCACTTGCGCGATGCCGAGTGCCGATGCGGAGGAAATTTCACCGATCAGCACCGCAGCGCCGTCACGTTCCAGCAGGCGTTGGGCCTTGGAGGAGGCGGTTGGCGGATTGACGGAGTCTTCCGAGATCAGCGTGAGCTGGCGACCAAGCAGGCCACCTGCCTTGTTCTGCTCTTCTACTGCGAGGGTGATGCTCATGACGGCATATTCGCCCAGGGGACCGAGGAAGCCGGTGCGCGGGGTCAGGTGGCCGATGATGATTTTGTCCGACTGCGCCTTGACGATGGCCGGGAAGCCCAGCGCCGAAGTGGTGGCAACGGCCGCGCCTGCTTTCAGAATGGTGCGACGGCCAGGCGACAGGATCTTGCTGCTAGCGTTGTTATCGTCTTGCTCCATGGTGCAAACCTCCTAATGGTCCGGCGCGAGCCGGGTGTCTCGATGGAAGCCGCCGCACATCGCCAGATGAGATGGCGCGAATGAAGCGGCTTGTTTTCTTATTGAGTGCTTGCGTGCAGAAGAGAGAAAGGCGGGGCGAAGCCGGATTCAAATCGCTGATCCGGCCTTGGCGTCTCCTTAATCTTTTTGCAATAGCCTCTTTTTTATGTCATTTATTTGACATGTGATCAAATGTATTCGATAGAATTGGGGTGTGTCAACCGGCGATGCAGCAGGAATACATGTTGCCGGGCGCCATGCCGCGGCACGGCAACAGAGGGTTGGGCGCCGTGGAAAATGCCGCAAAAGTCACTGTGGCAGGGCATTCGGCAGATAAGACGGGGAAGTGCGGCTGCTATAATCCGCGGCACTTTTGCATAACAAAGTTGAACAACATACGCATTTCATCGACACGGATGAAATGGTTTCAAGTGAGAAGCCGGGGACATGGAACACACGATACTTGCGGACCTTTCGCAGATACGCAAAATCACGCACGCCACGCTGTCGCAGCGCGTGTACGACGATTTGCGCGAGCTGCTGCTGGCAGGGCAAGTCCGCCCCGGTCAAAAGCTGACCCTGAAAAGTCTGTCGGAAGCCCTGGGCACCAGCCCGATGCCGGTGCGTGAAGCGATTCGCCAGCTGGCGGCGGAAGGGGCGCTGGAAATTCTGCCTAATCGTGCCGTGCGCGTACCGCTGATGACCAAGGACAAATTCCGCGAGCTATTGAAGATTCGCCTGGCGCTGGAAGGCCTGGCGGTCGAACATGCGGCGCAGAACATCACAACGGAAGGCTTGCAGCAAGTCTCCGATCTGCACGACACGCTATGCGTTGAGATGCATCGAAAGAAGCCTAATGTCGACCTCATCATCCGCCTCAACAAACAACTGCACTTTGCCGCTTACGAAGGATCAGGCATGGCAACGCTGGTCGGTCTGATCGAAAGCCTGTGGCTGCAGGTCGGGCCGGTGATCAACCTCGACCTGCGCGCCGGTTCCCGCCGCCTGTCGGAAGCACCCGCGCTGGTGCATCACGCAGCGCTGCTCAAGGGCTTGCAAGAGAAATCGCCGGAGCAGGCGCGCGCCGGCTTGTCGGGCGATCTGCTCAGCGCCGCGCAGATGATTCTTGCCGGCGACGGCCTGCCTGACGTGTAGCCAGATGTGTAGACTGTTGTTTGCCGGCTTGCTGTGCAGGCGTGCGATTGAAGCAGCTCGCCAGCACGAGGCTCAACAATGGAATAGCTGCGGCCAGTAGTTCCAGGATGCCGGTGCTTTGCTCCAGTTGTTCCAGACGGATCTTGTAATGCGTGGCGAACGCCATCAATAAAAACAAGAATGCGGCGCTCAGCCCCACGATCATTTTGAGTCGCATGTTCATCTCCTGTACTCCCCTTATCCCCATATGACGGCCACAGGCGCCGTCGCCAATGCCGCGAGCGCGATGCTCACGACGCCAAAGCCTCCATAGACGATCAGATCGAATTCGCTCATGGTGTGTCCCCTGTGTGCAGACAAGTGTTATATCGACCGGGGTTGGCGGACGTTGATAGGCGGGGTCGGTAAAGGAGCGTAAGTTTGTGTAGTTGCTTGTAATGAACTGCTGACAGGCTATTCAGCTAGGGCGCTCAGCCAAGACGCCGATGCACCGGATCGTGTACTCTCTCGGTAAAAATAGTTCTACATCATTCAGGGAGCTTCATGTCTTTATTCAACAACGGCGGGTTGCGCAAGCTCATCGGTCGCGCGTTTCTTTTATCCTTCGTCATTGCCATGCCTTCTCTGTCCAGTGCACAGACATCGCTGGACGACATGCTGAAACCCTATCTGGAGCAGTATCGTTTGCCGGCGGTGGCGGCTGCCGTGGTCAAAGACGGCAAGGTCATCAGTGTCGGTGCTGTCGGCGAGCGCAAGTTCGGTTCCGGCATCCCGGTGACGGTGAATGACCGTTTTCATATCGGCTCGGATACCAAGGCATTTACGGCAACGCTGGCCGCGATATTGGTTGACCGCGGCCAGATGCAATGGACGACGACTATCGGTGAGGTCTTTCCCGAGCTGGCGCCGAACATGGACGCCGGCTTCCGCACTATCACGATCAGCCAGTTGTTGTCGCATACCTCCGGTATTCCCGCTGACAACGCCGAGTTCATCGAGCTGCTGGCCAAGTCCACGTTCGAAGAGGGCAATCTCGACGACTTGCGCTACTGGCTGTTGCAACAATGGATGACCAAACCGTTGCAGGCTGTGCCGGGACAACGCTTCGCCTATTCCAACATGGGCTATACGGTGGCAGGCGCGATGATCGAACGTGTCGCCAAAAAGAGTTGGGACGAACTGATCCGCGAGTGGATCTTTGATCCGCTGGAATTGAAGACCGCCGGTCTTGGCTCGCAGGCCAGTCCGGGCAGGATCGACGCAGCGCTGGGACATGGCATTCTCGACGACGGCAATATCAAGGCTTTCATGGCAGGGCCGGGTGACGACAATCCGCAAATCATTGGCCCAGCTGGTATGGCCCATATGTCGGTACTGGACTTCGCGCGTTGGGCAGGTTGGAATGCCGGCCAAGGAAAGCATGCGCCCGCCTTGTTGAAACCCGAAACGCTGAAGCTCCTGCATACGGCGGTAGTGGATATGCCCTCGGCAAGAAATCCAGCGCCAGGAACACCGTCCAGCGGCAAGTACGCGCTGGGCTGGGTGATTGCGACGACCGACTGGTCGCCGCAGCCGCTGGTTTTCCACGGTGGCTCCAACCAGAAAAATCTGGCGCATATCTGGTTCAGCCCCGAAAAAGACTTTGCCATGGTAGTGGTCACCAACATCTCCAGCGCCAAAGCCAACGACGCCTTGTTTGATATCGCCGGTAAATTGTATAAACAATTTGCGCCGTGATGCGCAGTGATGAAACGACAGAGGATTCGTCCTTGAAGATATCTTCACTGCCGGATTGAAGGAGGGGAAAGCGTCTATTGGTACAATGCGCGTTTTCCCTTGTTCCTCTTTCTGGCGGGCTTCATGGATTTTTTCCTGTTTCTGATTGACTTCATTGTTCACATTGATCGCCATCTGACCGAGCTGGCTGCTTCCTACGGTCCATGGCTGTTTCTCATTCTGTTCCTGATCATCTTTGCCGAAACCGGTCTGGTGGTTACGCCTATCCTGCCGGGGGATTCATTATTGTTCGTCACCGGTGCGATTGCCGCCACCGGTGCCTTCGACATCCATCTGATGGTGCTGACGCTGATTGTTGCCGCCATCCTCGGTGACAGCGTGAACTATCAGATCGGCAAGGCCATCGGCCTGAAGGTGTTCGACAATCCCAACTCAAGGATATTCAAGCGCGAGTATCTGGATAAAACCCATGCCTTCTATGAGCGTCATGGCGGCAAGACCGTGATCATTGCCCGTTTCGCGCCTATCGTGCGTACCTTTGCGCCTTTCGTCGCCGGCGTCGGTGCAATGACGTATCCGCGCTTCTTTACCTACAACGTGATCGGCGGGATTTTGTGGGTGGCGAGTTTTTCGTATGCGGGTTACTTCTTCGGCAATCTGCCGGTCGTGAAGCAGAATCTCAGCCTGCTGATCCTGGCGATCGTGGTGCTGTCGATTTTGCCGGGCGTGATCGGCTATCTGCGCCAGCGCATGAAGTCCAGATAACGATCCTGGTTCAGCCGCACAAAGAAAAAAGCCGTTCAGTTTGCACTGAACGGCTTTTTATTTACTGCTGCAGAAATGAACTACAGAGATTACCTCCAAAGGTCACACAGTAAATTTGGTACGACGATCCGCTATCAATACTTCCACAAGATCTTTTGCAGTTCGTTGCTGTCGTTGGTCTTGGTCAGTGCCAGCGCAGTCAGGATACGGGCCTTCTGTGCGTTCTGATCGTCTGTGACAACCCAGTCAAACTTGTCGTCGTTCTGTTCGCCGTTACGGATCACGACGCCGCTGCCGGTACGTGTTGCGCGGACCACTTGCAGGCCTTTGCTGCGCACTTCCTGCAGGACAGGCACGATCTGCTCTGCGACGCTGCCGTTGCCGGTGCCGTCATGGATGATGGCTTTGGCGCCGGCGGTGACGAAGGCGTCATACGCTGCGCGGCTGACGTTGCCGTAGTTGTAGGCGATATCCACGCGCGGCAGGCTGTTGATCTTGTCGATATCGAACTCGGTTTGCGTGGTGTGCGGACGTGCCGGCAAACGGTAGAACATCAGCTTTCCTTCGACCACATAACCCAGCGGGCCGTATGCCGAGCGGAAGGTTTCAACCTTGAAGGAGTTGCTCTTGGTGACGTCGCGGCCGGAATGGATTTCGTCGTTCATGACGACCAGCGTACCTTTGCCTGCTGCGTCCTTGCTGGATGCAACCAGCACGGCGTCATAAAGGTTCAGCGCGCCGTCAGCGCCCAGCGCGGTACCCGGACGCATGGAACCGACCACCACGACAGGCTTGTCGCTCTTCAGCGTCAGATTGAGGAAGTAAGCGGTTTCTTCGATCGTATCGGTGCCGTGGGTGATCACGATGCCGTCGACGTCACTTTGCTTGAGCAGTTCGGAGACGCGCTTGCCTAGTTTGAGCAGGCGCTCGTCGTTGAAGCTTTCGCTGCCGATCTGGAAGATTTGTTCGCCGCGTACGTTGGCGATCTTCGAAATCTCAGGAACGGCGGCAATGATCTTGTCGACCGGTACGACTGCCGATTGATAGGCTGCAGTATTGACGCTGGACGCGCCTGCGCCGGCAATGGTGCCGCCTGTGCCGATGACGACGACGTTGGCTTTCTTTTCTTGTGCCTGTGCGGACAGCGACATGGCGGCGGACAGTAGCAGGACGCCACCGAGTTGTTTCAGCTTCTGGTGTTGCATGAAGGTCTCCTGAGCAATCGTAAGATCATTAGATATCAGATGGTCTCGCCGTCGTGCCGGATAGTGCGCGCGACGGCGACTTGCGTGCCATTCGTTTTGCGTTGTGGTTCTGGCACGAAAGAATCTTACGGAACTGCGCAGGGGATGTCCCATGCTTTTACAGCATGGTTTTACGCAGGTTATGCAACAGATGCATGACCTGGCGGCGGTCTTTTAAAAATCAAAAAACAGGCTGGGGATTTAGAAAAATTCGACGATGTCATTCGTGGAAATTTCCGGGCTGAGCACGCCGGAGGTTACCAGTTCATCGTAATAGCAGATGCGATTGCGGCCGTTTTTCTTGGCATGGTACAGAGCCTGATCGGCATGGCCGAGAATTACTACCGGCGTTTCGTGCGAGATGCTGACAAAGCCGAGGCTGACGGTGACGTTGCCGACCTGCGGGAAGTCATAATCCTGAACATGCTGACGGAAGCGATCGAAGATCTTGCGCGCATCGTCCAGCGTGGTCGAGCGCAGCAGTATGACGAATTCTTCGCCGCCGAAACGGAAGATACGGTCATGCGAGCGGAACGAGCTGCGCAGGATATTGGCGACCAGGATCAACACTTCGTCACCGTAGAGGTGGCCGTACTGATCGTTGACCTGCTTGAAGTGGTCGATATCGACGACGGCCAGCCAATGCGATTTGGCGTTGCCGGAATGGCGACGTTCGTTGTTGTCGACCGAATGCGCCTCATGCGGCGCAATGGCGAAGGCATGACGCGAGAATTGTTCGTCGAAGGTCTTGCGGTTGAACAGGCCGGTCAGCGCATCGCGCTCGCTGTAGTCGAGCAAGCTCTGATAGTTGCAGTAAATGGCAAAGACACCGTCAATCAATTCACGCATCGCAACATCGTAGGCATGCGGATGACGGATCTCAATGCAGGTATTGACCTTGCCGTGCAACCACACCGGCAGCCACAGCACGTGCGTGCCGTCACTGTCGATGACATAGTGTTCGTTCTTGTGCTGGCGCATGCATTCCGCAATGGCGGGGAAGTTGCTCAGCGGTTCTTTGGGGTCGTCGTCGGTGTGTTCGGCGATGGTGCTCAGGCGACCTTCGTCGAGGAACATTTTTTCCTGGACGAAGAGCTCTTCGCGCAGGGAGAAAATATCGTGCACGCGAATCTGGTGGACCTTGGTCAGCTGATACAGCGCGGTGACGACGGAGCCGGCAAGACGCGTGTTCTCACGTTGTGCCGTGATATCAGTCAGGTTCTTTAGAAGCAGTTTCATCATCCGGATGTCGACTCCTGCGTGAGCACATTATTCTATGTCTAGTGGGTACTCTGTGGAACTCATCAACGAGTTCTCGTTGGCTTTACCATTCATAGAATGCGTAAGGTCATTACGCAAGAATCAAGCCATGAATCAAGCCGGGGGAATCACGGGATTCTACACGCAGCTTGGCGTAACAGCTATTGAGTAACGCAAAATCAAAGCGAATAATTTTCTTTCATTTCCGAGCGGAAATTTTATGACATGGCCGCTCGCATTACCCGCACTATATTGGTACTCACCGTCTTGCCTCACGCTCTGTCGATGTGAAATCATGTCAATGATTTTTGTATTCCCGTATGGAAAATAAAGGGCATCGCTGCGCAATATCACCTCATCGTTTTGATTCAATCAATGCGGTACAGCGCCTGTCTTCGCGATAGAGCAATGCAGCAATTTATTATTTATATTATTTAGAGATGGGGAGACAGAACGTATCGTATTTCAACGTGCGGATGCGTAAGTACCTTGCAAGTGCAAGGTGCCTTGCGGAGGGACTCGCTTTTGAACACTGTAAGGGGGAGGTATTGCTAAGGAGATGGCGCGCCGCGATAGGTACGACGCGCCCGAAGCTGCAGAGAATTACAGATAAATGATGGCGAGCGCCACGGCGATGATCAGGCCGAACTTGGTTGCCCGATAAACGTTGCGATTCCAGTTCTTGAACTTGCGGCGATATTGGCCTGCAAGCCAGACGAAGCGGAACAGCTTGTTGATGCGGCCGGTCTGGTCACCGGTTTCATTCGGCGAGCTGGCGGCGGTCATCATGGTCTTGCCGAGCCACTTGTTGATGGCTTGTGCCCAGCCGTAACGCAAAGGTCGTTCGACATCGCAGAACAGAATGATGCGGTTGGTGTCGGCGCCGTTTTGCGCCCAGTGGATGAAGGTCTCGTCGAACACCACGCTCTTGCCGTCGCGCCAGCTATAACGTTGGCCGTCGACTTCAATGAAGCAACGATCATCGTTGGGCGTTACCAGGCCCAGGTGATAGCGCAGTGAACCGGCATAGGGATCGCGGTGTGGGTTGAGCGTGCCGCCCGGCGCCAGTTCGGCGAACATCGCTGCCTTGACGCAAGGAATCTGGCGCAGGATCTCGACGGTCTTGGGGCAAAACTGTTCGGCCGATGGATGGCTGGCGTCGTACCACTTCAGGTAAAAACGCTTCCAGCCGGCTTTGAAGAAAGAATTGAAGCCGGCATCGTCATTCTTTTCCGCGGCCTTGATCTTGGAAATGTTCTGCAGATTGACGGCCTCGGCCTTGATGATTTCCCAGTTGTCGTCCAGCAAGTGCAGGTTCTGGAAATCCTTGTTCGCCGGGGGATATGGCACTGCCGGCACGCGCGAGAAGGCGTACATGAACAGATTGATCGGCGCCATGATCGAGGAATGGTCGAAGAACTGCCGGAAAAACGGCAGTCTCACCTTTCCGCGGAAATGGATGAAAAAGATGGAAAACAGATAAATACCGACAACAACCCACTTCATTGCAATGTCCTCATGAGGATGGCGGACTGACAAAGCCCGGCCATCTTGTATAGATATGCGTGATATCAACGATATCCGCGATATCAATGCTGTAGTAGCTAAATACCTTTAGCTGAATATTCTGGAAATCCGGCAGTTTTGCCGCGATGGATGGGGCTGATTCTACACCAAGCCGATTTGGGGAGCTTTGCGGTGGATCAGTGAAGAATTGTAAAAATATAGACCGGATCCCGAATGGGAGGGGGAAGGGGCGGAATCCGGTCTATAAGGAGGGCAAACGTTGTTAAGCGTTGAAAGGCGCTTATGCCGGCTGCGCAGCCAGCTTGCCTGGCGCGATGCGCGGCATGCCGGTAAAGCCGAAGTCGATCTCAGGTTGACGGCCGGCAATGATTTCAGCAATGGCGCGACCCGAGCCTGCGCCCATGGTCCAGCCCAATGTGCCGTGGCCGGTATTGAGGAACAAGTTGTTGAACTTGGTCTTGCCGACGTAAGGAATGTTGGACGGCGTCAGCGGACGCAGGCCGGTCCAGTACACAGGATTGTCATAGTCACAACCGTCTGGGAACAACTCGCGTGTGCGACGGGTGATGGCGTCGCAGCGGGTGTTGTTCAGTTCACGGGTGTAGCCGTTCAGCTCGCAGGTGCCGGCTACGCGCAGGCGGTCGCCCAGGCGCGATACGACCAGCTTGTAGCCGTCGTCGGTCAGCGAAACGGTCGGCGCCGCGTCCGGATTGGTGACCTTGTAAGTGGCTGAATAGCCCTTGCCCGGGTACAGCAGCAGATTGATGCCCAGCGGACGCAGCAGCGGCTCCGAGAAGCTGCCCATGGCGACGACGAACTTGTCGGCGCGCAGGATCTTGTGGCGGCCTGCACCATCAATGACTTCTACGCCGGTAATCTTGGCGGAAGCGCCGGTGCCTTCAGTCAGCAGACGGGTGATGGTGGTGTTGAACTGGAAGTCGACGCCGGCGTCTTCCGCCTTTTGCGCCAGACCGGTGGTCAGCTTGTAGACGTCGCCAGATTCATCGCTGGCGGTAAAGTCGCCGCCGACGATCTTGTCGCGGATGCTGGCCAGTGCCGGTTCGATCTTGACGACTTCTTCGGCGCTGATCGAGTCGCGTTGGCAGCCGAGGTCGCGCATCAGCTTGGCCGCAGGCAGCGACAGCTCAAATTCTTTGGCGTCGGTATAGAAATGCAGAATGCCGCGGGTCAGGTGGTCGTACTGGATATTGGTTTCGGCGCGCAGGGCCACCAGTGTCTGGCGGCTGTATTCGCACAGCGCGACGATCTGGCGGATGTTGGCGTCGGTGCGCGCAGGCGTACATTCGCGCAGGAAGTTGACGGCCCATTTCCATTGCAGCCATTCAGGACGGAAGCGGTACAGCAGCGGGGCGTCTTCCTTGCCCAGCCATTTCAGGACTTTGAGCGGAGCGGAGGGATTGGCCCATGGCTCGGCGTGCGATACAGAGATCTGGCAGCCGTTGGCGAAACTTGTTTCTTGCGCTGCGCCGGCTTGGCGATCGATGACGGTAACGTCGTAACCTTCACGCTTCAAAAACCACGCGGACGCGGTACCGATGATGCCTGCTCCCAATACGATGACTTTCATCACACATTCTCCTATTCAATGGGTGAAATTGTAAGAAGTAATCGGTTTTTTAGGTAAGCAATCAGCGTGCCTGTATTTCTATTTTTAAATAGAAAGCTGCTTTATGTGTTCAAAAAAGAAAATAATTTTGCAAAAAGCTTAATATTTTGCATTTTCGAACTTCGCCATTTCTTCCGCCAGCGCCTGTGTGACGCTTTCTGCCAAGGCTTGTTCCAGACTCGCGCGTACGCGGGTTTTCAGGATGTCGGCCATGTTGTCCAGAATGACTGCCAGATGATCCTGCAGATGCTGGTGCAGCACATTGTCTACCTGGCTCAGCATCTTTTGCATGATGTTGTCCTGGATTTCCTGGCGGAGCTGCTGAAGTTGTTCCGTCGTCGGGATGGGGGCAGTAGCAGGCAATGGCGGGCTGACTGGAACCGGTAACGGCGGGGCGTCGAATGTCGGTTGGTAGACCGGCTGCTGAATTGGCTGATTCAACGGCTGATATTGCTGTGGCTCAGACTGGTAATGCTGATGATAGTCGGGCTGCGGTTGCAGTTGCGTAGGAGGCTGAGGCTGACCGTAGTCGTACGTTTGTATCGGTTGTTGCGCGGGAGCGTCTTCCCAATACAGTGCGTTTGGCGGAAATGCGGGCGCCGGTGGCGGTGTTTCCGCCCCAGCAGGCGTAGAAATGACTTCGGTCAGGAGCGGGATGCTGTTGTCGGCGGAAGATTGGCTCATGGCGTCAATCTGCGACGAAATGGCTCAGGGGATAACCGCGTTCTTTATAGAAGCGGTAACGATCACGCCCGGCGGCCTTGTCGGCTTCGTCGGACGAAATGATCTCGAACATGCG
>Ga0209913_1001059_pt1 | contig 17318 bp, 16 predicted proteins | sample PersoiDNA2013203_FD_185805 | JGI IMG/M metagenome (GOLD analysis project Ga0209913, IMG submission 185805) | Permafrost soil microbial communities from the Arctic, to analyse light accelerated degradation of dissolved organic matter (DOM) -... | ecosystem: Environmental > Terrestrial > Soil >... | reverse complement strand
TTTCCAGCGCTCTCAGCGAGGTAGGTTCGATGTCAGAATCACTCGGATCGGCATCCGAAGAAGTGGCATCCACCGCTAACTCGCTATCGCAAACAGCGATCGAACTTGCCTCCAGTGTGGAGCAGACCAGTGCGTCCGTGGAAAAATTAGCTGTCACCGTCAATCAGAACGCCGACAATGCACAGGTGACCGAAAGCATTGCCACAAAATCAGCTGCCAGTGCAACCCAAAGCGGCAAAGCCGTATCCGAAATGGTGCATGCCATGAAGGAAATTGCCAGTCGCATCACGGTCATCAACGACATCGCCAACAAGACCGATCTGCTGGCCATCAACGCGGCCATTGAGGCTGCCCGTGCAGGCGAACACGGCAAAGGCTTTGCTACGGTCGCAGTCGAGGTACGCAAGCTGGCTGAGCGCTCTCAGACGGCGGCCAGAGAAATCGGCGACCTGGCCAGCCGCTCGGTCGGTGTCACTGAACAGGCCGGTACCTTGCTCACAGAAATGCTGCCAGGCATTGATCAGACCGCCACGCTCGTCCAGGAAATCTCCGCCGCTTCACGTGAGCAACGTTCAGGCATTGATCAGATCAACTCTGCCGTGTCACAGATTAGCCAAGGCATGCAATCCTCGGCTTCGTCAGCAGAAGAGCTGAGCTCCACCTCTGAGGAGCTCAGCGCCACCGCGCAAAAACTACAAGAACTCATGCAGCAGTTCATTTTGTCGGGTAGAAAAAAACAGAAACAGAGCAAATCACAAACTCATCAACCAAGTACATGGCGCAAGTCGACGCTATCAACGCTCGCTTCCTATGATGACTTTGACGCCGAAATCGACGACCGGAAATTTACCGACTATTGAGGATCAAAGTCATGAAGGATTGCGTTGAGCCTGCAGACACTGGCGATGAAAAGTGTCATTGCGTTACCTTTATGCTTGGTGGTGACCTATTTGCCATTGACATTCTCTTTATTCGAGAAATTATCGAGTTAGAGTGTATTACCCGTGTTCCCATGATGCCGGAATTTGTGCGCGGCATCATTAATCTGCGTGGCGCCGTGGTGCCGGTGATCGACCTGTCGATACGATTCGGACGCAGTCATACCAAGATAAAGCCATCTACCTGTGTGGCCATTCTTTCCTTACCCAATGCGGATGCGCGCTACAGTGAAGTTGGTTTTTTACTGGATGCCGTCTGCGAGGTGTTGGAAATACCGTGGGAGAACATTGACCCAACCCCCACTTTCGGCGTCAATATACGCGGCGACTTCATTGAAGGCATTGCTACCATCAATGCCAAATTTGCCATCCTGCTTGATGTACGCAAGGCCCTCTCTGTGGCAGATCTCAGTGCCATCGTCGAGGCCGCCAATCAGCAGCAGTTCGATGATGTGGAAAGGACTTGATTCATCGCCGGCAAGGTCAATGTTTTTTGCAATAAAGCCATTGAGAAAATTGAGAGATTGCATGGACCTATCCACACAATTTGGTCTGACTGGCCCGCTTCTCGGTCCCGAAGAGTTCGAGCAGCTTCGTCGATTCATCTTCAATGAGGCCGGCATCGAAATGACGCCCAACAAGCGGGCATTGATACAGTCGCGCCTGGCATCACGCCTGCGCGCCCTGAAATGCGCCAGCTATGCCAGCTATTGGCATATTTTACAAAGCGCCGATGCCCATCAAGAGCGCGAGCAGGCGATCAATTTGCTGTCGACAAACGAAACCTATTTCTTTCGTGAACCTCAGCAATTTGCATGGTTACAGCAACGGGTACAAGCCATTACCCAGCAAAGGCAAGCGCCGGTACGCATCTGGTCAGCTGCATGTTCGACTGGTGAAGAGCCCTACACCATCGCCATCACCCTGGCAGAGACACTGGGCACCAATGGTCCGTGGTACATCTATGCCACCGATATCAATACCCGCGTCACGCGCTATGCAAAGCGGGCGATTTATCCTATCGAACGGGCCCAGAAGACGCCACCCCATCTCTGGCGCAAGTACTTTCAGCATGGTGAACAAGAGTACACAGGAAAGATACGAGTCAAACCAGGGTTGGCCAGGCAGGTGGTATTTGAAAACCTGAATCTACTTCACAGTGAAACAGCAAGGCAGAGCAATTTTGACGTTATCGTGCTGCGCAATGTGCTCATCTATTTCAATGAAGAAACCAAACATCGTGTGCTCAAACAGCTTTGTACCAAGCTGGCCGATGGCGGCCATCTTCTGATCGGACATGCGGAAGTGATTCGGCAAAAAAGCCTGCCGTTGGTGCAGGAAGTGCCGTCGCGGTATCGATATGTACCTGAATGTGCGAACAACGAGGTGACACCATGAGCATTAAAGTGCTGATCGTTGACGACTCGGCCGTGGTGCGTGAAGTGCTTACGCAAATACTGGGACAGGCAACTGATCTGGAAATTCTCGATTCGTGCCCGGACCCGATCTTCGCGCAGAAAAAAATGGAAACCGTGTGGCCCGACGTCATTGTTCTCGACATCGAGATGCCGCGCATGGATGGCCTGACTTTTTTGCGGAAAATCATGGCTGAACGCCCGACTCCTGTCGTGATTTGTTCTTCACTGACAGAAAAAGGGACTGCTACCGCACTGGACGCGATGTCTGCTGGTGCGGTGGCTATCATCACCAAACCAACGTACAAGCTCAAGAATTTCCTTGAAGAATCGACCGTTGAGATAGTGCAGGAAATACGCGCAGCGGCGGCAGCGCGGATGGAAAAACTTAAAAAATCGACTTCTGGAGGCAATGCGTCATTGCGCCCAGTTCCTCAAAAATTCACTGCTGATGTGATGTTGGCACCACCTTCTGGCAAAGAAGTATTTCACACTACTGATCGCATTATTGCCTTGGGCACCTCAACGGGAGGAACACAGGCACTGGAATATTTGCTCCCCAAACTGCCAACGACAATTCCAAGCATTGTGGTGGTACAACACATGCCCGAGCAGTTCACTGCATCATTTGCAAAGCGGCTCGACCGCCTCTGCCGCGTGGAGGTCAAAGAGGCGCAAAACGGTGACCGCCTCATCCCCGGCGTGGTTTTGATTGCACCGGGTGGCAAGCACTTGACCATCAGACGCAATGGCAGTCAATTCGATGCGGGTGTGAAAGAAGGCCCGCTAGTCTCCCGGCACCGCCCCTCTGTCGATGTCTTGTTCCGTTCTGTTGCGGTCAATGCCGGACGCAACGCACTTGGCGTAATCATGACGGGCATGGGCGATGATGGCGCTCGTGGCATGCGTGAAATGTATGACGCAGGATCCCGAACCATTGCCCAGGATGAAGAATCATGTGTTGTTTTTGGTATGCCCAAAGAGGCAATTGCATTTGGCGGAGTACATGAAGTGATGTCCCTGGACGCCATTATCACAACGCTTTCAGCAATGAGGACCTGATCATGTCGCATCTCGCAAAATGGGCTACTCGTACGGTTCTGGTCGTTGATGATTCCGCCAGTTACCGGGCGATCGCTATCGAGATTTTCAAGAACCTTGGCGTCACAGACGTCCTCGAGGCTGAAAATGGCGTCGCTGCGCTTGCAATCATCACCTCAACCCCTATCGATCTGGTGTTGACCGATCTGAACATGCCTGGCATGGATGGCATTGAGTTACTGAACAAACTGGCGCGGGCGAAAGACAAGAAAATCTGCTTTATTGCCGTCATGAGCAGCGTGGCACAGTCAGTGCTCGATACGGTACAAAGCATTGCCGATGCCAGTTCGCTTGAATTGCTTGGCATTTTTCCCAAGCCGATGTGCGTGGAATATCTGCGCAAAATTCTTGATCGTTTTGACCCCGAAATGCGCATGATCAGTCCCCGACTGTCTGACTTGAAGTTTAGCGTGTCGGACGTGGTACAAGCACTTAACTGCGGCGAACTTGAACCCTACTTTCAACCCAAAGTACGCTTCTCGGATGCTAAATTGTGCGGCATGGAGGCGTTGGTGCGCTGGATACATCCGGTTTATGGCGTTCTACCGCCCAATGTTTTTGTCGAACACCTTGAAACGGGGACGCTCGCCAAGGATTTCTTTCTCAATTTTCTGCAGCTATGTTGTGTATTTCTGAAAACCTTGCCCGCCACGCCTTCGCCATTGAGTTGCTCCATTAATTTTCCGGTGCCTCTGCTGACAGACGAATCGATTGTCGATGCCATGGTCGGCATTGTGGAAGAAAATGGACTGTCTACGGATATGATCGTCCTGGAACTCACCGAGACCTCACTCATGATCCATCTGGCCGACTCATTGAGTTCATTGGCGCGCCTGCGCATGAGAGGCTTCACTTTTGCCATGGACGACTATGGAACTGGTTATTCTTCGATGTCACAACTTGCGCGTTGCCCCTTCAGCGAACTGAAGATTGATCGCGAGTTTGTCCACAATGCGACGAATAGTCCAAAAAAACTGGCCATTTTGCACGCCGCAATTGCGCTCTGTGAGCGCTTGAATCTGCTGTCAGTCGCTGAAGGTGTAGAAACCCAGGAGGATTGGAACCTCTTGGAAACATTGGGATGTGAAGTAGCCCAAGGCTACTTCATTAGCCGACCTATTGCCGCCGATGCGATGAGAGAGTGGCTCCTGACCCACTTATAGCCAATCCCTGCAGTCTCGTTGCTCAGGGGTTGCGCACCATCAATGCCTGGTCGTTGGCAAGTTATACTGGATGTTTTAATTATTCTTGTTCACCATGTTCGGCACTCACGACCTCCCCTTGTTTATCATCTCTGGCTTGCTGCTCAACATTGCTCCTGGTCCAGACTCCATCCTGATCATGACGCGCAGCGCCGCACAAGGATGGCGGGCCGGCTCCGCCGCCGCACTGGGCATCGGCACGGGTACTTGCGTTCATGTGATAGCGGCGGCACTGGGCTTGTCGGCACTACTTGCTACATCGGCCCTCGCCTTTACCGTAGTCAAATTGATTGGTGCCGCTTATCTTATTTATATGGGACTGACAATGCTGTTGAGTCGCAAAACGAGTAAAGCGACAGCAGTAACAGCGACGCCAGCACCATTGCCTTTCGGGAAAATTTTTTCACAAGGTTTGCTGACCAATATATTGAATCCAAAGGTCGCTCTTTTCTTCCTTGCCTTTGTGCCCCAATTCATCGAACCTCACGCAGCACACAAGGCCTTGGCATTCATGATCCTGGGTGCCGTGTTCAATTTCAATGGCATGCTATGGTGCCATTTTCTGGCGCTATGCAGTGCCCAGGCCGGACGGCGATTGAACATACCTGCACCCGCACTGCGCTGGTTCAATCGCGGTATCGGTGCTTTATTTCTTTCCTTTGGCGTGCGACTGGCCTTCAGCGAGCGTTGATCAAGAAGAAAGCCTGCGTAGTTTCCCAAGGGACGGGGCTCTCCTACACAAGCACAGGCGGCGCTCTCCATTCCGCGTTTGTAATCCACTTCGCTACGCGAAGTGGAAAAAGAAAAGAAAAAAGCCTGCTCAGTTTGCACTAAGCAGGCTTTTTATTTGGCGGAGCGGACGGGGCTCGAACCCGCGACCCCCGGCGTGACAGGCCGGTATTCTAACCAACTGAACTACCACTCCTAAATCGGTCCATGTTTGAATTTTTGGTGGGTGCTGAGAGGCTCGAACTCCCGACCCGCGCCTTGTAAGGGCGCTGCTCTACCAACTGAGCTAAGCACCCGCACCTTAACTCAAACACTGCTTCGCTGTTTGGTCAACAACGAAAGACGGCTATTCTAACGCACCATTCCTGATTTTGACAAGTTAAAATTGAGAAATAATATATCTTACTTCTGCCGCTCATCCGGCTTGCCTAGCTTGCCATCAACACTGCCAGAAATGACCCGCGCACTACGCTTGAAAGTCAGGTAGGCCCAGGCCCAGTCGCTCATCACCAAAAGACGATTGCGAAAACCAATCAAAAAATAGACGTGCACAAACAGCCAGAACAACCAGGCCGGATAACCTGAAAACTTGAACTTGCCAACCATCGCCACGGCGGCCTTGCGTCCAATTGTCGCCAACGCACCGTAGTCACGATAGACAAAATTTTCCGATGCTTTGCCGGCAATGTGATTAAGAATATTGCGCGCGGCCACACTACCCATCTGCTTGGCTGCCGGCGACACGCCCGGCACCGGCTGGCCACCTGACAGCGCTGCTGCCAGATCACCGATGACGAATAATTCTGGATGCTCCGGCAACGACAAATCACTTTGTACGATCACACGACCGGCGCGATCGAGCGGTGTATTGAGTACCTTTCCAAGTGGAGAAGCCGCTACCCCGGCCGACCAGATCACCGTGCGTGAAGCCAGCCTTTGTTCACCATCCTGATTGGCATAGCGCACGCAATCAACGGCGATATCTGTAACACGACTGCCTGTGCGCACATCCACACCAAGCTTACGCAATTGCAACAAGGCTTTCTCCGACAAATCTGCCGGATAGGCACCCAGGACACGCTCAGACCCCTCCAGCAAGACGACCCGGGCCTGATGCGGGTCGATACGGCGAAACTCGCCCTTGAGGGTATGGCGCGCGATTTCAATCAAGGTACCGGCCATTTCGACGCCAGTCGCACCGGCACCAATCACGGTGAAGGTCAGCCACTCCAGACGGCGCGCCGGATCGCTCTCGCGCTCGGCATATTCGAACGCCATGAGTATACGGCTGCGGATCGTGAAGGCATCTTCCAGCGTCTTTAGTCCCGGCGCCAGCGCAGCCCAATCATCGCGGCCAAAATAACTGTGCGTCGATCCGGCAGCCACAATCAGGTAGTCGTAGCTGATTTCATTGCCATTTTCCAGGCTGACTACTTTGCGCTCTTTATCAATCGAGGTCACCGCCGCCATCAGACTAGTGAGATTGCGCTGACCGGCGAGGATGCTGCGAATCGGTGCACTGATGGCAGGCGCCGACAATCCGGCCGTGGCAACCTGGTACAACAACGGTTGAAACAAGTGATGGTTGCTGCGGTCGAGCAGGGTTATTTCCAGCTCGGCACCGGCTAGCGCCCGAGCAGCTGCGAGACCGCCAAAACCACCGCCGATGATGATTACATGAGGCATGACTCTCCTTTTGGTCCATCGCAGGACCACTCAAAACAGTTACCGGATGGGCAAGATCTATATCGAACTATCAGCCTAGCGTGATCGAAAAATTTCGACAAGGCAAATTCTGACAATTCCTGAAAAATCAAAGTCGCGGACCAAAAAAAATCCCTCAAGACCGAAGTCCTGAGGGATTTTCACATTGCGGCTCACCATGTCGGCACGGATTCGCGCCGACATCGCTACATCATTGTGCTGGTGTGGCTGCTTCTAACGATTCTTCAGCTTGCGCTGCCTTCATCGACAGTTTCAGACGGCCACGGTCATCCGTTTCCAGAACCTTGACGCGAACTTGCTGACCTTCCTTCAGGTAATCAGCAACAGCATTGACGCGCTCGTTGGCGATCTGGCTGATGTGCAGCAAGCCATCCTTGCCTGGCAGAACTTGTACAATCGCACCGAAGTCCAGCAGCTTCAGGACCGTACCTTCGTAGACCTTGCCGACTTCTACAGAAGCGGTCAGTTCTTCGATACGGCGCTTGGCTTCTTGACCGGCAGCAGCATCAACGGAAGCGATGGTGACCACGCCTTCGTCGCTGATATCGATCTGAGTACCGGTTTCTTCAGTCAGCGCGCGAATCACAGCGCCGCCCTTGCCGATCACGTCACGGATTTTTTCCGGATTGATCTTGATGGTGATCAGACGCGGTGCGAAATCGGACAACTCGACATTACCGGCTGGAACGGCTTCCTGCATCTTGCCCAGAATGTGCACGCGGCCTTCTTTGGCCTGTTCCAGTGCAACCTGCATGATTTCCTTGGTGATGCCTTGGATCTTGATATCCATTTGCAGTGCAGTAATGCCATTGGCAGTACCCGCCACCTTGAAGTCCATGTCGCCCAGGTGATCTTCGTCACCCAGGATGTCGGTCAGCACGGCAAACTTGTTGCCTTCCTTGATCAGGCCCATGGCGATACCAGCCACGTGTGCCTGCATCGGCACACCAGCGTCCATCAATGCCAGACAGCCGCCGCACACTGAAGCCATCGACGAGGAACCGTTCGATTCTGTGATTTCGGAAACCAGACGCACCGAGTAGCTGAACTCTTCTGCAGGTGGCAAGGCAGCCATCAGCGCGCGCTTGGCCAGACGACCGTGACCGATTTCGCGGCGCTTTGGTGTACCAACGCGGCCGGTTTCGCCGGTGGCGAACGGTGGCATGTTGTAGTGGAGCATGAAGCGGTCGGAATACTCACCCATCAAGGCATCGATTTTTTGCTCGTCGCGTGCAGTGCCCAGCGTAGCGATGACCAGCGCTTGTGTTTCACCACGGGTAAACAGTGCCGAACCATGGGTACGCGGCAGCACGCCGGTACGAATGGAGATCGGACGCACGGTACGTGTGTCGCGGCCGTCGATACGTGGCTCGCCGTCGAGGATTTGCGAACGCACGATCTTGGCTTCCAGATCAAACAGGATACCGCCGACTTCGGCGCTGTCGACTGCTGCAGTGGCATCAGCTGCCAGCGCTGCATTGACTTCAGAAGTGACAGTCTTGAGCTGTTGCGTACGTGCTTGCTTGTCCTTGGTTTGATACGCAGTGCGCAGCTTGGCATCAGCCAGCTCGGTCACGCGTGCGATCAGCGCTTCATTCTTCGGCGCTGGCGCCCATTGCACTTCAGGCTTGCCACCTTCGCGCACCAAGTCATGGATGGCGTTGATGACAGCCTTGGATTGTTCATGACCGAACACCACGGCGCCCAGCATGATTTCTTCCGACAATTGCTTGGCTTCGGATTCAACCATCAGCACGGCAGTTTCCGTACCGGCAACCACCAGATCCAGCAGCGAGGACTTGAGTTGGGTTGTGGTCGGATTGAGCACGTACTGACCGTCGATATAACCGACGCGCGCAGCACCAACCGGGCCATTGAATGGCAGACCGGCAATCGACAATGCTGCCGACGAAGCGATCATGGCGGCGATGTCTGGATCGATCTCTGGATTGACCGACAACACGTGCACGATGATCTGCACTTCATTGAGGTAGCCTTCCGGGAACAGCGGGCGGATAGGACGATCGATCAGACGCGAAGTCAGCGTTTCTTTTTCTGATGGCTTGCCTTCGCGCTTGAAGAAACCGCCGGGGATACGGCCCGCAGCATAGGTCTTTTCAATGTAGTCGACTGTTAATGGGAAAAAATCTTGACCTGGCTTGGCATCCTTGCGCGCCACGACGGTTGCCAGCACCACGGTGTCTTCAATCGAAACAACGACTGCACCGGAAGCCTGACGAGCGATTTCGCCGGTCTCCAGCGTGACTTGGTGTTGTCCATACTGGAAGGTTTTAGTAACTTTATTGAACACGGTATTTCCTTTCTATATTGAGCGCTCGCGCCGCGATACGTTGCGAAGACTCTTTTTTGCCGACAGATTTTCAGGCGCTGTCGTTCACCTCACCACAGACGGCGGTCCTGCCAAAGACAGGTTGCAGGATGCGCCATCTTACGAATCTACTGCTGTACTGCTGCTCATTTGCGATCACAAAACAAAATCACAAAAAACAAAATGCCCACGTCAGAAACTGACGCAGGCATTTTGGCTATGAACCCCGAACCGGAACGGAACGCGGGATCAAATTACTTACGCAAGCCGAGTTTTTCGATCAGTGCGCGGTAACGGTCGGCGTCCTTGCCCTTGAGGTAGGACAACAGGCTCTTACGACGGTTAACCATCTTGATCAGACCACGACGCGAGTGGTGATCCTTGCTGTGTTCTTTGAAGTGACCGTTGAGGTCATTGATGCGTGCTGTGAGCAACGCAACTTGAACTTCTGGGGAGCCGGTGTCGTTTTGACCACGGGCGTTATCAGTAATAATGGCAGCCTTGGCTGCTTTTTCGATCGACATGCTGTATACCTTTCACAAGCGGTTTGCGGAGTAATTACCCCGGCATACCGTGAATAAAAAACTGGTCACATGACCAGAGGCGAAAGTATAGCGCAAAAGCCATGCAGATTCAAATACTTACGACAATAGCGCTAGAATCTTATCTAGATTAACCCATCCAGGTTGCAGAGATCATGAAACGCATCTTACTCCCCTTGTTTGCGGCAACCGCCCTTTCCTTGAGCGGCTGCGCCTCGCTGTTTGCACCACCAGTGGCGCCGGGCGCCAGCGAAGCCGAGGTTATCGCCCGTCTCGGCAAGCCCGGCGCGGTCTATCCGGACGGCAACAGTCATTTACTGTCCTATCCTGGCGGCGCTTTCGGCCAATACAGTTATATGGCACGCATTGGCGCAGACGGCAAATTAATTTCCTACGAGCAAGTATGGACCTTACGCAATTTCCAGGCGATCAAGGTCGGTCAGGACAGCAAGGAAGATGTGTTGCGCCTGCTAGGACAGCCTACTCAGGTGACGCGTTATGCACGCATTCCGTTTGATGCATGGAATTATGGCTTCAAGGAGAGCGGTGTGTGGAACTCGCAAATGTCGGTGTTCTTCGATGATCAGGGCATCGTTCAGAAAGTACAGAACGGTCCTGACCCACGCTACGACGATAGCCGCATGCGCTTCTGAGCCCGCGCATGGAACAAAAAAGCCGCGCTGAACTGTGTCAGCGCGGCTTTTTCATTGCGCAGCGAAAATCAGATCACAGTCGCCAGCACCAGCGTCAGCGACAACGCCACCAGGGAAATGATGGTTTCACACACGGTCCAGGTTTTGAAGGTCTGCGGCACAGTCATATTGAAATACTCTTTGACCAGCCAGAAACCGCCGTCATTGACGTGTGAAAACACCAGCGAACCTGCACCTGTGGCCAGCACCATCAATTCGGGGCGCACCCCGCCTGCGACCAGGACGATGGGAGCAACAATGCCACAGGCGGTAGTCATCGCCACCGTGGCCGAACCGGTTGCCACACGAATGAGCGCCGCCACCAGCCATCCCAGCAACAAGGGCGACAAATGGGCATCGGTAGCCAGGCCGACAATCACCTTGGACACACCACCATCCATCAGGATGCGGCCAAAACCGGCACCGGCACCCACCACCAGCGTGATATTGGCCGTTGGCGCCAGACACTCGTTGGTAAATCTGAGTATCGTGGCACGACCAAAACCGCGTTGTTTGCCAAAAGTGTAAAAACTCAGCAGCGTTGCAATCAGCAAGGCAACAACCGAATTACCGATCAGATGCAAAAAATCATTGGCGAAGGTTTTCGGAGCAACGATCAGGTCGGCCCAGCTGCCAATCAACATCAGTGCTACCGGCAACAAAATGGTAACCACGGTGATCCCAAAACCCGGCAGTTCGCGTGCAGCACTTTTGTCTTTATCGACAAACTGGGCGCTCAAAGGGTTGTCTGGATTTGGCACCACAAAGCGGGAAATGAGCTTGGCAAACAGCGGACCGGCAACAATCGCCGTTGGAATACCGACGATGAGCGCATACACGATGGTGCGACCGATATCCGCATTGTAAGCAGTGACCGCCAGCAGCGCCGCTGGATGCGGCGGGATCAGACCGTGCACCACAGACAAACCGGCCACCATTGGAATGCCGACCAGCACCATGTTGGTACCGGTACGTTTGGCGATGTTGAAGGCGATAGGTATCAGCAACACGAAACCGACTTCAAAAAACACTGGCAAACCAACGATGAAGGCCACCGTCATCATGGCCCAATGCACATTTTTCTCGCCGAAAAACGCAATCATGGTATTGGCGATGCGCTCGGCACCACCTGATTCGGCCATCATCTTGCCCAGCATGGTACCCAAGCCAACCACTAGAGCGATATGCCCCAGCGTATTGCCAACGCCCGTTTCAAAGGCTTTGACAATGGTGCCCATGGGCATACCAATAGCCAGGCCCAGTATCAGCGACACCATAATCAAAACGATGAACGGATTCATCTTGAATTTGGCGATCAATACGATCAACGCAATGACTGCTATCAATGCATAGACCAACAACATAGTCCCTTGTACCGGTTCCATTTGCACTCCCCCTCTTCGAGTTCAGGTTTAATTTCGTTTCAAATCAACAACATTTAACGCTTGAACGCCACACAATCGACTTCGACCTTGCAATCGACCACCATGCTCGCTTGCACGCAGGCGCGTGCTGGCGGATTGGCGCCGAAGTATTCCTTGAACACTTTGTTGAACGATTGAAAATCGCGCGTATCGTCCAGCCATACACCACAACGCACTACATGTTCAGGGCCATAGCCGGCTTCGGCCAGGATTGCCATCACATTCTTGATGGCCTGATGCGATTGCGCGACGATGCCGCCATCGATCACCTCGCCATTGACCATCGGTACCTGACCGGACACATACAACCAACCGTCAGCTTCAACGGCACGCGCAAACGGCAAGTGCTGACCACCAGTACCGGTACCGCCGGCGACGCCATATCGTTTAATACTCATTGCTTTACTCCTTCGTAGAAATGGATTTGATGCGATGTCATGCCGGCCGTCGATGCGCCAGAAAACGACCGGCGCGCGCGCCGGTGGCTTGCTTGTCGACACCTTGATAAGACAGCACGCCATTGACCCAGACCGCTTCAATGCCGTGCGCCGGACGCATTGGATCGGTAAATGTGGCCGCATCACGCACCGTAGCCGGATCGAACAAGACCAGGTCACCCCAATAACCTTCGCGCACCAGGCCGCGCTCATGCAAACCAAAACGTTGCGCCGACAAGCCGGTCATCTTGTGAACCGCAGCAGCCAGCGAAAACAACTTCTGTTCGCGGCTGTAATAGCCCAGCACCCGTGGGAATGCCCCCCACAGGCGCGGGTGCGGCTGCGGATCATTGGGTAAGCCGTCGGATCCGATCACGGTTGACGGATGCTGCAAAATGCGATTGACGTCATCATCGGCCATGCAGTGATAGACCGCACCGGCCGGCATCAAACGTCGAGCAGCTTCGACCATGTCGACTTGCCATTCGGCGGCAATCGTAGCCAGCAACTTGCCACCTTGCTCAGGATGCGGCTGCGACCAGGTCACCTGGATATCGTAATCAGCAGTCACTTGCTTGAGATCAAGCGTCGATGAGCTGGCAGTATAGGGATAGCAGTCGCAGCCGACATGCTGATGCTTGCCGGCTAACTCCAACGCTGCCAGCACTTCCTTGCTGCGCCCCCAGTTTTCGACACCCGCGCATTTTAGATGCGAAATGACCACGGGCACGCGTGCATGCTTACCGATCCGGAAAGCTTCTTCCATGGCGTCAAGAATGTCGGCAAATTCGCTGCGCAAATGCGTGGCATACAAGGCGCCATATTCAGCCAGCGGCTCGGCCAGCGCCAGCACTTCTGCGGTCGGCGCATGGATGGCATTACCGTAGGCCAGTCCGGTACTCAGACCCAGTGCGCCATGCGCCAGCGACTCGCTCAACTGGGCACGCATGGCAGCAATCTCGGCGGCGCTGGCGGCACGATCAAGGCGATCCATATGATTGCTGCGCAAGGCTGTGTGCCCCACCAGCGCGGCCACATTGACCGCTGGCTGGGCCGCTTCGATGGCTGCCACATAGCTGGCAAACGAGGGATAGGAAAAGGCGCTGGCCTGACCCAGCAAATTCATCGGATCCGGCGGTTCGCCCTTGAGCGTGACGGGTGCGGCGCTAATGCCGCAATTGCCGACCACCACCGTGGTCACACCCTGAGACAACTTGGGAAACATCTCCGGCATACGAATCACATTGGTATCGTCGTGGGTGTGCACGTCGATGAAGCCGGGACTCAACACATTGCCTGCGGCGTTCATGACCATTCCGGCCTTCCAGCCGTCGAGCGCCCCAGGTGCGGCGATGGCAGCGATGCGGCCATCGGTGAGCGCGACATCGGCGGGAAACGGTTCATTTCCGCTGCCGTCGATGAGCAAGGTGTTACGTATGAGCGTATCGCAACGCAGTTGGTGGTGTTCGGTCTTGGTCATATCAGTCTCCCAGCGGTTGGCGGTCACCGCCACCGCGATGCATATCGAGTGCGTACTTGAGCCGGCGCAATTGCTCTTGACTGCGATCCTTCTGCAGCAAGGCCAGTTCTAATACCAGCATGTCCAGCGTCATCATCATGGCGTAACGCGATGACGATGGTTTGAATATGAAGTCAGTTTCCAGTGCCTTGATCGGTAACAGCACATCGACCATGCCTGCCAGCGGTGAGCCGAGCGCGGTGATGCCGACCATCTTGACGCCATACTCCTTGGCAACTTCACAATTGGTCAGCAATTCCGGCACATTGCCAGTGGTCGAAAACACCAGCAGCACGTCCTTTTTATCCAGCGTGGCCGCGACCATGCGTTGCAACAAGGCGTCATGGTAAGTCGCCACCGGCCGCCCCAGCCGTACCAGCCGATAGCGCGCTTCGTCGGACATCATGGTGGAACCGCCGCCCATACCGAAGCAATAGATCATGCGCGCATCACGCAGTAGTTCGGCAGCACGCAGCAAGGCATCCGGATTGAGCAAGGCGCGATTGACTTCCAGCACGGCATGAATATCGTTGTAGACCACGTCGGCCAGTTCCGGCGGACGAGTTGCCGTCATTGCCTTGGCTCCATCGAAGAAGCGCTGACCGACCGCAACTGCCTGCGCCAGCATGAACTTGAATTCACGCACATCGCGGCAACCCATGGCCTTGGCAAAGCGCGTCACACTGGCCAAACTGACCCCTGCTTTCTGCGCCAACTCACCGATGCTGGCACTGGCGGCAAAAGACAGATCGCTAAGAATGGCTTCGGCCACTTTTTGCTCAGCCAGACGCAACTGGCCACTACGCTCGGTAATGCGTGAAACGATGTCAAAAGCTTGTGCCATGATGGAGCGAAATGAAATGATGCATGCGGCCCTACGCGACCGGGTCTCGAAATATATTTTCATGTTACTTAGTAACAGACTTCCAACATACTAAATTCAGCACTATCATTACGTCAAATTATATTTTCAAAGGGAATTGAGAATGAATGATACAAACTACCAAGGCACTTGGCAAAATGGCATGATCGATCCCCTCAACAAGGGCATCGGTCATTTGAACCTGCCGCAGGCAGGCGCCGCCGCGCAGAACTGGAATCTGCTGCGGGAAGATCTGAGCTTGCCGGCTGCGGTGCTGTATGAAGAGCGACTTGCGCACAATCTCAGCTGGATGCAGCGCTTCGTCACCGAATACGGCGTCAAACTGGCACCGCACGGCAAAACCACGATGGCGCCAAAATTGTTCGCACGTCAGCTCGCCGCTGGCGCCTGGGGTATCACGCTGGCCACGGCACACCAGACCCAGACTGCCTATGCGCATGGTGTGCGCCGCGTGATCATGGCCAATCAACTGGTCGGCAAGCAAAACATGCGCCTCATTGCCGATCTGCTGCAAGATGCTTCATTCACCTTCTACTGCCTGGTCGACTCAGCCGAACTGGTTGATCAGCTCGGCCGCTTCTTTGCCGAACGCCAGCAGCGGCTCAATGTGCTGCTGGAGTTAGGTCCGGTCGGCGGGCGCACCGGCGTGCGCAACGATGCTCAGCAGCAAGCGCTGCTGGCCGCGCTGCAGCGTTGGCCGGACAACATTGCGCTGGCCGGCGTGGAAGTCTATGAAGGCGTACTCAAGGAAGAGGCCGATATTCGCCAGTTCCTGCAACGCGCAGTCAGTTGTGTCAAGGAGTTGGCCGAGCAAGGTCATCTACGACATTGCAACGCAGCCCAACCGGCCGTACTGACCGGTGCCGGTTCGGCCTGGTTCGACGTGGTGGCCCAGGAATTCGCTGGCGTGACCTGTGCCGTAGCGCTGGATGTAGTGCTGCGACCCGGCTGCTATCTGACGCACGACGTTGGCATCTACCGCGCTGCACAGCAACAAATTCAGGCGCGCAATCCAGTGGCGCAAAAAATGCGCAGCGAACTGCTGCCCGCCCTGCAATTGTGGGCTTACGTACAATCGATTCCGGAAGCCGACAAGGCCATCGTCGCCCTGGGCAAGCGCGACGCCGCCTTCGATGCCGGTCTGCCGCAACCGGCCGTAAGCCTGCGTCCAGGTCGCGATCGGGCGCCGCAGGCAGTGCCCGGCCACTGGCAACTCACCGGCATGATGGATCAACACGCCTATCTGCAGATCGCTCCTGGTGACGATATTGCGGTCGGCGACATGATCGGTTTTGATATTTCCCACCCCTGCCTGACTTTCGACAAATGGCGCTACTTGTCAGTGCTCGATGCGCAGTTCAACGTGATCGATATCGTCCCGACTTTTTTCTAAACCCAGGGCTTTAGCAGACCATGAGCAAAAAAATTCTCGCCTTTGGCGAAGCAATGGTGGAGTTCAACCAGCGTATTGACGACCCGCGCTACTATCTGGAAGGTTTCGGCGGCGACACGTCCAATTTTTGTATCGCCGCAGCACGTCAGGGTGCAGATTGCGGCTACCTCAGTGCGGTCGGAGACGATCATTTTGGCCAGCGCCTACAGGCGCTGTGGGCCGCCGAAGGAGTCGACAGCAGCAACGTGATAGTCATGCCCGAGGCACCATCTGGCGTGTATTTTGTTACCCATAACGAGCATGGGCACCACTTCAATTACCTGCGCGCAGGCTCTGCCGCCAGCCGTTACACACCCGCACAACTGCCACTGACAGCCATTGCCGATGCTGCAGTACTGCACCTGTCGGGCATCAGTCTGGCCATCAGCGAAAGTGCCTGCGACAGCGGCCTGGCAGCGATGGCGCATGCCCGCGACAACAGTACGTTGACCTCGCTCGACACCAATCTGCGCCTGCGCTTGTGGCCCTTGGAACGGGCTCGCGCAATAATGGCGGAAGCCTTTGCCTTGTGCGATATCTGTCTGCCAAGCTGGGAAGATGTCAGCATCCTGACCGGACTCGATGATCGCGACGCCATCGTCGACAAACTACTCTCTTATGGCATCAAGTTGGTGGCGTTCAAGCTGGGGCAAGAAGGCTGTTACGTGGCGACGCCGCAGGAACGCCGCCTGGTACCGCCCTGTCCGGTCGAGGCCATTGATGCCACCGGCGCCGGCGATTGCTTTGGCGGTGCTTTCATCGCGCAGTTGGTGGCCGGTCTGGATCCCTTTTCGGCGGCGCGTTATGCCAACATTGCGGCGGCGCTATCAACCACTGGCTACGGTGCGGTCGCACCGATTCCGACGGGGGAGCAAGTGCGAAGCAGGCTCTTCGCCTGAGCTTGACAACAAACACCAAAAATCGGGGGGGGGTCAGCAGGTCTCCATAAA
>Ga0209913_1001058_pt1 | contig 17320 bp, 15 predicted proteins | sample PersoiDNA2013203_FD_185805 | JGI IMG/M metagenome (GOLD analysis project Ga0209913, IMG submission 185805) | Permafrost soil microbial communities from the Arctic, to analyse light accelerated degradation of dissolved organic matter (DOM) -... | ecosystem: Environmental > Terrestrial > Soil >... | reverse complement strand
GGCGGCAAAAGCCAATCTGCTCGTCGCGATCATCGCTACCTCTGAAGGTCTGCGTGCCGCAGAGGAATTGGTCTACAGTGGGATTCCTGTCAATTTTTCCCTGCTGTTTTCCAGCGAGCATTACCTTGCTGCCGGAGAAGCCTACATGCGAGGCCTGGAGCGCCGCATCGCGACCGGGCTCAGTCCCGTAGTCGAATCTGTCGCCTCCTTGTGCGTCAGTCCCTGGGATGCCAATATTGACCTTGAATTGGCCTCGCCATTGCACCATCGGCTGGCCATTACCATGGCCACACGCACCTATCACACACATTGCGAACTGATGCACTCGGAGAGGTGGCAAAAATTGGCCGCCGCGGGCGCCCGTCCACAACGTTTGCTCTGGAGCCGTACCGGGGTCAATGATGCGGCAATCAACGACACGCTTTATATTCAATCACTGGTTGCATCAGGCACCATCAATGCAATGCCGGCAGCGACCCTGCTGGCGTTCGCCGGACATGGCAGAATCGGCGCGCCGATGCCCGCAGATGGCGGCTATGCTGAGGCTGTCCTTGACGAATTTCGTCGTGAAGGCATAGATGAGACCAGGCTTGCCGTTTGCTTGCAACGAAAATCGATAGAAGATGCCACCTCCTCCTGGTACACGACATTGACGACGATCAGGGAGAAATCATCGCAAGAAATCTCCTCATCGACTTGCGCATGATGAAAGGAAAGCGACATGTTACATAGTGTGAAAGCTCTGGAGGGCGCCACGATCCGTGCGATAGATGGCCAGATCGGGCATGTGAAAGATATTTATTTTGACGACGAGGTCTGGCGGGCCAGTTATCTTGTGATCAATACAGGTTTTTGGCTAACTGGCCGCTTGGTATTTATTTCCCCCATTTCTCTGCGCAAGCCGGATTGGCCGGGAAAAACATTTCCCGGCGCTATCACGAAAGAGCAAGTCAGAGATAGCCCAAGTATTCATACTGACAAGTCGGTATCACGCCAAAACGAAGAGCAATATCACGATTATTTCGGCTATCCTTTTTATTGGGGTGGTACGCCCATGTGGGGCGATGGGCTGTTTCCCTACGCGATGGAGCCGTACTATGCAGACGATGAAGCCAATCGCGCGGGTCAGTTGCGTCAGATGAAAGCCTACTCAAATATTGAACAGATCCGACGCAACAGCGATGACCCTCATTTACGCAGTTGCAAGACAGTCAATGGCTACAAACTGATGGCAAGTGACGGGGAAATTGGAAGCGTCACAGACATTCTCCTCGACGAAACAACTTGGGCCATACGCTACTTTGTCATAGAGACGAGCCACTGGTGGAGTGGCCAGAAAGTGCTGATTGCGCCCGAGTGGATCATCAAAGTGCATTGGTCGGACAAGACTGTAGCAGTCAATCTGAGTCAGGACTCTGTACGCAACTCTCCCAGCTACGATCCGAAGCAAAAATGGAGCCGCAAGTCAGATATCGGTCTGTATGAGCATGACAACCGCGAGGGCTATTGGCCTAAATAACGCGCTAAAGGTACTTACTGAAATGAGTTCATCCCTTCAGATTTACTTCATCCGACATGGCGAAACGTCGTGGTCACCTTCCGGCCAAAACAAGGGCCAAACCGATCTGCCGCTAACACCCCATGGGGAATCAATGGCGCGTGAATTGGCGCCAGTGCTCAACGCAATCCCCTTCTCGCTAGTACTGACCAGTCCGCTATTGCGCGCACGCATGACTTGCGAGCTGGCTGGTTTTGGCGATTCCAGACAAGTAAAAGCGCAAATCGAGCCGAACTTGTTGGAATGGGATTATGGAGATTACGAGGACTTGCGCACCGCCGATATCCGCAAACTGCACCCCGACTGGAACACGTGGAAAAACGGCAGCCCAGGTGGTGAAACACCTGAAGATGTAGGAGCGCGTGCTGATCTGATTATTTCCCGCCTGCAAAATATCAGCGGGAAAGTGGCGCTCTTCTCCCATGGCCAGTTCGGACGGGTTCTTGCGGCGCGATGGATCGGCCTTCCGGTCACCGAAGGGCAGCATTTTACGTTGGCACCGGCTACCATCAGTATTCTGGGCTTCGAGGTCGACTATCCGCAGCGGCGGGTTATCTCCTTATGGAACGCCCTTCCTGCCAATATCCTCGGCGTCCCATAGCTGGGTATCGGGATAGCCTAAGCGGCCAAGTCCAAGAGCGTCCTCTGCCATCGGCGCAGACCACGCCATGGGGGCAGCATCAATCCGTCTGCAGTCGACGCACAATAGCGTCGGCAAACTGCTCTGTAGATGCATTGCCATGCAAGTCACCGGTGCGCACGTTGTCCTGGTTCAAGGTTTTGCCAATCGCAGTTCTCAATTGGAGCGCACTGTTTCCCAGACCGACATGCTCCAGCATCAGGCACGCGGCGAGTAGCAAAGAGATGGGATTGGCGATGCCTTTGCCGGCAATGTCCGGAGCCGAGCCATGTACAGCTTCGAAAATGGCCGTACCGTCGCCGAAGTTGGCGCCGGGTGCCATCCCCAAACCGCCTACCAGGCCTGACAGCAAATCGGAAAGAATGTCCCCGAACAGGTTGGTACATAACAACATATCGAATTGCCACGGATTAAGAACGAGTTGCATCGCACACGCATCGACAATCATGTCGTTCATTTGTACCCGATGCGCGTATTCCTTTGCGACATCCCTGGCTGCTTCCAGAAAGATCCCCGTCAACGCCTTCAAAATATTCGCCTTGTGGATGACGGTAATTTTCTGCCGTCCATTTTTAACGGCATATTCAAACGCAAACCGTGCAATACGAGTACAGGCATCCCGGCTATTGACCCCTGTGGCTACGGCGACTGCACGTGGATCGTTACCGATCGGGACGTAGTACTCATGCGCAACATAAAATCCGCCAATATTTTCACGCACCAACACGAGGTCAATATCTTCATAGCGCCCGGGAACAAGCGTGCGTACAGGCCGGACGTTGCTATAGAGCTGAAATTCTTCACGCAGCCGGACGTTGGCGGAGCGAAAGCCCTCTCCGATTGGCGTTGTCAGCGGACCTTTGAGCGCCAGTCGCGTCCTGCGAATACTCTCCAGTGTGGCAGTAGGTAGCGGATCACCTGAACTGTTGACACCTGCGACTCCTGCCTGCTGAATATCCCAGGCGAAAGGAGACCCCAGGGCATCGAGCACACGAAGCGTCGCTCCAACGACCTCAGGCCCAATGCCATCCCCGGGAATGAGGGTGGCTGGAATTGCTGCTAAGAGGTTTTTCATCTGTCGAGCATGGGCATGTTTTTCCACGATGACCTTACGAGCGCTTTGCTAACGCGCGCCTTTGTGATCTTTTTGGGCATCATTTTTATGCTTGCCCAAGACTTCTTTTTCCTCTTCTTTTTGTCGTTGCTTCTTGACGATTTCCGCATGCGACGGTAACGCCGACTTGGGCTTCATATCTTTATCGGATTTGGACACAACAGTCTCCTTGATGGATAAATGCAGAGGTAAAAATAATGCCAGTCCATCCATCGGACTGACGCGCGATCATTCAATGAGAGAGAAAAGAGCAGAATTTTTTTGGTCGCAAGAGATCTTTTGTCATGCCACCAAAAGCCCATTCACGCAAGCGACTATGGCCATAAGCCCCTGCGACGATCACATCAGCCGACTGCTCATATGCTACGGTTTGAAGTCGTTTTGAGTCGTCACCCAGGGATTCTGAGACGATCGGATCTGCAACAATGCCGTGTTGCTTTAGCCAATTTGACACGTCGGCCAAGTCACTGTGAGCGGTGCTCATTTCACCTTCGGTGGTGATCTCGACCAACGCCACGTAGTTTGCCGCTTTCAGTAACGGCAGCGCGTCGATGATTGCGCGCCGTGTCTCGCGCGTGTCTTTCCATCCGATCAGGATGTTTTTCAACGTGATATATTCAGCGGCGGCCGGAACGATCAATATTGGCCGGCCTGCCTGCATCACCAGATCATCGGTTCTTACCTGAAGCTGTGCGTCAAAGAAGCTGTTGGACGCTATCCCAGTGACGATGAGGTCTGCACAACGCGATTCGTGCGCGACATAGCTGGCAATGCTGGGATACATGGTCGTTGAGCGCCATTCCGCATGTGCAAAGCTGCCATCGGTCGCCTTGCGAAACTCTTCTTCAGCCAGTTTCATTTCTGCCGAAATCTCTTCACTTCCCTGTTCGATCAGATCTCCCGATACGTAGCTATCACCGAGCGTCATTTCCAGTGGCTGGCAGGCGGCAATGCCCACCACCCGGCTATGAAGTCGTTTGGCAAGATCAAGTGCAACACGTAACACTTCCGAGTTGGATCGACCTAACTCAAGATGCACCATGACAGTTGCGTATCTCACTATGTTTCTCCAGTTATACGGTTCAATTGATTCCGATTGCCGGCATAAAGCCATACCGGGTATCCATCAAAGGAAAGTCTGAACAGAATTGTGCGCGCAGTCTGTACGGTGCCTCACTAAGAAAATATGTCTGGACAGTCTTGGCGCTCACTTCACACCTAAAATAGTCAAACGAATGATGCTGCACGTTGCTCAGGAAGGCCCCAACTTTGGTCTGCCCGGCGGTGTCAATGCTGGGTAGCACTGGGGAGTCATGCAGATCCCCGAAGGATTGCATCATCCTCACGAGTTGCGTTCCACGACCAGTCGCGAATTTCTGGCATGTCCTGGCCATGGAGTTTGATATAGCGCCTATGTTCGGCCAGTTTTCCCGTTAGCTGCCGTTTCAGGGTCAACCCCGTCTCGCCGGTCTGTGGCAGGCGATCAATCGCATCCATCGCCAAATGAAAGCGATCTAGTTCGTTGAGCACCGTCATGTCAAACGGCGTGGTTACAGTACCCTCCTCTTTGTAGCCACGCACGTGAATATTATGGTGATTGGTGCGGCGGTAAGTTAGCCGATGGATCAACCAGGGATAAGCATGAAAGGCAAAGATCACCGGTTTGTCCTTCGTAAATAGTTCGTCGAAATCACGATCAGATAAGCCGTGCGGATGCTCTGACTGTGGCTGCAGGCGCATCAGATCAACCACATTGATCACGCGAATTTTCAGTTCAGGCAGATGGCGCCGTAGCAGCGCCACGGCAGCCAACGCTTCCAGCGTAGGGACATCACCGCAGCACGCAACCACCAGGTCGGGAGCGACGCCCTGGTCGTTACTGGCCCATTGCCAGATGCCAATACCGTCAGCGCAATGACGTGCCGCTGCTTCCATATCTAGCCACTGGGGGGCCGGATGCTTGCCAGCTATCACGACATTGACGTAGTGGCGGCTGCGCAGGCAGTGATCCATTACCGACAACAAACAGTTTGCATCCGGTGGTAGATAGACGCGTACCACTTCAGCCTTCTTGTTGACCACGTGATCGATGAAACCGGGATCCTGATGGGTGAAGCCATTGTGGTCCTGACGCCAGACATGCGAGGTCAAGAGATAGTTGAGCGAGGCAATCTTGGCCCGCCACGGCAGGCGCGCTGAGACCTTCAACCATTTAGCATGCTGGTTGAACATCGAATCGATGATATGGATAAAGGCTTCATAGCAATTGAACACGCCATGGCGGCCAGTCAGTAAATAACCTTCTAGCCAACCCTCGCATTGGTGTTCGCTGAGCATTTCCATCACGCGTCCGCACGGTGCAAGTGCCTCATCGTCCACGCGAAACTCTGCATTCCATTGGCGCGCGGTGACTTCGAAGAGCGCCTCGAGTCCGTTTGACAGGGTCTCATCGGGGCCGAACAGGCGGAAATTGCGCTGCCCTTGATTGAGCGCTGTCACGTCGCGCAAGAACTTCCCCAGCACATGGGTATCGCCGATGCCCGCTACTCCCGGCGTCGGTACCGTTACTGCATAGTCGCGAAAATCGGGCATGTGCAAAGGCCGCAGCAGCAGGCCGCCATTTGCATGTGGATTGGCCCCCATGCGACGGGCACCTACCGGTGCCAGCGCCGCCAGTTCGGGCTGCAAGCGGCCGTACGTGTCGAACAACTCCTGCGGCCGGTAACTGCGCAACCAGTCTGCCAGCAATTGCAAATGTTCGGGCGGTGCGGTGGCCGACACCGAGATCGGCACCTGATGCGAACGAAAGCTACCTTCCACCTTGCGGCCGTCCACAATCTTGGGACCGGTCCATCCCTTGGGTGAGTTGAGTACAATCATCGGCCAGCAGGGGCGCTCGCCATGATGACCGCTGCGTGCCTCATGTTGAATCCGATGTATCTGTAGGATGGCAGTGTCCAGTGCTGCGGCCATCGCCTGGTGCATCGGTTCCGGCTCGTGGCCTTCGACAAATAGCGGTGCCCAGCCATACCCGCGCAACAGTTGTTCGAGTTCGGCGCGCGGAATGCGCGCCAGCAGCGTCGGGTTGGAAATCTTATAGCCATTCAAATGGAGGATAGGCAGTACCGCACCATCGTGCATCGGATTAAGGAACTTGTTCGAATGCCACGCGGTGGCCAGCGGGCCTGTTTCTGCCTCGCCGTCGCCGATCACGCAAGCAACGATCAAATCCGGATTGTCAAACGCGGCGCCGAAGGAGTGACTAAGCGAATAACCCAATTCGCCGCCCTCGTGGATTGAGCCTGGACATTCCGGTGACACATGGCTTGGTATCCCGCCGGGAAAAGAGAACTGGCGAAACAGCTTTTGCAAGCCAGCTTCGTCTTGGCTGATGTCGGGATAGTGCTCGCTATAGCTCCCTTCCAAGTAGGTATTGGCGACCAATGCAGGGCCGCCGTGTCCGGGACCGGACACATAGATCATATTCAGGTCGTATTGCTTGATGGCGCGATTAATGTGTACATAGATGAAATTTTGGCCGGGCGTCGTACCCCAGTGGCCAAGCAGCATGTGTTTGATATCGGCCATGGTCAGGGGGCGGCGCAGCAGTGGATTATCGTAGAGGTAAATTTGGCCGACAGCTAAGTAGTTGGCCGCGCGCCAGTACGCATCCATGTTTTTCAGCAGTTCCGGAGCAAGCGCGGGAGCATTCATCGGTTCATTCCTTCCATCGCGGCGCTGTAGCGGCCGTCACGTGCAGCACCATTGCAGTTGGCGCGATGGACCAGCACGCGCTGTGCTGCGGCGACGTTGGCGTCCTGACCTCGCCACATGGCCAACGCCGGTTGCTGTATTGCGCGCGAGAACGAAAATGTCAGCGCCCACGGCAAAGTAGCACACCCTGTGTGCATCGCATTGAGTCGCTCGGAGGCTTGTTCCGGTGTTTGGCCACCAGACAAGAAGGCGATCGCCGGGACTGCCGCCGGAACCGTACGGAGCAGACAGCGCAGCGTCGTCTCAGCGATGACGCTGGCGCCTTCCTGTTGCGAGCAAGCCAGGCCCGGCAGCACCATATTCGGTTTGAGCACTATCCCTTCCAGCAATACGCCCTGCTCCAATAATTGTGCGAAGACCGCGTGCAACACGCGCTCGGTAACAGTGGCGCAATGGGTCATCGTGTGTACGCCCTCCATCAACACTTCCGGCTCCACCATCGGCACCATTCCCGTCTCCTGGCACAAGGCCGCGTAGCGCGCTAGCGCATGGGCATTTGCGGCAATGCAGGCACGCCCCGGCACCCCCGCCCCTATCCTGATGACCGCGCGCCACTTCGCAAAACGTGCGCCTTGCTCCTGGTAGCTGGCCAGGCGCTCACGCAAGCCATCGAGCCCCTGTGTGACCTGTTCGTCTGGGTGATCGGCCAACTGCGTGACGCCCGCATCCACCTTGACACCTGGCACGATGCCTGCCTTCGCGAGTGCCTGTGCGAATGGCTCCCCTGCCAAGGTCTTTTGGCTGATCGTCTCATCGCTCAGAATGGCGGCGGCAATGCTACAGTTCAGGCCCGGCGCGGTGACGATCAGATCCCGGTAGGCGCGTCGCATCGCTACGGTCTGCGCGATGCCCAACTCGGCGAAACGCTTGTTACATGTTGGGTTGCTTTCGTCCATTGCCAGCAAGCCCTTGCCATCGATCGTCATCTCGTGTGCAGTCACTTTCAATTGGGTGTCATTCATTATTTGGCACTCCCGTCGTCGTCGGACGACATGATTGGCTCCGGATTGAACCACTGTCCGTCAGGGGCGATCAGCGCATCGGCTTGCTGGGGGCCCCAACTGCCGCGCGGATACGGCAATGCTGGCCCGTGTTCTGCCAGCACCGGCTCGACCACCGCCCATGCCGCCAACACCGCATCCTCGCGTGTAAACAACGAGCCGCTGCCCGCCATCGCATCTCCCAGCAGCCGTTCATAGGGAGTCTCCTCGTGTGGATGCGCATCAACCAGATATAGCTCGCGCTGGTCGCCAATAAACTGCTCACCGGTGCGCTTGACTCTTGCCGCCAGCGCCACAGCCGAACTAGGCGACAGTCGAAAACGTAGGTAATTGGGAACACCTGCGCCGGGCACTGTGTCGTCAAACAGCGCCTGAGGCGGCGGCTTGAGCCAGACCATGACCTCCGCCACTGAGACGGGCAGGTATTTCCCCGAGCGCACATACCAAGGTACGCCGGCCCAGCGCCAGGAATCGATATGCAAGCGCACTGCGCAAAAGGTCTCAACGTCAGAGTCCGGCGCCACTCCCGGCTCGGCTCGATAGTCTTGATACTGACCGCGCACAATATCCTTGGGTGTGAGCGCACGTATTGCGTGCAACACGTCGGCGGTCTCGCCATGTACCGCACCAAAGCCGCGATAGCTGGGTGGCTCCATCGCCAGTAGCGCAACGATCTGGAACAGATGATTCTCGATTACGTCGCGCAGGCAACCAGCGCTTTCATAAAAGTTGCCACGTCCTTCCACACCGAACGATTCTGCCAGTGTCACCTGCACACTGGCGATATAGTTTCGATTCCAGATCGGCTCAAGAAAAGCGTTCGCAAAGCGGAAGTAGAGAATATTCATGATCGCTTCCTTAGCAAGGAAGTGGTCGATGCGAAAAATCGCATCCTCGGAAAACACCGCACGCGCTGCGGCGTTGAGCCGACGCGCCGAAGCGAGGTCTCGTCCGAACGGTTTTTCGATGATCACGCGCGCCTGTGCGGCCAACCCGGCCGAACCCAGACCCGCGATGACGGTTTCGAATAAGGCGGGCGGAATCGCCAAGTAGTGTACCGGGCGCAGCGCCCGGCCAAGCGCAGCTTTCAGTGCTGTAAAAGTCGAGGACGCCTGGTAGTCGCCGCAGACGTAGTGCAGGCAAGCCAGCATTCGTTCGAGCGCATTACGATCGACGACCGGGATGGCGGCGGCGACGCTGTCAGCGGCGCGCTGGCGAAATTGCATTGCATCCCAAGGGCTTGAGGCCACTCCAATGACCGGCATGTCGAGCTTGTCGCGCCGCGCCAGGGCATACAACGCCGGAAAGATTTTCTTGTAGGCCAGATCACCCGTCGCACCAAACATGACCAGTGCATCCGAGCGGGGCATGCCGTCGTTATGTTCCATGCATTAGCACTCCTCTTAAGTAGATAGCGACATGGGTCCGACAGCGGCGAACCTGCGGTACTAGCGTGTCCAGATCGATCCGATGCAATGCCAGTAAGTCCGAAATAATTCGCATCCGCTCTGCACGGTGGAGCACCTCAGTTGGCAGCACTGCACAGGCACCACGCTACGCGCAATTGCCGGACCTATCTGTTCGGTGTCATACAAACTATGTTGGTCAACGCACGGTGCCATGCGGGAGCAACTGCTACAGTCATCTCTGACTTGCCCACGGCGCCAAGGCGCCAGCTGGCCCCCGCTCGTTTCGTCACCAAGGAACTGCCAGATGAATGCACCGGTTTCAGATCCAGCACTGGACTTACTATGTGTCAATGCAGTGCGATTCCTTGCTGTGGATGCCGTACAGGAAGCAAACAGCGGCCATCCAGGGTTACCGCTCGATGCGGCACCCATGGCCTACATCTTGTGGACCCGGCTGCTCAAGCACGATCCGTGCGCCCCGCTATGGTTCGACCGCGACCGCTTCGTGCTGTCGGCTGGCCATGGTTCGGCATTGCTCTATAGTTTGCTTCACCTGTGCGGCTACGCGCTACCGATGGAACAGCTACGCCAGTTCCGCCAATGGGGCTCGATCACGCCCGGCCATCCTGAACGGGGCTTGACACCTGGCGTCGAAATGACCACCGGGCCGCTAGGCCAGGGTTTCGCCAATGGTGTGGGCATGGCGATCACCGAAGCACATCTGGCGGCGCGCTTCAATCGCACCGGCCATACTTTGATCGACCACAATACTTATGCGCTGGTCAGCGACGGCGACCTGATGGAAGGCGTGGCGGCGGAAGCTGCCTCGTTGGCTGGCCATTTGCAACTGGGTAAACTGGTCTACCTGTATGACGACAACCATGTCACGCTGTCAGCCGGCACCGACATTACCTTCACCGACGACTGCGTCGCCCGTTTCAGCTCCTATGGTTGGCATACACAGACGCTCGACGACGGCAACGATCTGGACGCTATCGAGCAAGCACTGTGCGCCGCGCGCGCCGAGACAACACGTCCCTCACTGATTTTGGTACGCACCCACTTGGGCTTTGGTTCGCCCAAGCAGGACAGTTTTGAAGCGCACGGCTCGCCCTTGGGTATCGAAGACGTGTGCCTGACTAAACAAAAGCTAGACTGGCCGGAAGAACCGCCGTTTTATGTCCCCGAGTCGGTGCGCGACCATTTCCGCGCGTTGGGTCAGCGCGGCCTGGACCTTCACAACGACTGGCGACAGCGCCTGGATGCCTATCGCCAGCAGCATCCCGAGCTGGCAGTGGCATTCGATCAATTGATGCAGGAAGGCGGTTGCGACCTCCCCGACGGATGGGAGTCCGGTATTCCACAGTTTGATGCTGATGCCAAGGGCATCGCCACGCGGGTAGCCTCGGGCAAGGTCTTGAACGGAATCGCTACGCTGATCCCGACGCTGATAGGTGGGTCGGCTGATCTCGATCCGTCGACGCATACCATGCTCAAAGGCCTGGGTGACTTCGAAGCCAACAATTTGGTCGCGCCCGACCATCAGGGCGCCTCTGGTGGCGCCTGGAACTACGCCGGACGTAATCTACATTTCGGCGTGCGCGAACATGCAATGGCCGCCATCTCGAACGGTATCGCCGCGCATGGCGGCGCGATCCCTTTCTGCGCCACCTTCTTGATCTTTTCCGACTATATGCGGCCATCTATCCGCCTGGCTGCGCTGATGGGACTGCGCGTGATATTCGTGTTCACCCATGACAGCATTGCACTCGGCGAGGACGGTTCAACCCACCAGCCGGTCGAACAACTGGCCAGCCTGCGCGCCATCCCGAAGTTGGTCGTGATCCGCCCCGCTGACGCCAACGAAACGGCCTACGCATGGCGCACAGCACTGAAGTCGCGCGAACGCCCCGTGGCGCTGGTGCTGACCCGTCAAGCCTTGCCCACGATGGACCGTGCGCATTGTGCTCCAGCCGCCGGCCTAGCATTCGGTGCCTATGTATTGGCCGAGGCGGCCAACGGTAAGCCACAGCTGATCTTGATCGCCAGCGGCTCCGAAGTATCGCTGGCGCTTGCTGCGCAACAGGTACTGTTGCAGCAAAACGTACAAGCGCGCGTGGTATCGATGCCCAGTTGGGAATTGTTCGACGAACAGCCGCAAGCTTATCGCGAGACCGTGCTGCCGCCTGAAATACCGGTGCGCTTGGCGATCGAGGCCGGTGTGACTCAGGGTTGGCATCGCTATGTAGGCGAACGCGGTGACGTGCTTGGGATCGAGACCTTCGGTTCCTCCGCCGCCGGCGATGTGATGATGCGTGAATACGGCTTCACGGTTGAAAATGTCTGCGTGCGTGCGTGCGCCCTCCTACATGAGCAGACGACTTGATACCCTGCCCGGCAGTTCATTCGGTGTCGTTGAGCAGTTGGCCGCCAACCATCTGCTCGATACGGTCGGCAACACCGCCTTCACGTGCAAGCTGTTGCAGCAAGGTCATGGTTTCATCGGTGACCCGGTTCTTTGAATAGTCCAGGTACAAGTCTGCATCCTGAGCCACTAGGCGTTCGCTGCGCTGTGCGTCGTCGGCGAACAACTGGCGCAGATGCATGTTGCTGATACGGCGCTGATGTGCAAGCAGCGCCTGCCATGCTGCACGCTCGGTCAGCGGTAGCGCACTCATGGGTTATTCGTATGGTGCGGCAATTTCTGCCCGAGTGCGGCACGCTTGTGGTCCACCAGTTTGATCAAGGCGTTCCACGATTGAGTGAAGGACTCAGCACCCTCGCGCTGGAGCTGCTGCGCCAAGGCGGCCAGGTCCACCCCGGCAGCGCCAAAGGCCTCCAATGTCTGCTCGGCGTCCCCGCCGTCGGCCGGCATGCTACCGCTGACGACGCCATGATCCGCAAATGCCAGCAGCGTTTTTTCGGGAATTGTATTGATGGTATTGGGCGCTGCCAACGCTTGCAAATACATCACGTCTGACGTCTCCGGATCTTTGGTTCCGGTAGACGCCCACAGCAGGCGCTGCGGTCGCGCGCCCAGCTCCGCCATATGGCGCCAGCGGCTACTAGCTAGCAATTCGCGGTAAGCGTGATAGGTGCGTAGCGCCACTGCGATTCCCAGTTTGTTGCGCAGCTCAGCAGATACCTGTGTGGCTACCGCCACATCCCAACGGCTAATGAACAAGGATGCTACCGAGCCGACCGCTGGATTGAGGCCAGTTGCGATGCGTCGCTCGACCCCGCGAAGATATGCCTCGGCTGCCGCCAGGTATTGCTCGCACGAGAACAGCAGCGTGACATTGACCGGCACCCCGGCAAAGATCGATTCTTCGATCGCAAACAAGCCCGCTGGCGTACCGGGAATTTTGATGAAAAGATTGGGACGCTGGGCCTGCGCATGGAGGGCTGCGGCCACCCGTATCGTGGCCTCTGTATCGTATACGAGCAGAGGCGAGACTTCCAGAGACACCCACCCATCGGCGCCGTCACTGGCGTCGAAATCCGGCCGAAAAAGGTCGGCGGCGCGGCGCAGATCTTCCAGCGCCAGGCCGAAGAAGAGCGCTTCGCTGTCGCCAGTCTTGGCGGCGGCCGCCGCAATGGAGGCGTCGTAGAGTGTGCTGCCTGCCAGCGCATGCTGATAAATGGTGGGATTGGACGTCAGCCCGGTGACAGCGAGTTCTCGTCGGTAGCGTGCCAGCGTGCCGTCGTTCAGCAAGCCGCGAGTGATGTTATCGAGCCACACACTCTGGCCCATTTCGTGTAAATTCACTGCGCCATTCATAATGATGTACTCCCCGTGTTGGAGGTCGCGCTAGTGGATTCGCGCAGGTCCGCCAGGTCGACATGCATCAGGTCGCCGATGGCGTCAATCGTGATGTCCGGCTCGAGTAGCGCCATGTCGTGGGGCGCCAGCGCGTAATGCCCTTGGCGCACGAATACGGTGGTTACCCGCGGTCCCCATTGACGCTTGATCGCGTCGAGCAGGCGTGGCTTGTCGTCTACCATGACATAGTGCTGACATGGATAACGGCGCACCACCTCGTCGAGCATACATTCCTTGTGGATGTAAATGAGTACGCGTCCCGCAAGCGCGTGCCACAGGCCGGCACGTTCCACCTTGTGCGGTTGAAAGACGACGTCGCCGTCCGAAAGCATGACGCAGTTGCCAAACGCACCCAGATGCGCGATGAGCTCCAGCGCTTGGGGATAAAGGCGCTCGGAAAAGGGATAGTCCAGCAAGAACGATGACATGCGCAGCAAGCGCATATCGCACACATCTTGGTCGCGGTAACGCTGCAGCGCACCGAGGTAATCGGCATAACCCAGTTCGGTGCGTAGCTGTTCGAACAACTGCCAGTAACGCTCGGCGCTGGCTAAACCAAACTGGCTCTCCATGTGCATACGCAGATCCTGCTGCACGCGATCGTTGTCGAGTAGCGTGTTGTCACAATCGAGCAAGAATACAATGCCATTTTCCTCGCTCATGAGGCATCGTCCTTGGGATTTTCTGGCCCCTTCTCCAAGTGGCCGCCGAAGCCATGGCGCATAGCCGACAACAGCTTGTCCGCATAGTCTGCGTTGCCGCGCGAGTCGAAGCGTGCGAACAACGCGGCCGCAAGTATTGGCGCCGGCACTGCCTCGTCGATGGCCGCCGCCAGGGTCCAACGCCCCTCGCCTGAATCGGAAACGCGTCCGGCGTAGCCAGCCAAGTCAGGATCATTCAGCAAGGCGCCCGCGGTCAGGTCGAGCAGCCAGGAGCCAATAACGCTGCCTCGCCGCCACAATTCGGCAATTTCGGGGAGGTCTAGCTGGTATTGATAGAACTCGGGATTCGCCATTGGCGTAGTTTCTGCATCCGCACCGCTAAGCTGGCCGTTGAGCTGCATGCCTGCGTTGGCATGTCGGAGGATATTGAAGCCCTCGGCATACGCACCCATGATGCCGTACTCGATGCCATTGTGTACCATCTTCACGAAATGACCGGCGCCATGCGGACCGCAATGCAGATAGCCTTGATCAGCTCCATTGCTGGCCTGATCCGAGATGCAGCGGCCCGGGGTTGGTAGAGCCGCCCGGCAACCTGGCGCCAGCGACGTCAGCAGTGGTGTCACATACCGGACGACGTCTGGCTCGCCACCGATCATCAGGCAATAGCCGCGATCAAGACCTGCTACGCCGCCGCTGGTGCCAACGTCGAGGTAGTGCAACTGATGCGCCTGTAATTGTACGGCGCGGCGGATATCGTCGCGGTAATACGAATTTCCGCCATCAATGATGATGTCGCCTGCAGCAAGGTAAGGGGTAAGTTCTGTCAGCACTGAGTCGACGGCACCGGCCGGCACCATCATCCACAACACGCGCGGCTGATCGAGCCCGGCAACCAATTGTTCCAGCGTCGCCACGGCAGTAACATTTGGACCAACAATCGCCTTGCGCGCCGCCTCATGGGTGTCGTAGGCGACGCAACAGTGGCCACCACGGCCAAGGCGACTCACCATGTTGGCGCCCATGCGTCCCAAACCGATCATTCCGAATTGCATCACATACCTCCCTCAGCGACTGCCTGGTTACCGAACGCTGGACGATCAGCATCGTCACGACCATATATCGGCATAATGCCGCGATCTCCTCGCGTTGGAGCCAAGCAGATCCACAGCGCACCGCAGTGCGAACACTGGTTATCAACGTCACCATGCGCGTTGGATCAACGATGGTCTGTGCGCAAACGCACGAAAGTTCAAGAAGTATTGTTGTCCGATTGACGTTGAACGTCTAATTTGATGCTCAGTCACTCATTCAAATTAATGACGAACTCGGATCCTGCCTGAGCGAAATTGAGGGCCGCCACTTTGCCGATAGCGGAAGTTACGCCAGTCATCAATGTCGTCTGCTCTCTCAATATCCGATAGACAACGAGATTTGGGGGCCAGAGAATGATCCGGAGTTGCTCGCTATGAAATCGATCCGCCCTATCCGCATAAGCTCTGTATTAGAGTGGCGAGTTCAAGATTCGCCATGACAGTTGCGTATCGCAGATAAATCCCCCGTAGGAATCGTTCATTGCATATCGTCTAGCAGGCAGCCAGACACTTCTTGCTGTCGGCTGCACTGAGCACGGTATGAAATTCAGTATCCAGCACATCAATCGGCTTTCTATCGTTCAACCAGGAATTCGGATGGGCAAACCAGGTTGCGGTGCCCCAGTCATCAAATGATTTAGCCAACTCGGCCAGGATCAAATGGCATTCCGGCCTGATTGTCAGGTTGCGCAATTCGAACTGAAACATGGGAACCCAGACCTTACTGCGCCAAGTGAAACCAAATACCTGGCGCGACGCAATCAGGTGGGCAGCGCCGGTGTAGTCGGCTTGCCGATGTTCCACCAGCACTTGAATCAGTTCGTCACCACTGAGCGTGCCTCCAGATGCACGATAAGCCATCAGCAGTGAAACGAAGCCCTTGCTGTTCGGCTCCGCGCCCAGGGTAAAGTGAGCCGCCCTGCCGTTCAGAATTGGTTCCACGGAATTTACTTCAGCTTGTTGAGGCGATGCGATTGACTTTGCGTGCATGGGGTTCTTCCATTTTGCGCCTAACCATACAAGGTCTTGGCTGTTCTGATTTTGAACAACGCCGTTCGCACGGTCTGTACGGTACGTCACACGAATATGTAAAAAAATATTTTGTGACATACGCGGGTTGGCGTGACTCCCTTATGCCGCGCTACCCGACTGGTCAATTTCCATCAAAGCGCGATAGCGTACAGATTGCACCAACTCCAGGCAACTATCATGCAAAATCCCAGCTCCACAGCAAGTACTGCTCACAAGGTCGCCGCCACTGATCACAAGGCCTGCGCCGATCAACACTTGAAGCGGCAGCCTGTCACGACAGCAACAAACATGAAGAGGCACAGGTTAGTTCAAAGAGTGCGATGACATGCTGTGATATGGCAAGAAAACAGTCAGCGACTGCCTGTGCATGTTCTGATAAATAACAGTGGGGCCAACTTTGATGGTCACTCTGTAGTGATCAAGTAATCCCGGACACTGCGTTACGTTTTTGTTCGGCCACTGCTGGCGCGAGCCCGTCATTGAACTGTCCAGAATGACAAGTCCATTGACGCGCTCAAGCGACCCGCGCATGACGCACGCCAGCGCACCTCAAGGCATGATCGACATGCGGCGTCCCAATCTACCGCTATTGAATGACAAGAAACGATTGGTCAATATGTGTATTGGCGCCACCCAGTGCGGCGAGATGTGCTCCTGGAGATCGATCATTGTTCATCCTTGCGGCACGCCTGAGCGCATCCATCATGGATACCCGTATGCCTACGCTGACTGAGGCTTTAGTTCTGCAATTGCTCAATTGCAGAAATGGCATAGATTTTTAAGTCTCTTTGCCTCGGCATTCGCATATTCAATTTGTTGAATATGAACGTTATTTTCGTTCGCTTTTGCTACGACTTTTTCACCGTGCGTTTTAACGGCATCGAGCCTGCTTGCAATCGATTGAGCCGCACTAGCCAGCGTCGCATCGTATGTCGTAGCGGAGGCTAGTAGTTCAGGCACCTCGGCGTTGAGCTTGGCTATTCCTGCAACAGCAGCGTTTGCTGCATCGTTCATTCCTTTCATAGACGGACTAAGCGAGGCCTCGGCGGAATTCACAGCTTTTTCGGCCTCCCCGACGTTGGTGCTGGCCGCGGATAGGTATTGCTTCGCGACTGATTGCCTTGCAGTCATGGCTATCAATAAACCATCTTGAATTGAGAACAATTGGAAAAATTGTTCCTCATAGATATCTTGTCTAAAGCTGGCAAACAAA
>Ga0209913_1001057_pt1 | contig 17328 bp, 11 predicted proteins | sample PersoiDNA2013203_FD_185805 | JGI IMG/M metagenome (GOLD analysis project Ga0209913, IMG submission 185805) | Permafrost soil microbial communities from the Arctic, to analyse light accelerated degradation of dissolved organic matter (DOM) -... | ecosystem: Environmental > Terrestrial > Soil >... | reverse complement strand
GCAGGGCATACCGAGGGCGGGTCACCTCGTAAATACAACCTGAAAAACTTAACTGCAAACGATAACTCGTACGCACTCGCAGCTTAATTGCTGCTAGCTCTAGAACACCTCGTCCCTGGGGTGGGCCTTCAAAAGCTCTAGAGTCATTTACAGGGACTAGGACTCAACCGGGTTACTTGGTTGTTTCCGAAATTTAAGGTAACTCGCTTGTACACAGCGTGCACGTCCGCGTTGTACCGGTTAAATCAAATGGCAGTGCTAAGTATGTAGAACTGTCTGTAGAGTGCTTGCGGACGCGGGTTCGATTCCCGCCGCCTCCACCAATATTCCTTCCGAAGAAGTCCAACGCCGTCCTCGAGACGGCGTTTTTCTTTGATCTCCCTCTGGGGGATCGTCCTCACAAGTCCTCATCCTTTCAGCTTCAGCCTGGTTGCTTGCGGGTGCAAAGCGGGGTACGTCCTCGATTTCACTGCTCAGGTCACTCGGCTGGTAGGGGTACATCGACGGGGGTACGCGGTTTAGCGGCCCCGGCATGGAGGGACTAGGAAACTTACCGACGTGGAAATTAGGGCCTGGATTGCGACCAAGCCGGACAATGGGAAGCTGTTTGATGGCGAAGGCTTGCACCTGCAGATACGGAACGGTGGAACGCCGATCTGGCGCATCAAGTATCGGTATGACGGCGTTGAACGGCTGCATACCGTTGGCCCATACAAATACGTGCCGTTAGCCAAGGCGCGCGACGCACTGGCTGATCTCAAGCAGACGCTGCTGGAAGGCAGAGACCCTGCGGTTGAGCAGCAGATCGCACGAAGACAACGGGTGGCTGCCAATGCGGAAACCTTCGAGAGCGTGGCTCAGCGATGGCTGGCTTTGCGACGCCCCGACTGGTCACCACTTCATTACACGAAGTCCGAACGCGCCCTGGAACGGGACGTTTATCCAATCCTCGGGCGTCTTCCGATCTCGGAGATCACGCCACCGATGATTGCGGAGGCCATCAGCCGCGTTCATTCAAGAGGAGCCGCCGAGACTGCCGACAGGATCCTTTTCCATGTCCGGTCGGTCTTCCGTTTTGCCAATGGCGAAGGGCTCATCAGAAACAACCCAGCTGAGCCGGTCTCCGAGCTTCTGCCGAAGAAGCGCTCGCACGGGAGGATGAACGCGCTCCTGGATCTCGACGAACTTCATGCGGTGCTGCGCGCCGCGGAAAAGGCCCAGCTGAGCAAGTCCATTTATCTGGCCCATCTGCTCTGCGCGTACTCGGCAGCACGCATCGCGAACGTCGTGGCCGCACGGTGGAGCGAGTTCGAGCTCAACCAGACGCGCGCGATCTGGACCATTCCTCGGTCGAGCATGAAGGTCCAGAGCCGCGCTAACCATCACAGAATTCCTCTCGCCGGCGCGATCGTCGAAGAGCTAGTGCGCTGGCGCGAACTCAACCGGGGCTCAGCCTGGTGCTTTCCGTCTCCGGCTGACGCAGAACACCATATAACCCGTGAAGGCATCGAGAAGCTCTATCGGGTGACACTTGGCTTAGCTGGTCGCCACAGTCCTCACGGTTGGCGAAGCGCATTCTCAACAATGGCGCGGGAGAATGGATTCGAGCGCGAAGTAGTCGAGCTCGCACTAGATCACGCCCATGACGACGACGTTGCAATGGCGTACGACCGTGGCGAGCGTTTTGAGCAGAGAATTGGCTTGTACTTGTGGTGGTCCAGGCAGCTCGACACTGATCCCCACCAATGAACCTGCAGCTCGGGCTTTTGCTGACTAAGCGCTTATCATCCATTTAAGAGCTACGCTTTGGGCGGCACAGCTGTCGTTCGCCGCGGCCATTATTCTGCTCACGTTTTCCCTCAAGTCAGCAGCAGACAAGCCCGGCTGAACTGCGAACACCTCCAACCTAATATCGATAGGCGCGTACCGCTCGATGGTAGAGATGGCGGCCTCGCGGTCGCCTAGCACGAAGGGTGAATGACCTCGCCCCCGCGCTGGCTGGGTTCGACGTCGCACATGTCTCAAGAGTTGCTCCTTAATCTGGAATCGTGAGGATTTCACTGACTGTCCGGCTAGCTCATAGACATCATCAACGCGTTCGCCCGACGGAGCATCCCCTCCAGCTCCCTTACAGTGGTACAGACGGACGGTCAAACGCCCTCCCTCTTCTCTGCCAACTATGAAATCCGCAGCTTCACCCGATCGGTGATCGTAAATAATGAAGGAGTTTCCGGCGTCGGCCACGAGGATCGAGCGGAGAAACGCCTGCACAGTATTGCGATTCGCATCTTCATAATCAAACTCAACTCGTATTTCACACCCAGCCCAGTCTCTAGGTGCCAAGCTATCCGGGCTAACCGCGACGTGCGCTGTGCGTCTGTAGATACTGGTGCTTTGGAAGAAATGCAGCTCTTTGGTGAAGAAACGAAGCGGATGTTCTTCCAGCCATTGAATCAGAGGCACCGTAACGCCCTCCGCTTGGACGATGAAGGCCTCGAACTCATTCCGATCTGCTACCTGAAACTGGGGAGTGCGATCAATACGGAACTGCAATCTGACTCCTGCAGTCTCGTCGCCGATGGTGAAATAGAGACCCTTTCCATCGCCGGTCCGCGTAAAAGATGTAATGTCGAGGTCGAGAATGAATGGCGAGTGCGGGTCATCCCCCGGCCTTTCAAACCGTATATTGACGGGTTCGTCGTAAGCTGAGTCATTCCAATCAGCAGCGCAGGTATCCTCGGGAATTAATTCGATAGTTTCTCCGCAGATCAGCAAATCCAAACCTGATCGGCCAAGGGCAACCTGAGGCGCGGTAAGTCTCCCATGTAGAGAATCGATCCATGTGAGCAAACCAGCGAGCGTATCGCGACCTGGCGCCCACATTCTTCCCCTGGCACTAGCGCCCACCACTTCAGCGGCGCCGTTAAGTTTACCGCGGCCCATGAAATGGCCCTGGGCAAAATTAGACGCGTCAGACTGCCGAATTCCTCGGTCGGCGCTCCGTCCCGCCATGATCCGATAAGACTCGGCGGTAGTAGTTGGAGAGATACTACGAACTCCGACGTTGTAGAACTCCTGTTCAGTAATGCCGTTACGAACCCGCATTACTGTTTGATAGGGTAATGATGTAGCCTCCCCAGCGACGAAGTGTTCAAGCAGCTTCTCATACACTTGAGCCGAACGGTCGGTCGAACAGATGTACAGCAGCATCTCCCGTGGAAAAAAGCGCATCAGCACGCACTCATGCCTCGAATCGATCAGGTGCTCAGCGACATACCATTCAGGGGGACGAACCTCAGACATGATGAGTATTCCAGCTTCGTCGTCTAGACCTACCCAGCCCGCACGTACAACTAGTCCGCCTAACTCGTGAGGTGGGCTCGAGAAATCAGGAACATTTCGTACCCTGAACGCCGCTACGTGGCGGCCAAGTCTCATTGCGCTAGCGTTAGCTGCTTCATAATCTCCGGCTGGGACTGCGGCCGGGACGAACCTCTGCAGGACTTCATTTTCCTGCACAGTCAGCGTTTGTCTGGCCTCGGCAACATCGGCCAGGAGCACATCCCAATCGACCCCCGCACGATACAGGATCTCGCTTTCACTGTTGACCTCTGCGGGAATCGCGATAAACGTGGCGTCGCCCGTTCGGGCGTCGTTCGTACGAGCAAATCGACCGATAAACTGCAAGGTTGGCACGAGCGATTTATGTGCCACGTGGAGAACGGCGATTTTGAATCGGGGGAAATCAAACCCCTCTCCCAGCATGTCAACGCAGACAATACCGTCAATAGTGCCTTCATCTAAATCCTGTAGGGCTGCCTCAATTTGTCGTTTGGACCGACGACTGGAAACTGCCCGCACTCGAAGTCCTGCGGCCGCGTACCTGACCGCTAGATCATCCGCCGCCGCCGTGCTGTCGGTCCTAGCAAAAATCCGGTGGTCTCGACCGGCAGCTTGGTCTCTGCGAAAAATCTCAACTGCCTTAGCAATAAGAACATTATCGCGAGCGTGTGTCGTCGAGGCAGGATCGACCTCGACTGGAACAAAATTCACTCTTCCAAATGCGCGCTCCTGCACGGCTTTTTTCAATGAGTAGGAGAATGCCACTCGGCCAGGAAGCTGACGTTTGTCTCGCCTGAAAGCAGTGGCCGTGAACAAAATATGTTTGGCGTGAGGAAAAGCTTCAATAAATGCAGCCCAAGTTACAGCCGGAGAGTGGTGGCCCTCGTCCATCAGTACCAAGTCGAACAAATCCTCCGGAGGCGACACGACACCCTCGATCAACGGGCTCGCGGCCTGAGCAGTGCTCACTACGACATCGAATTCCTGCAGTGATTGCCACTGTTCGGCTGAGGCTAACTTTGACTCTACGGATGCGACTGCGGGAGACGCGAGAACGGTTGCATCAGGCAAACAACCAAGCCGCCGCAATGATCCGAGATCTTTGAATGCTCCTGCTGCTTGTTTGCGTAGAGCAGAGCTTGGAACTATCACCAAGACTCGCCGAGCTCGCAAAATAAAGGGCACGGCACTCATAACCGCTGTCTTACCGTAGCCGGTCGGCAGAGAAACGATCGCAGGCTCTCTCCGCTCAATAAAATGAGCGCCCGACGCAAATAATGCCCCCATTTGACCAGGACGTAATCCAGAATTTGGGATGTCAGGATCACCTTGCTTCAGAGAAAGCGCAGTATTAGCGTCGATGAAATAGCCCATAGGACATAGTTGTTGAATCGGAAAAACCTAATATATCCCTAAATCAACCACTATGAAAGGGGCCCTTAGCTTGCGACCTCTAGAGTTATTGGCGGCGTGACGAGGGAGTTGTTAGCAAAAACCCCAACTGAAATGGGTAAGGTTTTGCTACTTCAGCAGTAACCAAATCACGTATTCTTCTTATACACATCGGCAGGATCGCCCTGCTTCTTGGGATTACCCCAAGCGTTGCGCTCGTAACGCGCCTTCTCGATAGCTGGTCAAGAACCGGCTGACACTCCAAGCAGCATTCGCTGCCACTTCAGCACCGCGGCTGCGCACGACGCACCGCGCTCTCAGTCCGCAGGCCGCGAGCCTGCTTCCCATCCACCCTGCGTGAAGCGGGCGATAGCACGCACGAGGCGTACTTCTCCTTGTGGCCACGTGCGTGTCCCGCGCGTCGTTACTGGCGGCCTGGCTGCCAGTGACGACGCGCTATCGCTAGCGTCCTGCTTCGCAACCAGGGTGATTGCAGCAAGTGACGAAGGTAAGTGACGAGCTTCGACCTCGCGCTTATCCGGCTCACTGAACCTGCCTGCCGTCCCCTTGCTCCCTCGGGAGCCGACTCGTGCACGAGGTGCACTCCATGGACCCTGGGTTATTGGTCCCCGCTGTCCGGCCCCGCCGGCCGCGGCGCCACACACGCATGCGGCGTGGGCAAGCAGTGAGCAGTTCCGCACACACGGGAGTGGTGTCCCGTTGCCTTCAACTCCCCATCTCGTCAAGGCGAGCTGGGCGGCAAAAAACACTTACCTGACCCTACTACACCGAGGTGCGACATGCGCAACCTGAACTACGAGTTGAAGCAGATGTGTGATCGAAACCATGATGGGAGTTTTGCGACGCAGGCCGATCGCTTGCGCATCCTGAACCTGGCTGCGAACCAGTTGCAGGAGCTGGGCTATCGGCAGATGCATGCTGACAGTCTGAAGCCGAAGCATGTCGAGGCACTGGTCGAGAAATGGCGTGCGGACGGGATCTCGAGTGCGACGATGAAGAACCGGATGAGCACGCTCAGGTGGTGGGCCGAGAAGATCGGCAAGCAGAACATCATCGAGCGGGACAACAAGGCTTACGGGATCGAGGATCGCAGGTACGTGACCAACGAGTCGAAGGCCACGCTGGTCGATCGCGCGACGCTGGAGAGCATCAGAGATCGCTACACGGAGGCTTCGTTGAGGCTACAGCAGGCGTTTGGCTTACGGCGTGAGGAGAGCATCAAGATCAATCCGAAGTGGGCTGACCAGGCGGACTACTTGCGCCTCAAGGACAGCTGGACGAAGGGCGGAAAGTACCGTGAGGTGCCGATCACGACGCAGCAGCAGCGCGAGGCCCTGGAGCATGCGAAGACGGTAGCGCAAGGCCGGAGCTTGATTCCGCCTGAGATGCGGTATCGCGATCAACTGCAGCGCTTTCGAAGCGAGTGCGACCGTGTGGGAATCCATGGTGTGCACGGACTGCGCCACCAGTACGCGCAAGCTCGATACCAACAGCTAACCGGGTGGGCTGCCCCGGCCGCGGGCGGCCCGAAGGCGAACCATCTCACTGCGGAGCAGAAGGCTATCGATCGCCAAGCCAGGCTTTTACTATCGAGGGAACTCGGGCATGAGCGGGAGCAAATCACGGCGGTCTATCTGGGCCGATAGCTCGCCGGCGCTCGACTACGCAGGGACGTACAGCCGCTTAAGAGGTACCAGCCGCTTTGTCTCGGCATCCGTATTGTTGTAGTGCTCGATAAGTGCCCGCACAAGCGTGTCCATTGTCCAAAGGGTAAGCGGCACCGCAGCGCGGTCCGCCTCATAGTAAGCATCCTTACTGAACCCACCGGTGCTAACGAACAATCCGCGGTCGTCCTTATGGCGACCACCAAGGAAGCTTCGAATGGCTTTGCTGTCCATCTGGCCGCCTCGATGCTTAACTTCCACGACGATGCGCGGGTGTTCAAAGCCGAAGCCGTCCGGCGAGGCAACAATATCCTTGCCGCGGTCCGGCCCTGGCGGCGAGACCTGCGTCTTATACCCCATCGCGCGCAAAATACCGGCAACCAGCTCCTGCATTTCATCCCAATCTAGCCCAGCCACAACGTCTTTGATGCGTTCGAGTGCCACCGATTCGATGTCCTCAAGCGGGTCGCGAGTAGCCGGAAGTAGCGCCGCGGACTCCGCTGCATCGTCTTCAGCCTCTGAAGGATCGAGAATATCGTCAGCTGAGGCGCCAGGCGATTTGCCGTGACTGACGTCTAGGAGTTCTCCAGCGATGGCATCGGGTACGACAAAGACCGTCAAAGTCGAGCCCAGAGAATTTTTGGCCCGCTTACTCAGGCGGTCGCGCTCGATCTCTTGAGGCAACCACTCGGTCGGGCGCACAAGCGCTATCCCGTGCGGGGCAGTGTCTGCACGATAGGCAGCTTGACCTTTGATAGTCCCAAGAAGGTAGGTGCGATTGCCAGGGGAGTAAGTCACCACCTTGTCGCCAACTTCAATCTCATTTAGAAAGCGCCATACTTGTGCCGCCCCCGAGATAGCAGTTCCACGCTTCAGTTTCGGATCCTTCTGTAAGTAGAGCTCGGTGATGTCTTTCTTGCTCATCCCCGATTTCACTTCACCAGCGATCTCTGCCCAGCCAATCGCAGCAATTGACTGCTCCCGAAACGTGTCATACAAGCGTCCGCTTTCGCCGCGAATCATCCAGGTTTTACCCATTGCTCCCACCTATTGTTCAGTAACCTCAGCTATAGTAACAGCTGACCATCCATTACGTTAGCTGACAAGTTTCGACCAGCGTTGCTTCTACATTCTTAGCCGTATGAATCCACCGAAAATCGAAATTATGGCGTCGGGAAACCTCAGTCTCACCATCACGAAGGACATTTCTTGGGAGAGTTTCCCGCACCATGCAGCGGAGTTCGTACGGCGCTGCGGCGGAATTGTGCTTAAGCGGATTGATACACCAGTCGACCGCATGTGGATCGTATTGATCAAATGGCGGCCTTTCTTCCTGACGTTCGAAGACCTACCCCTTCGGGATGACGCTGGATTCGATGAGTCGCTTTTGCTCACCAGTGATTCAAGACTTACATGCTCGCCTTATTGCTGAATCGAGGCGAGGGACAACTTAGCGATTCGCTCCGGACCTGGGGAGGGAACTGCGCGCCAGCGTGTACCCCTGATGTGTGCCCGAACAGGGGCTCGCAGAGCGCCAGTCATAACTTGTTTTTTCAGAAAATGCGAAGCTATGATTGACGAGTACATCGATGATATCCAGCGCATCAAGGATGACGGAGCAGTCGTTGTCATCAAATGGGATGGCGCTCGCGAAGCGTTGCGGCAAACGGTAGTGATAACTCGCCAGGAGACTGCCTATGTTTGGCATAGGGATTGCGACGATATCGCTCTCACTCTGCAGGAGGCGATCAGTGCCTATAAGCGCGCTCATCCATGAGCAGCCGCTTTCTCGACTGATCGACCACCGGGAAGGATGACTTGATGAGCAGCGCCAATCCGGACAGAAGTTTGCCTCTAGCGCTTCAAGTCATACTCTGGCTAGGAGCGATTGGCGTGCTTGTCGGACTGATGTGCTGGACATATGCCACACCGACGATGAATGGGCAACATATCGGGTTGTGGAATTTTATTGGGCTCTGGGCACGGGAGCTAGCACTCCTCGGCTTTATCGCAGTCGGGCTCGTTGTGGCGCTTGCCTGTCGGCTGCACCGATTGATCCGACGAGTGTTGGCCCGGTGACTCTTCCTCGCGCGCTGTTGCCCATGGCGCGCCAGCGTGTACCCCAGTGGCGTATCCTTAATTCAGAAGGATTTGGACTTTAAGGGACCCGGGGGTACTGCTGGGGGTACGGCGAAGTTAAATCGAAGTGGAAAGCGAGCAGATTTCACTCTGACGTCAGCTCATCGGTTCGATAGCCGCCGCCTCCACCATAGCATCCTGAAAAACCGTCCGGTGGACGGTTTTTTTTCGTCGGCCGACAAGGCGGCGAGAATTGAACCCGCGGGACGCGGGGCGTAGGCGGGGTTTCGCCGAGCACCGCTCGGCGCCACCGGAGAGCCCTGCGCTTGCAAGCGCAGGGCTCTCCGATTCGTCTGACCAAAGGGAAATCGCCCAAGCGATTTCTTGCCTTCCGCCTCCACCATCGAATCGCAAAAAAGCCCCGCCAGGCTTCAGCTTGGAGGGGCTTTTTCTTAATCAACAGCTTGGGAGCCGGGAAGTGCACCCCGTCGCGTTGGTGCAGTTTCAGCGACCCTGTGCCGCGTTCTGGTTGGCAATCTGATTCCCCAGCATGCCCCCACCGATCACGCCGGCCACCGTCGCCAGCTTGCGGCCATTCCCGCCCCCAACCTGGTTGCCGAGCAGGCCGCCCACCACCGCGCCGACGCCGATGCCGACGTAGTTGGGTTGCTGTGCGACAGGCGCCTGCTGCACGGGCGCGGGGGCAGGGCTGTCATAGCGCTCGTCATCGCGGTAAGCCACCTGGCGATGCTGCACCACCGGCTGCTTGTACACCACGTGCTTGACGACGGGGGCTTTGTGAACCACGGGCGCCGGGGCCTCGGCAGCCGGTGCGGTGGTGGCGACCAAGGCAGGGGCAGGGGCGGCGAGCGGGGCTGCGGTAGGGGCAGCAGCGACGGGCTGTGCGGCGGGAACGGCCAAGGCCTGCGGTCCCCCAGCGCCATGCGAGCTGGGCAGGAGGCCCGTGATGGCGGCGGTGCCGGCCAGGCTGACGATGACGACGGAGACGGCGGCGGCGGCCATCAGGGGGTGGATGCGGCTGGCGGTCTTGATCGATTCCATGGTGTGACTCCTGAGCGGTTCGTTGTTGTGTGCTGCAGGGTCAGATTAAGGGCGCCAGCCGGGCGCGGATAGCCGTAAAGACGTTTCAGTCGTAACAGAAAGTAAATGCCGCGCGGAAATTAAAAACGGCGCCATCAAGGCGCCGATTCAACACATTTTCAAGCCGGTGTTTCTGCCAGGTCCAGCAGAGTGAGCAGCAAGTCGCGGGGCGACTCCAGCAGATAATCCGCGCCCCAGTGGGCCGGCTCCAGCTCGCCGCAATAGCCCCAGGCGCAGGCGACGGTGACCATGCCGGCGGCGCGGCCCGCTTCGATGTCGCGCAGGTCGTCGCCCACGTACCAGCAGTGTTCCGGCGCCACGTCGAGGCGGCGCGCGCCTTCCAGCAAGGGAGCAGGGTGGGGCTTGCTGAAACCCGTGGTGTCGCCGGAGACGATGCAGCCGGCGTGGGCCAGGCCGATCTGAGGGATCAGGGGATCGGTGAAACGGGACGGCTTGTTGGTCACCACGCCCCAGTCCATGCCGGCGGCGCGGATGCCGTCGAGCAGCTCGACGACGCCGTCGAACAGGGTCGATTCCACTGCCATGGCGCTCTGGTAGCGCTCGAACCATTGCAGGCGCAATTCCTCGAAGCCTTCGTCGGCCGGCTGCAGGCCGAAGGCGGCGCCGATCATGCCGCGCGCGCCGGCCGAGGCGGTGGGGCGCAGGATGGCGTAGGGGGTGGGCTCGAGGCCGCGCTGGGTGCGCAGGTAGTTGACGGCGGCGGCCAGGTCGGGCGCGGTGTCGGCCAGGGTGCCGTCGAGGTCGAACAGGATGGCGCGCGGCGCGGGCGTCGTTGCGGAACGGGGCATAAGAAACTCTACTGAACGAACAAAATCACACCGGCTTGGAGCAGGCAATCATGTAGTTGACGCTGGTATCGCTGTTGAGCGAATACACCTTGGTGAAAGGGTTGTAGCTCATGCCCTTCATGGCGTCCAGCTGCAGGCCGGCCTGGCGCACGAATTGCGACAGCTCGGCGGGGGTGAGGAATTTGGCGTAGTCGTGGGTGCCCTTGGGCAGCATGCGCAGCACGTATTCGGCGCCGATGACGGCGAACAAATAGCTTTTCGGATTGCGGTTCAGGGTCGAGAAGAACACGTGGCCGCCCGGCTTGCACAGCGCCGTGGCGGCGCGCACGATCGAGGCGGGATCGGGCACGTGCTCCAGCATTTCCATGCAGGTGACGACGTCGTACTGGCCCGGCTCGCGCGCGGCCATGTCTTCGGCGGAGATCAGCTCGTAGCGCATCGTCACACCCGCTTCCAGGCTGTGCAGGTCGGCCACTTTCAGGGCTTTTTCGGACAGGTCGATGCCGGTGACGTCCGCGCCCTTCCTCGCCATCGATTCGGCCAGGATGCCGCCGCCGCAGCCGATGTCGATGACCTTGCGGCCGTTCAGCAGGGCGCGCGCGTTGATCCATTCCAGGCGCAGGGGATTGATGTCGTGCAGGGGGCGAAATTCGGACGTCGGATCCCACCAGCGGTGGGCGAGCTCACTGAATTTGGCGATTTCGTGGGGGTCGGCGTTTGCATTCATGGCGGAATCATAGCGGGAAAAGGACGGACTGGGCGGACGCGATTGCAATTAACCGTGACATGGCGCCGCCGGCCATAAAAAAACCCCGCCGCAGCGGGGTTTTCAGGAAAGCGCCGCAGCGCTGTTCGATTACTTGTTGCGGGTACCGACCACTTCGATTTCCACGCGGCGGTTCTTGGCGCGGCCGGCGGTGGTCTTGTTGTCAGCGACAGGCTGCTTCTCGCCCTTGCCTTCGGTGTAGATGCGGTTCGCTTCGATGCCCTTGCCCTGCAGGTAGGCCTTGACGGCTTCGGCGCGGCGTACGGACAGCTTCTGGTTGTAGGCATCGGTGCCGATCGAGTCGGTGTGGCCGACGGCGATGATGACTTCCAGGTTCATGCCCTGCAGCTTCGAGACCAGATCGTCCAGGCTGGCTTTGCCGGCTGGCTTCAGGACGGCCTTGTCGAAGTCGAAGAAGGCGTCAGCCGAGTAGCTCACTTTTTCCGAGGTGGCGACAGGCACTGGGGCAGGTGCTGGAGCAGGAGCCGGTGCTGGTGCTTCAACCACTGGCGGTGGCGGCGGTGCGACGCACTTGCCGTTTTCCAGCTTCTCTGGCTCGACGCACAGGGGCAGATCGCAACCGGGCACGGCATCAGCCGGGGTCCAGTAGCCGGTGCGCCAGCACAGGCCGAACGGGTTGCGGGCGATGATGCCGCGGGCGTCCTGGACGTAAGCGCTGTAAGGGCTGTTGGCCTTGATGTCGGTGGTCAGGGGAGCGTACGGTGGGGCGGTCGGCGCGCTGCTCTGAGCGAAGGCGCTGCCGGCCATCGCTGCGGAGGCGGCGAGAACGAAGGTGGCTAATTTACTCATATTTCTTGTTCCTTTCGGGGGGTAATATCCGCAGCAAACACTGCGCAACTGGCGTGCATAAAAAAATAATAACATCAATGTCCGGCGGTGTTCGCCGCCTGCTTGCGAAACAGGCAATTGAATTCCCGGCCATTTTGCCACATGCGGCGAAGCAGCACGACGCCGGCCACTACCTTTCGGCAGCCCTTTTTCAGTGCACGTTGTTTCCATGCAACATATCTCTGGTGCACCGTCAAGGTGCTTGACAAGCGCTCATCTGGTGCGGATTTGTCCATATTGCCCGGTCGTGGAATTGTCCTACAGCCATAAGCTGCGTGGTAAAATCGCCCGCTTGTATGTAGACGTAGTTCAACCACACAGCCTGAGACCAGCCCCCCGCAATGGATCAATTCGCAAAAGAAACAATCCCCATTTCCCTCGAAGAAGAGATGCGCAAGAGCTATCTCGATTACGCCATGAGCGTGATCGTCGGCCGCGCCTTGCCGGATGTGCGCGATGGCCTCAAGCCGGTGCACCGCCGCGTGCTCTTCGCCATGCACGAGATGAACAACATCCACACGCGGCCCTACGTCAAATGCGCCCGCGTGGTCGGCGAAACCATGGGTAAGTACCACCCCCACGGCGACGCCTCGATCTACGACACCCTGGTGCGCATGGCCCAGGACTTCTCGCTGCGCTACACCCTCGTCGATGGCCAGGGCAACTTCGGCTCCATCGACGGCGATTCGGCCGCGGCAATGCGATACACCGAGTGCCGCCTCGACAAGATCGCCAGCGAAGTGCTGGCCGACATCGACAAGGACACGGTCGACTTCCAGCCCAACTACGACGGCAAGGAAAAAGAGCCGACGGTGCTGCCGACCCGCATCCCCAACCTCTTGATCAACGGTTCGTCCGGTATCGCGGTGGGCATGGCGACGAATATTCCGCCGCACAACATCACCGAGACCATCAACGGCGCCCTCCACGTGCTGCGCAATCCCGACTGCTCCATCGACGAGCTGATCGAGCTGATTCCCGCGCCGGACTTCCCGACTGCCGGCATCATCTACGGCGTCTCGGGCGTGCGCGACGGCTACCGCACGGGCCGTGGCCGCGTCGTGATGCGCGCCAAGACCCACTTCGAGGAATACGGCAAGGACGGCGGCCGCATCGCCATCATCGTCGACGAGCTGCCCTACCAGGTCAACAAGAAGAGCCTGCTGGAACGCATCGCCGAGAACGTGCGCGACAAGAAGCTGGAAGGCATCAGCGACATCCGCGACGAGTCCGATAAATCCGGCATGCGCGTCGTCATCGAATTGAAACGTGGCGAAGTGCCGGAAGTGGTGCTGAACAATCTGTACAAGCAGACCCAGCTGCAAGACACCTTCGGCATGAACATGGTGGCGCTGGTCAACGGCCAGCCCAAGCTGCTGAACCTCAAGCAGATGCTGGAATGCTTCCTGGCCCACCGCCGCGAAGTGGTGACCCGCCGCACCGTGTTCGAACTGCGCAAGGCGAGAGAACGTGGCCACATGCTGGAAGGCCTGGCCGTGGCACTGGCCAATATCGACGATTTCATCGCCATCATCCGCGCCGCACCGACGCCGCCTGTCGCCAAGACCGAACTGATGGCCCGCACCTGGGACTCGACCCTGGTGCGTGAAATGCTGATGCGCACCGCCGAAGACGCGGCCGTGGGTGGCATCGAAGCCTTCCGTCCCGAGCACCTGCCCAAGCACTACGGCCTGCAGGGCGACGGCATGTACAAGCTGTCCGACGAACAGGCCCAGGAAATCCTGCAGATGCGCCTGCAGCGCCTGACGGGCCTGGAGCAGGACAAGATCGTCAACGAGTACAAGGAGATCATGGAGCACATCGCCGATCTGCTCGACATTCTCGCCAAGCCGGCCCGCGTCACCACCATCATCACCGATGAACTGACCGTCATCGTCAACGACTACGGCACCGGCAACAAGGACGTGCGCCGCTCCACCATCGAGCACAATGCCACCGACCTGGAAACGGAAGACCTGATCACGCCGCAGGACATGGTCGTGACCCTGTCGCACACGGGTTACATGAAGTCCCAGCCCATCTCCGAATACCGCGCCCAGAAGCGCGGTGGGCGCGGCAAGCAGGCCATGGCGACCAAGGAAGAGGACTGGATCGACCAGCTCTTCATCGCCAACACCCACGACTACATCCTGTGCTTCTCGAACCGTGGCCGCATGTACTGGCTGAAGGTATGGGAAGTGCCGCAAGGTTCGCGCAACTCGCGCGGCAAACCGATCGTCAACATGTTCCCCCTGCAGGACAACGAGAAGATCACGGTGGTGCTGCCCCTGTCGGGCGTGAACCGCACCTTCCCGGAAGACCACTACGTGTTCATGGCGACTTCGCTGGGCACCGTGAAGAAGACGCCGCTGAAGGATTTCTCCAATCCTAGAAAAGCCGGCATCATCGCGGTCGACCTGGACGAGGGCGACTTCCTGATCGGCGCCGCGCTGACCGATGGCGAGCACGATGTCATGCTGTTCTCCGACTCGGGCAAGGCAGTGCGCTTCGAAGAGACTGACGTGCGTCCGATGGGCCGTACGGCCCGCGGCGTGCGCGGCATGAACCTGGAAGAAGGGCAGAACGTCATCGCCCTGCTGGTGGCCGAGAACGAGCAGCAGTCCGTGCTCACGGCCACCGAGAACGGCTACGGCAAGCGGACTCCGATCCTTGAATACACCCGCCACGGCCGCGGCACCAAGGGCATGATCGCGATCCAGACCAGCGAGCGTAACGGCCGCGTGGTCGCCGCGACCCTGGTCGAGCCGAAGGACGAGATCATGCTGATCACGACCGGCGGCGTCTTGATCCGCACCCGCGTGTCCGAGATCCGCGAAATGGGCCGCGCCACCCAGGGCGTGACCCTGATTGCAGTCGAAGACGGCACCAAGCTCTCGGGCCTGCAGCGCATCGTCGAGACGGACCTGGAAGAAGTGGTGACCCTGCCGGGCGCCCTGCAAGCCGAGGAACCCGAATCGCGTTCGCCGACGGTGGGCAACCCGCCACCGCCGGAAGAATCGACGGATGACGATTTGCCGCCTGAAGGCGAGTAAGTGAAAAGGGGGCTGCGGCCTCCTTTTTCATGGGGACTGGCGCTTGGCGCCTGTCACCGGTTTTTGCTGAGGCCGCGTTTCGACGACGGGGACAGGCCGGGCCGCGTAAGGCAGCGAGTGCCAGTCCCCACCATTTCGGCGTCACCGTTTATACTGGACACTTCCTCTTCGCATTACCAGGAACGACGTGACCCCCATCTACAACTTCTCCGCCGGCCCCGCCGTCCTCCCCAAGGCCGTGCTGCAGCAAGCCGCCAGCGAAATGCTCGACTGGCACGGTAGCGGCATGTCCGTCATGGAGATGAGCCACCGCGGTCCCGAATTCATCTCGATTTACAAACAGGCCGAAGCCGACCTGCGCGAACTGCTGGCCGTCCCCGCCAACTACCGCATCCTGTTCCTGCAGGGCGGCGGCCTCGGTGAAAACGCCATCGTCCCCATGAACCTGCTGGGCCGCTGCGCGCAAGATGCCACCATCGACTTCGTCCACACCGGTTCCTGGTCCGGCAAATCCATCAAGGAAGCCGCCCGCTACGCCAGGGTCAACGTGGCCGCGAGCGCGGAAAAATTCGACCACGTGCCGCCGCAGGAAAGCTGGAAACTGACGAAAGACGCCGCCTACCTCCACGTCTGCACCAACGAAACCATCGACGGCGTCGAATTCGATTTCGTCCCGACCGCGCAGGGAGGCACGCCGCTGGTCGCCGACATGTCCTCCCACATCCTCTCGCGCGTCATCGACGTGTCGAAATACGGCGTGATCTTCGCCGGCGCGCAAAAGAACATCGGCCCGGCCGGCCTGACGATCGCCATCGTGCGCGATGACCTGATCGGCCACGCCCTGTCCATCTGCCCTTCGGCCTTCGACTGGAAGCTGGTGGCCGAAAACGATTCGATGTACAACACGCCGCCCACCTACGCCATCTACATCGCCGGCCTGGTGTTCGCCCACCTGAAAAAGCTGGGCGGGGTGGCGGCCATGGAGGCGATCAATATCGAGAAAGCGCGCCTGCTGTACGGGGCGCTCGATGCCGACGATTTTTATATCAATAAGGTGGCGAAAGCCAACCGCTCGCGCATGAACGTGCCGTTTTTCCTGCGCGACGAGACCAGGAACGACGCTTTTCTGGCCGGCGCCAACGCGCGCGGCCTGCTGCAGCTGAAGGGCCACAAGTCCGTCGGTGGAATGCGCGCATCGATCTACAACGCGATGCCGATCGAGGGCGTGCAAGCCCTGGTCGATTACCTGAACGAATTCGCCGGACGCTAAAAGGTAAAACGTAAAGCGCGCCGGCGGTCCCCGACTCCACTCACGCACACCATGACCGATAAACTCACTCCCTTGCGCGTCAAGATCGATGCCATCGACGCGCAACTGCTCGACCTCCTGAACCAGCGCGCCCGCCTGGCCCAGGAAGTCGGCCACGTCAAGGCCGAAACAAAGGCGCCCGTATTCCGCCCCGAACGCGAAGCGCAAATCCTGCGCGGCGTGGCCGAACGCAATCCCGGTCCCCTCAAGAACCACGACCTGCAAACCATTTACCGCGAGATCATGTCGGCCTGCCGCGCCCTGGAAAAGCGGGTGGTGGTGGCCTATCTGGGCCCCGCCGGCACGTTTTCCGAGCAGGCGGTCTACCAGCAGTTCGGCGGCGCCGTCGACGGCCTGCCCTGCGTGTCGATCGACGAGGTGTTCCGCGCCACCGAGGCCGGCACGGCGGACTTCGGCGTCGTCCCGGTCGAGAATTCGTCCGAGGGCGCCATCAACCGCACCCTCGACCTGATGCTGGGCACCACCGCCCTGATCAGCGGCGAAGTGGCGATCGCGGTCCACCACAGCCTGATGACCAAGACCGGCAATATGGATGGGGTGACGGTGGTGTGCGCCCATTCGCAGGCGCTGGCCCAGTGCCAGGGCTGGTTGAATCAGCATTATCCCAAGCTGGAACGGCGCGCCGTCGCGTCCAATGCGGAGGCGGCGCGCATGGCCTCGACCGACGCCGGCATCGCGGCGATTGCCAGCGACATGGCCGGCGAGCAGTACCAGCTGGGCATCGTGCAGGCCCACATCCAGGACGACCCGCACAACCGCACCCGCTTCGCCATCATCGGCTCGCTCCAGACCAACCCTTCCGGCCTGGATAAAACCTCGATCGTGCTGGCCGTGCCGAACAAGGCGGGCGCCGTCTACGAGATGCTCGCGCCCCTGGCGGCCAACGGCGTGTCGATGACCCGCTTCGAATCGCGCCCGGCCC
>Ga0209913_1001055_pt1 | contig 17391 bp, 15 predicted proteins | sample PersoiDNA2013203_FD_185805 | JGI IMG/M metagenome (GOLD analysis project Ga0209913, IMG submission 185805) | Permafrost soil microbial communities from the Arctic, to analyse light accelerated degradation of dissolved organic matter (DOM) -... | ecosystem: Environmental > Terrestrial > Soil >... | reverse complement strand
ACTGGACCTTGCCGAGGCCTTGCCACGTTGGCGTCACCCGTCACGACCCCCTGTGAGATGGAACGGCCGCAGGCGCGCGCGGCTCGAGGGCATACTCTACCACGGGCGTGCCTCGACGAGGGCGAGCACGTCCTCCGCGACGGCTTCGGGCGGCCGCCCGCCCGCAGGCGCCTGGGCGGCCGCCGGCAGCTTGCGCATCCAGGTGAGCTGGCGGCGGGCCAGGGCGCGCGTGCGCGTCTTCATGCGCGCCGCCGCCTCGTCGAGGCTCAGGTCACCGTCGAGGACGGCGCCGAGCTCGCGCACGCCGATGGCCTGCAGCGCCGTGCGCGAAATGGGCCCGCCTTCGCGGGCGCGGGCCACTTCCTCAGCGGCGCCGGCGACGAGCATCTGGTCGACGCGCGCCTCGATGCGCGCCTTCAGCGCCTCACGGTCGTCGTCCGGCACGAGCGCGACCAGGATGTGCGCATAGCGCTCGCCCGGCCGCCACAGCCGGTCGTGGCTGGTGGCCGGAAGGGGTTCACCGCTGACGAGCACGGCCTCGAGGGCGCGGATCACGCGGCGTGGGTTGGAGGCGTCGAGGCGCGCGAGGCTGGCGGGGTCGAGCAGGCGCAGCTCGTCCACCACCCCGCCCGGGTCGCGCGCCCAGTGCTCCTCGAGCTCGCGGCGCAGCGCCGCGTCCGGCGGCGCCGCGAGCTCGAGGTCGCCGAGGGCGGCTCTGAGGTACAGCCCGGAGCCGCCCTCGACAATCACGGCACGGCCGTCGAGGCGCAGCCCGTCGATGGCCTTGTGGGCCTCACGGGCGTACTCGGCCACGGTGAACTCACGTTGCGGGGGCACGAAGCCGACGAGGTGGCGCCGCGCGCGGGCGCGCTGCGCCTCGTCGGGCTGGTTGGTGACGATGGGCAGGCCTTCGTAGACCTGCATCGAGTCGGCGACGACGATGTCGGCCTGGAGGCGCTCGGCGAGCGCTACCGCTACATCCGTCTTGCCGAGCGCGGTCGCTCCGAACAGAGCGACGACCGGCGGAGCCACCGCGCGCCGTGTGCCTGCGGCGCCCGGCACGTCAGGTCGACCGCGCGGGCCGGTCATCGACCTCGTCGCCGCGCGGAGGCTCGCCTTCCTTGTAACGGGTCACGGTGAACCGTTCGACGCTGAACGCCTCGCCGGGGCCGATGCCCGCCTTCTGCAGGGCGATGTCGACCTGCTGCTCCACGGTGTCGACACCCTGCAGGTCGGGCAGCAGGACGCCCCGGCGAAAGCCGGCGAGGACGATCACGCCGTAGGCCGCGGGGGCGAGGCCGGCCAGCGCGCACGGCGCGCTCGGGCTGAGCACGTCCACGGAACACGTGAGCGCCGGGAGCTCGTCCGCGCGCACGCGGTGGAAGCGCGGATCGTGGAAGGCCGCCGAGCGCGCGTTGCGGGCGATCTCGGCGCCCAGGTCCGCTTCGGCCGGCTCCAGGGTGCCGATGCAGCCGCGCAGCTCGCCGTGTTTCTTGAGCGAGACGAAGCAGGCGGCGTGGCGCGTGAAGAACGGGTGCTCCGCTGGTGGCGGCAGCGGGCGACCCAGGACGCAGCTCTCCACGCAGGCGCGGGCGTAGTCGGCGGGACCTGACGGAACGCCGCTCGTGTCTTCGCCCTCCTCGCTCAAGCCTCCACCCCCGGGCGCTCCACCTCGGCCGCGCCGAAGCGCGCCACCATGTAGCCCACGCCGAAGGGGCCTTCGTAGCTCAGGATCTCGGGCGCGAGGGTGGCATCGTCGCCGAGAAAGCCGCCGAGCGCCATGAAGCTGCGCAGACCGCACTCGGCGGCTCCTTCGAGCAGGATACGATCCATCTGCCCGAGCCCGACGAAATCGCCCGCGCCCAGCAGGCGCACGACCTCGTCGTCGAAGAGCTTGCCGCGCGGGTCGTAGGGCGCCGGCGCGCTGTGCGTGAGAGCGTGCGAGAGGTCGCCGGAGGCCAGGAAGAGCGTGTCGCGGCCCAGCTCCTCGGCGCAGCGGCGCACCAGTTGCCCAAGGGTGCGGTGCTCGCCGTAGGCGCTGACGATGGACAGCGAGACGATCTGCCGCGCCTTGAGGAAGCTGAGCGGCACGAGCACGCCCCAGTCGAGCTGGTCGCCGTCGTCGGGCACCATCTGGAGGCGACGGTAGTCGCCGGCCAGCGCCAGCAGGAGCTCGGCAAACGGTACGTCGTTATCGTAGGTGAACGCGACCTCCGGGCAGTGGAAGCGGCCGAGATCGCCGCTCAGGCGCGGCGCCGTGCGCACCACGTGCGCATCGCCGTAGCCGTCGCTGTGCGGCGAGATGACCACGAGGGTCTCCGGCTCCCCCACCTGGGCGGCGAGACGTCGCATGGCCGCGACGGTGCCGCTCACCTGGCGGAGCGAGGCGCCACCGACCTCGGGGATGAGGAGTGGAGGATGGGGACAGATACAGCCCTGCATGACAGCACCTCCTGAGTGCGCCCGTCAGGCCCTTCCGCGAAGGGTCGTCGAGGTCGCTCCGGTGACCTCGATCTCCACTATAGCACCGGGCTCGGTCGCTCCGGTCACGTTCGCCGTCACGTTCTGCCGCGTGCGGCCGCGCAGACCCTTTCCGTCGCGGCTGGGACCCTCGACCAGCACTTCGGCGCGGCGGCCCACCCAGCGCCGCCGCGAGCCCAGGGCGAGCTCCTGCGTGAGCGCGATGAGACGCTCCACGCGCTCGCGCTTGACCTCGGCCGCAACCTGCCGCGGAAGCTCGGCGGCGGCGGCGCCGCGACGCGGCGAGAACACGAAGGTGAAGGCCGCGTCGAACTCCGCCGCCCGCACCAGCTCGAGCGTCTGCGCGAAGTCGTCGTCGCTCTCGCCGGGGAACCCCGCGATGAGGTCCGTCGTGACGCTCACGTCCGGCACGGCAGCGCGCAAGGCGTGCACGCGCTCGAGGTAGGCCGCCGCGGTGTAGCCGCGGTTCATGGCGGCCAGGACGCGGTCCGAGCCGGCCTGGACAGGCAGATGGACGTGCTCGCACACGCTGGGCAGCTCGGCGATCGCCCGCACGAGGTCGTCGGAGAGATCCTTGGGGTGCGAGGTCATGAAGCGCACGCGGGCGAGCCCCGGCACGGCGTCGAGGGCGCCCAGCAGCGCCGGGAAGTCCGGCGCTCCCTCGCGCCCTCCCCGCCGCAGATCGAGGCCGTAGGCGTTGACGTTCTGGCCGAGCAGGGTCACCTCGCGCACGCCGTCGGCGACGAGGCCGCGCACCTCGACCACGACCGTCTCCAGATCGCGGCTGCGCTCGGGGCCGCGCACCTGCGGCACGATGCAGTACGAGCAGAAGTTGGTGCAGCCCGACATGATCTGCACCCAGGCCTGATACGGCCGCTCGCGGCGCGCCGCGAGGTCGCCGCTCATGGCCGGGCCGTCGGCGAAGAAGCCCGGCGGCCGTCCGGCCGGCTGCGCCGGCTCCACGGCCGCCGCGAGCAGCTCCGGCAGGCGATGCAGGTTCTGCGGCCCCAGGGCGCCGTCTACAAAGGGAAAGCGCCGGAAGAGGTCGTCCTGCTCGGCCTGCGGCAGGCAGCCGGTCACGAGGACGATGCGGCCGGCGTCCTCGCGCTTGAGCCGGGCGGCGGTGCCCAGATGCCCGGCCAGCCGCTCGTCGGCGCTCTTGCGCACGGTGCAGGTGTTGTAGACGAGCACGTCGGCGCCGTCGGGCTCGTCCGCGCGCTCCAGACCTTCGGCCTCGAGCAGCGCGCGGATCCGCTCGGCGTCGTGCGCGTTCATCTGACAGCCGAACGAGCGCAGATAGTAGGTGCGCATGGCCGCGGTGGCGCCTCCGCGCCGCCTCCGTCTACTTGGCGATGTCGACGGCGCGGCTCTCGCGGATCACGGTGACCCTGATCTGGCCCGGGTAGTCGAGCTGGTCCTCGATGTCCCGGGCGATCTCGCGGGCCAGCAGCGCCGTGGCGTCGTCGTCGATCTCGGCCGGCTTGACCATCACGCGCACCTCGTGGCCCGCCTGCATGGCGAAGCATTTCTCCACGCCCTTCTTGCTCTCGGCGATGCGCTCCAGCGACTCGAGCCGCTTGACGTAGTTCTCGAGCGACTCGCGGCGGGCGCCGGGCCGCGCCGCGGAGATGGCGTCGGCGGCCTGCACAAGGACGGCCTCGATAGTCTGCGGCTCGATGTCCTGGTGGTGCGCCTGGATGGCGTGGCACACGCTCTGCGACTCGCGGTACTTCTTGCAGAGCTGCTGCGAGATGTCGGCGTGCGAGCCGTCCACCTCGTGGTCCACGGCCTTGCCGATGTCGTGCAGCAGACCGGCGCGCTTGGCGATCTTGATGTTGGCGCCCAGCTCAGCGGCCATGATGCCGGCGAGATGGGCGACCTCGATGGAGTGGTTGAGCACGTTCTGGCCGTAGCTGGTGCGGTATTTGAGGCGCCCGAGGACTCTGACGAGTTCGGGCGCCACGCCGTGCACGTTGGTGTCGAAGCAGGCCTGTTCCCCCGCTTCCTCCATGGCGGCCTCGACCTCGGCCTTCGCCTGAAGGTACGTCTCCTCGATGCGCGCCGGGTGGATACGCCCGTCGGTGATGAGCTTGGTGAGCGTGAGGCGCGCGGTCTCGCGGCGCACGCCGTCGAAGCCCGACAGCACCACGGCCTCGGGCGTGTCGTCGATGATGAAGTCGATGCCCGTGGTGTTCTCGAGGGTGCGGATGTTGCGCCCCTCGCGGCCGATGATGCGGCCCTTCATGTCGTCGGACGGCAGGTTGACCACCGACACGGTGGTCTCGGCGACGTGGTTGGCGGCGGTGCGCTGGATGGTCAGCGCGAGGATGTTGCGGGCGCGGCGGTCGGCTTCGCGGCGCGCCTCTTCCTCGACCTGGCGGACGAGCTTGGCCATCTCGTGGCGCGCCTCGTCCTCCGTCTGCTTGAGCAGCATGTCCTTGGCCTGCGCCGCGCTGAGCCCGGAGATGCGCTCGAGCTGGATCATGGCCTCGTCGTGGGTGATCTGCAGCTCGTCGGCGACGCGCTGGGACTTGGCGTCGCGGTCGCGCAGCGACTGCTCGCGACGGTCCTGCTCCGCGGCGCGCGCGTCGACCTGCTCGTCGCGCTGCAGCAGGCGCTGCTCGGCCTTGCCTACCTCTTCGCGCCGGCCGCGCAGCTCGGCCTCGACCTCGCTGCGCACCTTGTGCACTTCCTCTTTCGCCTCGAGCCGAGCTTCCTTGACGATGGTCTCGGCCTCACGCTTGGCGTCGCGCAGCAGCTTCTCGGCTTCGCGCTCCGCCCCGGCCAGCTTGCCCGAAGCGAGATTGCGGCGGATCAGGTACCCCGCGACCACGCCCACTGCCAGCCCCACCAGCCCCACCACGATGTACACGGCAATCATCATCTCAGTCCTATCCCTTCACAGGTCGCGCGGCACGAAAAAGGCCGGGCAACGCGCCCGGCCAGTGCCACACTCGCTCGTGCAAGAGATACGGTTCTGTAGCTGTGTCAGCGTCCAGGGGTCGGGACGGGAATCAGGTCGCGAAACCTCCCAAACCTTCCAAAGTGGACCCCTGGTTCGATGTTGTCAGCCAATGGGCGCCGAAGCGCCATGCGTATCGCTATGTAAGAGCGAGAGTGAAATACACAAAGCACGCACACACGTCGCGCAAGACGATAGTAGGTGATTGGCGCTCACAAAGTCAATTCGCGCAGGTTCAGCCGGGGTCGCCGTCGGACGGCTGCTCGCCGCTCCAGCGCCGGATGGCCGCATACGCGATCGCCGTGCTGAAGCCGCGCCGCACCAGGACCTGGTAGGCGCGCCGCCGGGCCGCGTCGAGCGGCGGCTGCGGCGCTCCCCGACGGCGCAACGCGGCGAGGGCACGCTCGAGCTCGGCATCGTCGCCCTCGGTGGCCGCGGCGGCGCCGAGCGCCGCGTCGATCACGACGCGATCGACGCCCAGCTCGGCCAGGCCGCGGCGGATGCGCTGGCTGCCCCAGCCGCTGAGGCCGCGCTTGTCGGCCACATAGCTGCGCGCGAACTCCGCGTCGTCGAGCAGGCCGTCGCCGGCGAGCCGCTCGAGCGCGCCGGCGACGGCCTCGTCGTCGTGCCCCTTCTGGAGCAGCCGCCGGCGGAGCTCGTGGCGGCTGCGGGCGCGGTGCCCGAGCAGGCGGTAGGCGTCGGCCATGACACGCTCGGCCGACGCCTGGCCGCGCAGCTGGGCGAGCGCGTCGTCGTCGAGCTCGCGGCCCTGGTACAGATGCCAGCGCGCGACAAGCGCGTCGCTGACGCTGCAGACGAAGCTGCCGTCGACGTGCACGGCCACGTGGCCACGGCGGGTGGCCCTCAGCGCGGTGACGACGGGCACGGCTGGAGCCCTAGAGGACCTCGCCGGTGACCGGGTCGACGCCCTCGGGCGCGACCGCCTCGCCGGGCGCAGGCGCGACGGGCGCCGTGGCGCCGACCGACACCAGCGGGAGCCCCGCCTTCTCGCGGATCTGCAGCTCGATGGCGTCTGCCATGTCGGGGTTCTCCCTGAGGAACGCCTTGGCGTTGGCGCGGCCTTGCCCGAGCCGCTCGTCGTTGTAGCTGAAGAAGGCGCCGCTCTTGGCGACCACATCGTGGACGACGCCGAGGTCGAGCAGCGTGCCCTCGCGCGAGATGCCCTGCCCGTACATGATGTCGAACTCGGCCTGCTTGAAGGGCGGCGCGACCTTGTTCTTGACGACCTTGACCCGTACGCGGTTGCCGACCGCCTCGGTGCCGTCCTTGAGCGTCTCGATGCGGCGGATGTCGAGGCGGATGGTGGCGTAGAACTTGAGCGCCTTGCCGCCGGTGGTGACCTCGGGGCTGCCGAACATGACGCCGATCTTCTCGCGCAGCTGATTGGTGAAGCAGCAGATCGTGCCCGACCGGCTGAGGGTGCCGGCGAGCTTGCGCAGCGCCTGGCTCATGAGGCGGGCCTGCAGGCCGACGAAGCTGTCGCCCATCTCGCCCTCTATCTCGGCCTTGGGCGTGAGCGCCGCTACCGAGTCGATGGCGACGATGTCGAGGGCGCCGCTGCGCACCAGCATCTCGGCGATCTCGAGCGCCTGCTCGCCGTTGTCGGGCTGCGACACCAGCAGCTGGTCGACGTCGACGCCGATGGCCTTGGCGTACATGGGGTCCATGGAGTGCTCGGCGTCGATGAAGGCGGCTTGGCCACCGAGCCGCTGCGCCTGCGCGATGAGGTGATAGACCATGGTGGTCTTGCCCGACGACTCCGGGCCGTAGATCTCGATGATGCGGCCGCGCGGGATGCCGCCGACGCCGAGGGCGATGTCGAGGGCCAGCGACCCGGTGGGCACGAACTGCATGTCATCGCTCACGGGATGGTCGCCGAGGCGCATGACGCTGCCCTTGCCGAACTGGCGCTCGATCTGCGTGACGGCTGCCTCAAGGGCTTTGTCCTTGTCCAAGGTAGCGCTCCTCTCTTGCTCAGGACGCGGGAAATACTGCCAGGGGAGTGTGCACGGCGCCGGCCCTCTCCAGAAGGCTACTATACAAGACGGCGCGGACGACACAAAACTGCGGGATGTTGACGTTTTGCAGGGAAAATGGGTGACCAGGACGGCGAAACCGGGCGACGGTGAGGTGCGGCAGCCAGGGGCGTCCCTCAGCCTCAAAGAGCCCGGCGCCGGCCAGCACGGCCGCCACGTCGGCCTGCAGGCGCGCCAGCTCGCCGTCGTGGTCGGCGAGCTGCAGCGCCACGACGCGTTTGGCGCCGCGCATGGGCAGGAAGACGGGCTCCGCGACGGCCACCTCACAACGCTGTACGAGCACCTGCGAGAGCGCCTCGGTGAGCTCGGGCACGCGCGCCGCCGCCACCTTGCCGAGGAACGCCAGCGTGATGTGCAGCGCGTGGTTGAGGCGCAGCCCTTCGTGGCCCTCGAGCGCCCTGCGCTGCCAGGCCTCGACGGCGCGCCGCGTCTCGTCGGGGAGGTCGCAGGCGACGAACAGCCGAAGCGTGTCGTCGTTGCCCCCCGCGTTCACCCGGCGAGCTCCCGGCGCAGCAGGTGGAGCGCCGTGGAGACGCTGTAGTCGCGCACCGAGGCGCGGTCGCCCGGGTAGAGGCCGCGCACGACCTTCGTGCGGCGCGGCCCGCCGCAGGCCACGTAGACGAGGCCCACGGGCTTGTCCGGCGTGCCGCCGTCCGGCCCGGCGACGCCGCTCACGGCCAGGGCGTAGTCGGAGCCCGTCGCGGCGCGCGCGCCTTCGGCCATCGCGCCGGCCACTTGCTCCGAGACGGCGCCGTACTGCGCGAGCATGCCCGCCGGCACGTCGAGCAGGCCCATCTTGACCTCATTGGCGTAGCTGATCACGCCGCCGATGAAGTAGTCGGAGCTGCCCGGCCGCTCAGTGAGCCGGGCGCCGAGCAGGCCGCCGCTGCAGGATTCGGCGACGGCGAGCGTGAGGCCGTGCTCCCGAAGACCGTCGGCGACGACGTCGTCGACGGTGCGGCCGTCGCTGCTGAACACCGGGGCGCCGGCCTCGAGCGCGGCGACCACCGCCGCCGCCTGGGCGTCGGCGGGCGCGCCGCGCCGGTAGCGCAGCCTCACCGTCACCTCTCCCCTGCCGACGTTGATCCCCGTCTCGAGCAGATCGTGCGGCGTCGTCTCGAGGAGCGGCGCCACCTGGAGCTCGCCAACGCCGAAGATGCGCACAATGCGCACGGCCACGTCGGGGAAGAACCCCTGAGCCTGCAGGCGCTCGGCCGTGGAGAGCCACATGGCCTCGAACTCGTAGGGCACGCCGGGGTAGGCGTAGATGCGCGTCGGCCCGTGCCGCGCGGCGATACCGGGCGCGACGCCGGCCGGCGGCAGGGGAGTAGAGCCGGCCGGCAGCAGGGCCTGGCGGCGGGCCAATGGCAACAGCTCGTCGACGTCGAGGCGGCGGCGCTCGGCGACCCAGCGCACGCGCTCCTCCACCATGCCGAGGGCCGTGGGGTCTTCGTCGAGGCTCACGCCCAGGGCCCTGGCCAGACAGGCGGCGGTGAGGTCGTCGTGTGTCGTGCCCAGGCCGCCGCCGACGACGAGCAGGTCCGGCTCGGCGGCCAGGGAGTACTCCAGAGCCGCCGTGAGGCGCTCCTCGTCGTCGGCGACCGCGAGGACGCTGGTCACCTTGACCCCCCGGGCGCTGAGGTCGGCGCTCAGGAAGGCGCCGTTGGTGTCGCGGGTGCGGCCGTCCAGAAGTTCGTTGCCGCTGAGCACGACGGCGGCGCGCGGCAGCGCGCCGCTCACGGGGCCGCGCTCTTTCGTCGGCCGCCGTTCATCGCTGCGGACTCCCGGGCATGCGGATGACGCCGCGCGCGTTCATGAAGTAGCGCACGCCCGAGGCCAGGGTCACGACCACGACGACACCCGCCAGCACCCACTGGATGATGGTGGCCACGTCGGTCGACACGTTGATCAGGTGGGCGATCTTGTCCGTCGGCACGAGCACGTAGACCACGTAGACGATCTGCAGGACCGTCTTGAGTTTGCCGTAGCGGTCGGCCGGGATCGAGACGCCCTGCGACACCCCGACGATGCGCAGCACGCTAACGGCGACCTCGCGACCGATGATGAGCATCGCCACCCAGGCTGCGATGCGTCCCTGGCTCACCAGGGCGATGAGCGCGGCGGCGATGAGCAGTTTGTCGGCGAGCGGGTCGAGGAACTGCCCGAGCGTCGTGATCTGCTTGCTGCGGCGCGCCACGTAACCGTCGAGCTTGTCGGTGGCCGCCGCCAGGATGAACACGGCGGCGGCGGCGCTGTCGCCGTAGGGCTCGGGGATCCCCGAGAGCAGCAGCACCAGGAACACGGGGATGAGCAGGATCCGCGACATGGTGATGACGTTGGCGAGGTTGAACTGGCTGCTCACGGCTCCCGTCTCCCGGCGTCGGCCTCGACATCATACCCGACGCTGCCTGACGCCACGGCGTGCACGACCTGGCCGCGCCGCGCCTTGACGCCGCGCACGAGGGTCCGTCCGTCGATATCCGGCGCCTGCAGGGCGCAGCGCCCTACGGCGACGCCGTCCGCTCTCGCGCCGCGCTCGATCAGCACGTCGAGCGGGCGCCCGACGAGCGCCTGCCAGAACGCGGCGGCCACGTCGTCGATCGCCTCGCCGAGCTGGGCGGCGCGCTCGAAGGCGAGCGCCGCCGGGGCCTGCCCGGGCAGCGTCGCAGCCGGAGTACCCTCCTGGGCGTCGTAGGGGAACACGCCGGCGGCGGCGAGCCCGGCCTCGCGCACGAAGGCGAGGAGCTCGTCGAACTCCTCGTCGGTCTCGCCGGGAAACCCGGCGATGAAGGTCGAGCGCACGGCGGCGCCCGGGAGCGCGACGCGTACGCGCGCGAGAAGGTCGAGATATCGGGCGCCGTCGCCGCGGCGCTTCATGCGCCGCAGAACGGCGCCGGAGGCGTGCTGGAGGGGGACGTCCACGTACGGCACCGCGTGGCGCGAGAGGGCCTCAAGGAGGGCCTCATCGATACCGTCGGGCTGCAGGTAGAGCAGGCGCAGCCAGATGGGGGCGGGCGCGAGCGCCTTGAGCTCGGCGAGCAGCCGCTCGAGCCCGCCCCAGCCCGGCTGCGTCCACCGCGAAGTGTCCTGGCCGACGAGCACGAGCTCTTTGGCGCCGGCGGCCAGCGCGGCGCGGGCGCGGCGCAGGACCTCTGCGGCCGCCACAGTCTCGTAGTCGCCCTTGATGAGCGGGATGGCGCAGTACGCGCAGCGCCTGTCGCAGCCGTCCGAGATCTTGAGGTAGCTGGTCACGAGGCGCGGGCGGCGCGGTGTCGGCGCGGCTGCGCCGTGCCCCTCCGCGCCCTCTCCCCCGCCGCCCGCCTCGCTGAGGGCGGCGAGCAGCGGCGCCGTGTCGAGGCCGCACCACAGGTCCACCTCGGGCAGCTCCGCGGCGAGCTCCTCGCGGTAGCGCTCGACGAGGCAGCCCACGGCGGCGACGCGCGCCCCGCGCTCGTGAGCGAAGTCCACCGCTTCGAGGAGCGCCGCGATGGACTCCTCCTTGGCGGCGTCGATGAACCCGCAGGTGCTGACGACGACCACGTCGGCTCGGCCGGGCTGCGCTTCGCGGTGCCCGGCAGCGCGCAAGCGGCGGGCGAGCGCGTCGGAATCGGCTTCGTTCTTCGGGCAGCCGAGGGTCTGGATGAAGAACGCGGCGCCCGTGGGGGCCTCAGCGATAGTTCACGAACTGCAGAGGGATGCCCCAGTCTTCTTCGCTGAGCGCCGCCATGGCAGCCTGGAGCTCGTCCTTGCTCGCCGAGAACACGCGCAGGGTGTCGCCCTGGATCTGCGACTTGATCTTCTTGAAGCGCTGGCGCAGAAGCTTGTTCATGGCCTTGATCTTGTCGTCAGGAATGCCCTGCGCGATGGGCACCCGCTGGCGCACGGTGCCGCCCAGCGCCTCTTCGACCTTGCCGTACTGCAGCGCTTTGAGCGGGACCTTGCGGCGCACGAGCTTCTCCTCGAGCACGTCCACGACCTGCTTGAGCTTGCCGTCGTCGTCGGAGACCAGCACGAGCGCTTCGCCCTCGAGCGTGATGGAACTCACACTCTTCTTGAAGTCGTAGCGCGTGGCGATCTCCTTCTGCGCCATGTTGACGGCGTTGCGCACCTCGTTGATATCGGCACGCGAGACCACGTCGAACGACGATTCCTTGGCCATCTCAGCCCTGCCTCTCGAGCTTGCCGTTCTTGACGATGTAGTCGACGGGGTCGACGGAGTCGTTGGGCGCGATCTTGCGCCCCTCGACGCGCAGGCGGACCGCCGACGGGTTGCCCAGGCGCAGCCACAGGACGTCGCCGACGAACACGCGCGTCTTGCCCTTCTTCACCGTGCCGGAGAACAGCACGGTGCCGGTGGATCCGTCCCTGCGAACCTCGAGCCAGCTCTCCCCGTCGGGGGCGCTGACGCGCAGCTCGCCTTTCACCACCGGCGTGGTCGTCTGCTGGGGCTTGGCGGGCTTGCTGACCGACGGCGACGGTGACGGGCTGGTGATGCCGAGGGCGCCGGGCTTGGTGGACGGCTGCGTGTCGCTGCCGCGGCCGAGGATCCAGATGACGCCGAGCACGAGAAGGCAGATGACGGCCACGAACACGACGGTGTTGCGCCCGCGGTGGCTGCGCGGCGCGCCGAGCATGGAGACGCCCCCGAAGGGCTCCTGGATCTCAGCGGTCTTCACGCCGCGCGAGCGATACTCGTCGAGCATAACCTCGGGATCCAGGGCGAGATACTCTGAGTACGTGCGCAGGAAGCCTTTGACGTAGGTCGCGCCGGGCATCACGTCGAAGTCCTCGTTCTCCATGGCCTGGACGTACTTGACACGAATCTTCGTGTCTTCCTCGACCTGCTGGAGCGTCAAGTTGCGACGCACGCGCGCCTCGCGCAGCGTGTTGCCGATCTCAAACACGGTGGATGGCCTTCTCCTCGGTCGTTCGGGGCCGGTGGCCCGGCGCCCGAACGTACAGTCTAGTAAGCGGGCTCGGCGAAGACAAATCAGCCGGGCCGGCGGCGCGGCGCCGGTCAGGCCTCCCCGGCGGCCGGGACGGCCGCCTCGGGAGGCGCCTCCGGCGCCGCGCCGCCGGCCACGCGCGCGAGGGTGGCCGGCAGCTCGGCTTCGTCGATGAGCACGGCGCGGGCTTTGCTGCCGTCGTAGCCCGAGATGATGCCCATCTCCTCCATGATGTCGACGAGCCGGCCGGCGCGCGCGTAGCCCACGCGCAGACGGCGCTGCAGCAGCGCCACGGAGGCCGCGCCCGTCGTCACCACGGTCCGGATGGCCTCGGCGAGGAGCTGGTCGCCGCCGGCCGCCTGCGCCTGCTGGCCGGCGTCCGGGCCGGCGGGGTTCTCGAGGAGGTCCTCCTGGAACTGCGGCTTTGCCTGGCGCTTCCAGTGCTCGGTGAGCAGCTTCATCTCGTGAGCGGTGATCAATGCCCCCTGTACGCGCAGCAGGCGGTTGCTGCCCATCGGGCTGAACAGCATGTCGCCCATGCCGAGGAGGCTTTCGGCGCCGCCCTGGTCGAGGATGATGCGCGAGTCGGTCTGTGACGCCACGGCGAAGGCGATGCGCGACGGGATGTTGGTCTTGATCATGCCCGTCACGATGTCCACCGACGGTCGCTGCGTGGCGACCACAAGATGGATACCGCAGCTGCGCCCGAGCTGGCCGAGGCGGATGATGGAGTCCTCCACTTCGGACGGCGCCACCATCATGAGGTCGGCCAGCTCGTCGACGATCACCATGATGTACGGCATGTGCTCCTCGCCGGCACGGGCGAGCTTCTTGTTGAGGGCGCGGATGTCCTGACAGCCGTTGCGCGAGAGCACATCGTAGCGGCGGTCCATCTCGCGGGTGATGTTGTCGAGCACGTAGGTGGCTTGCTTCATGTTGGTGACCACCGGGGCGAGCAGGTGCGGAACGCCGTTGAAGTTGCTGAGCTCCACTTTCTTGGGGTCGATCATGATCATGCGCACTTCGTCCGGCGTCGCCCGCAGCAGGATCGAGCTGATGAGCGCGTTGAGGCAGCCGCTCTTGCCCGAGCCGGTGGTGCCGGCGATCAGCAGGTGGACCATCTTCACGAGATCGGCGAGCACGGCCTTGCCGGTGACGTCCTTGCCGAGCCAGAAGGCCATCGGCGAGGCGTGCGGTGGGAAGAGCCCATGGATGTCGCCGAGAGAGACGTAGTTGGCCTCGAGGTTGGGCACCTCCACGCCGACGGCCGTCTTGCCGGGGATCGGCGCCTGCACGCGGATTTCGGTGGCCGCGAGCGCGTAGGCGAGATCGTCCTTCAGCGACGCGACGCGGCTCACCTTGATGCCCGGCGCCAGCTGCAGCTCGTAGCGCGTGACGCGCGGCCCCGAGACGGTGCCGATGACCTGGGCCGTGATGCCGAAGTGCCCGAGGGTCTCGACCAGGCGCTGGGAGACCTGGCGGATGGCGTCGGGCGACTCGCCGACGCTCTCTCCGAGCCGCTGCAGAAGCGACGGCTCGGGGAGCAGCCACTGGCGCTTCTCGGCGTGGTGGAAGGCGATCGCCGCGTCCCCCCCGCCGGCTTGGGCAAGCGAGAGCTGCTCGCCCTCGTCGGCCTCTTCCACCGGCTCCGGGGGCGGCGCGTAGCTGGTGGGCTCGCCAAAGATCTCGGGCGCCGCCAGCCGCCCGTCCACGAGGTGCGGGGTGTGCGTGCTCACCGCGGGTCCGTACTGGGCCGCCGGAGAAACGGACGTCCTCATCATGTCGAAGGCGTCGATCGTCGGGGATTCGTCGAGCTCCACCACGCGGGTCGACGCCGCGTCCCGGCGGCGCACGCCCAGGGCCTCGGCCTGGCTGCGCGCCGCCCTGCCTGCGGCGGCCACGCCTTTGCGCGAATGGTCCGCCCACTGGCGCAGCGACGAGCCGGTCGCCAGCAGGACGCCGGCCACGAACAGGGCGACGACGAGCACGTCCACGCCGATGCGCCCGATGACGCCGCGCAGCACGGCCCACAGAGCTTCGCCGGCCACACCGCCGTGCACGCTCATGTAGGTGTCGCGGTAGAGACGCTCCGGCCGTTCGCCGGCGAAGACGCCGAACGCGTCGGCGGCCGCGGCCAGGACAAAGGCGGCGACGATCATCGCGATCCCCCAGCTCACCCCGCGGCGCGGGCGGCGGTCGTCGCGGGCCACCAGCATGTAGGCGACGAAGCAGAGCAGCAGCGGGAGCGCGAAGACCAAGAGCCCCACCAGCCAGCGCGAGATGCCGCCCAGCCAGCGCCCCAGCGCCCCGCCGTCCCAGCCGAGATAGATGACGAAGGCGAGGAACACGGCCAGAGCCACGCAGGCGATCGCCGCCAGCTCGTAGCCGTGACGGGTGGCCGATCTTTCCGGGCGAGACGCCGGGCGGGCGGCGCGCGGTCGCCTGCGCGCCGCAGCGCCCGCGCGCCGTGCCTGCTTGGGGCGTGCAGTCGCCATAGGTCGTCTATTCAACGCGGGCGCGAGAAACCCTAGGAAGGAACGTGGTGCGAGGCAGGAGGAAGACGCCGGTCGTTCAGACTTCGACGACGACCGGCATGATCAGCGGCCGCCGCCGGGTGCGTGCGAACACGAGCTCGGCGAGCTTCTCCTTGATGTCTTCCCTGATGAGGCGCTGCCCGGTCACGTGCACGGCGCCGAGCTTATCCATGAGGTCGTCGAGCGTGGCCGCGCACTCGTCGAGCACCTCCTGGAGGCGCGCGTCGTCGTGCAGGAAGCCGCGCGCCACCAGTTCCGGCGGCGCCACCGAGTCGCCGTTCTGGGCGTCGACGGTGACCACGGCGATGAGGATGCCGTCGCCGGCCAGCTGCTGGCGGTCGCGAAGCACGAGACCCTCGGCATCGCCGAGCTCGAAGCCGTCGACGAACACCATGCCCGTGGGCACCTTGTCGACGATCTCGCCGTTCTCGGCATCCAGCTCGAGGACGTCGCCGTTCTCGAGGATGAAGATGTCCTCCTCGCGGACGCCGGACTGACGGGCGAGCTCGGCGTGGAAATGCTGGTGCCGGTACTCGCCGTGCACCGGCACGAAATACTGCGGGCGCAGCAGGTTGAGCATCATGCGCAGGTCTTCCTGGGCAGCGTGGCCGCTGACGTGCACGCCGCTGCCCTCCCCGTAGATCACGGTGGCGCCCGACTTGAGCAGACGATTGACCGTGGTCATGACGCTGACCTCGTTGCCGGGGATGGCTCTCGCCGAGATGACCACGGTGTCGCCTTCGTGCAGGCCCACCTGCGGATGATCGTCGAACGCCATGCGCGTGAGCGCCGAGAGGGGTTCTCCCTGACTCCCCGTCGCGAGGATGAGGATCTCCTCGGGCCGGTAGTCGTCGATCTCGGTGAGCTTGATCATCGAACCCTCGGGGACCTCCAGATATCCGAGGTTGCGGGCGATGTTCACGTTCTTCTGCATCGAGCGGCCGGAGACGGCGAACTTGCGGCCGTGCAGGTGGGCGATCCGGATGGCCTGCTGGACGCGGTGGATGTGCGAGGCGAAGCTCGCCACGATCACGCGGCCCTCGGCCTCGGCGAAGATCTGGTGGAACGCCTGCCCGACGATGCTCTCCGAAGCGGTCGACCCGGCCGCCTCGACGTTCGTCGAGTCGCCGAGAAGGACCAGGACGCCCTGCTGGCCGAGCTGCGCGAACGTGTTGACGTCCGTGATGCGGCCGTCGATCGGCGTGTGGTCGAACTTGTAGTCGCCGGTCAATACCAGGGCCCCGAGCTCGGTGCCGAGCACGATCGACAGGGCATCGGGCACGCTGTGGCTCACGGCGACGAAAGACAGGTCGAACGGCCCCAGGCGCAGCTTCGAGCTCTCGCTCACCTCATTGAGATCGACCACCTTGAGCAGGCCGTGCTCGTCGAGTTTGGACTTGATGAGCGCCAACGTGAAGCGGCTGCCGTACACCGGCTTGTTGAGCTGCTTCAGCACGAAGGGCAGCGCCCCCTGGTGATCCTCGTGACCGTGCGTGATGACGAACGCCAGGACGTCGTCGCGGCGCCCGAGCAGCCATCTGATATCGGGGATCACGAGGTCGATGCCGAGCATCTCGTCGCGCGGGAACTCGACGCCGCAGTCGAGCACGACGATCTTGCCGCGGTACTCGACGGCGGTCATGTTCTTGCCGATCTCGCCGAGGCCGCCGAGAGGGATGATCCTGAGGGAATCGTTCATGTGGAGACAATCCTACTCGCTCGCGACGCGGAAGGGCGAACCGGCGCGCCGGCGCCGTTGCCCAGAACAGCGGTGCGGACGCCGTCCTTGCCGGCGCTCTTGACCTCGTACATCAGGGCGTCCGCGTGCCGCAGCAGGCCCTCGACGTCGGCTTCACCGCCCAAGTACGTGACGACGCCGATGCTGAGCGAGGCCGGCCAGCCGCCCTCGCCGATGGCGGCGAGGGCGGCCCCGCGGCCTTTCATCAGCGCCACGAGTGCGGCGTCGGACGAGGTGTCCGGCAGAAGCACCGCGAACTCGTCGCCGCCCAGCCGCGCGACGAGGTCGGTGCTCCGCAGCGTGTGTGTCCAGGCCCTCGCCACGGTGACGAGGAGGGTGTCGCCGGCGGCGTGGCCGTAGCGATCGTTCACCTCTTTGAGGTCGTCGACGTCGAAGATCGCCACGCTCAGCGGCTGGCCGGTGCGCTGGGCGCGGCGCAGCTCGAGGTCGGCCTGCTCGCGGAACCGGCGCACGTTGGGCACGCGCGTGAGCGCGTCGGCGCGCGCCAGACGCTGCTCTTCGCCGAGCGCGTGCTTCAGGGCCGCGAGGATGAGCACCACCATCGCGAAGAACGCCAGCCGCACGGCGGCGTTCCACCACGGCATCCCGCTGGCCCAGGTCTGGTCGAGAGAGTAGCGGTCCCCGACCGTCCACAGGATCGCCGCCACCACCG
>Ga0209913_1001054_pt1 | contig 17393 bp, 12 predicted proteins | sample PersoiDNA2013203_FD_185805 | JGI IMG/M metagenome (GOLD analysis project Ga0209913, IMG submission 185805) | Permafrost soil microbial communities from the Arctic, to analyse light accelerated degradation of dissolved organic matter (DOM) -... | ecosystem: Environmental > Terrestrial > Soil >... | reverse complement strand
ATATTTCGTTCGTCATCTAGCGCGATTAACAGCAAGAGTTGCCGTGTTTTCAGACGCGCACGCAGAAACCAATTCGGGTCGCTGTTCTTCATTTGTCTCCACCATTTTTTATATCTTTCGATGATATCAAATCAAGTATCAGCTTAGGCAAATAATTCATTAGAAATATATGTCGCGAATCCTTAGTATCTAGGCCAGTTCACAACGATTTCTCGTTGTGATCTTCACGTTGAAATGACGCTTCTGAAAAGCTTGTCGAACGGTTATGAAAACCGGTATCGAGGGGAGTTTTTGCGCGCCGATTTAGCGTGACGTAAGAAAAGAAAACGTAAAAAAGTGCGGGTGCGGCAATCGACTACACCCAGTTAAAACTACAAAGTTCTACGGAGACCTCAGATGACTCAGTCCATCTCAACCAAAACCATTCTCAAGGCCTTGGGCACGGCCTCGTTGTTCGGCGCATGCCTGGCATCCGCGCAGGCGGAAGACAGCGTGACGATCTACGGTCGCGTCGTCGCCGGCGTTGATGTTCAGAGCAACGTGCATCAGGCCAACGGCGCCACCGGCACACAAGTGCGTGCGGCCAGCAACCAGTGGGGCACCAGCATGATCGGCTTCAAGGGCAAGGAAGACCTGGGCGGCGGTTTGAACAGCTTCTTCCTGCTGGAGTCCGGTTTCGGCGCGACCAAAGGAGCGACCAACGGTCCTGAACTGTTTAATCGCCGTTCGTACGTCGGCCTGAACGGCAGCGCCGGTTCGGTCAAGGTCGGCAAGAACTTGTTCATCGACAACGATATCTGGTTCCTCGATCCAACAGGTCAGCAATGGATTGGCACCGCTAATCTGGTGCATGGCCGCAACTGGGGCGGCGCCAACAACATCATTGAATATCAGACTCCGACCTGGGGTGGATTCAATGCCACTTTCCAGACCAGCCTGGGAGAGAAAGCCGGTTCGACTACCAAAGGCCGCAAGGATGGCGTGTCGCTGGTCTATCAGAATCAAGGTCTGGAACTGCGCGCGATCTATGATCTGGTGCGTGATGCCAACGGTAAATACGGCAGCATCAAGACGAATAGCGATGGCACCACAACTGCTGGCAATATCTATGACTCGTCCAAAGAGCTGATCCTGGGCGGTACGTACACCATCGACAAACTGAAGATGTACCTGGGGTATGAAAACCTGAAAGCGCCGGATGTTGCACCTGGTTCGACGAACAAGGTCAATCATTACTGGGTCGGCGCCAACTACGAGGTCTCGCCTGCGTTGACCTTGATCGGCTCGGTCTTCCACGTCAATGCCAACAACAACGGCGGTTCGGCTAACCTGTTCATGGCTGGTCTGAACTACAACCTGTCGAAGCGTACTTTGCTGTACGTGGGTGCCGGCACAGTTCGTAACAGCGGCAATGGCACGTTCTCGCTGGAAGCCGACGAAGCCGGTGCGCCATTGGCTGGTCAAAGCCAGACTGGCGGCTACTTCGGTATCTCTCACTCGTTCTGATCGTATGAGGATCCGATCATAATGTGCAGCAGAGCGCAGTAAAACGCAGCAACGAAAGAGGGCAAGCCACGGCTTGCCTTTTTTCGTTTAAAGTTGATTGAACGCAGTGTTCCAAAAAAGTAAAACGGAGATGACGTCTGATGCAAGCAAGCCTGATCGTTGATGGTAAATGTGAACTCGGTGAATGCGCGATCTGGTGCGATCGAACGCAGTCGGTGTTCTGGACAGATATTCAGGCCTCGGTGTTGTGGAACTACCGTCCTGCCGATGGCGTCACGCGCAGTTGGGTCATGCCGGAACGGTTATCGGTCTTCGCGCTGACGGCACAACCCAATCGTCTGTTGATTGGGTTGGCGTCGCGGCTGGCGTTTTTCGATCTGGATACGCAGACGATCACGCCGATCTGCCGGATTGAAGACGATTTGCCGACTACACGCCTGAATGATGGTCGTTGCGATCGCCAGGGGCGCTTCGTGTTCGGCACGTTGAATGAAGATAAAGGACGTGCGCCCATCGGCAGCTACTACCGCCTCAATACGGATCTCAGCCTGGAACGTTTGCCCTTGCCGGGTGTGGCGATTCCCAATAGCGTGTGTTTCAGTCCCGATGGCGCGCGCATGTATTACTGCGACACAATGCAGGGGAAGATCATGTGTTGTGATTACGATGTCGTCACCGGCGCAATCAGCGGACAGCGTCTGTTCGTTGATCTGGCTGGCGAGAAGGGTAGTCCCGACGGATCCGCGATCGATAGTCAGGGATATCTCTGGAACGCACAATGGGGTGGTGCACGCGTGGTGCGCTATGCGCCGGATGGTTTGGTGGATCGCATTATCGCCGTGCCGGTGTCGCAGCCGAGCTGTCCAGCTTTCGGTGGTGAAGCACTGAACATCTTGTATGTGACCACCGCACATGAAGGCATGGACGCGGCACAGCGCGATCGCGAGCCGTTATCGGGAGGATTGTTCGCCGTTGCTCTGGACGGCGTGGCAGGGATTCCAGAAGTTCGATTTGGTGGATGACGCTGCGGAGTGCTGAAGGAAAAAGCCCGGTTTGATAGCCGGGCTTTTTTGGGGAAGAAAACGATTTGTGTTCAGTGCTGTATTTGCTGTTGCAGCGCGGCGCGGACATCGTCGATGACCTTGCTCCAATCACCTGGTTTGTCCTGGCGGAAGATGCGCATGCTTGGATACCAGGGCGAATCGTTGCGGCCAAGCAGCCAGCGCCAGTCGGTATTGTAGCGATTGAGCAGCCAGACCGGCTTGCCCAGCGAACCTGCCAGATGGGCAACGGCGGTGTCGACTGAAATCACCAGATCGAGGTTGTCGATCATGGCCGCCGTATCCGAGAAATCACGCAGATCGCGTGTGTGGTCGACAAGGCGTTGGCCACCTGTGGCAGGGCCCGGCGATTGGCCGCCGAGGTTGATGCTCAGTGAAGAAACGGCGCTGTTTTGCGGTTGCACCGCGAAGAATTCAACCTGCTCGTTCTGCAGCAACGGCGACAGTGCGTTGAATGGAATGGAACGCGCAGCGTCGAGTCGTTTCGTGGCCGGGCTGTTGACGCGCGGGTTGCTGCCGGCCCAGACGAGACCGACGCGCGGTTTGGTCTTTGCGCCGAGACGAGCATTCCAGCTTTCGGATTTCACAGGATCTTGCTTTAGATAATTCGCGCCCGGGATATCGTTGAGTGAAAACGTTTCGCAGGCCAGCGGCAGACTCATCAGCGGGCACTGCAAGTCGAACGGCGGCAACTGCTCGCCGGTTGCCAGCACAGCGGCGACCCCTTTGATATTGGCCATCAGCGGCTTGAGTGCCGGTTGCACCTGCAGGATGACGCGCGCGCCACGTTGGACCAGCATGGGAACGTAACGCGCGAATTGCAGCGTATCGCCGAAGCCTTGCTCGGAGTACAGCAGGATGGTTTTGCCGAGCAGAAGGCTGTCGCCCAGCCATAATGGTTGCGTGAAATGGCGCTGGGTCTTGCGCATTTGTTCGGTTTGCCAGCGTTGTTCGTACTCGCGCCAGCCGGCTTCGAGATTGCCGAGTTTCAGATTGCACAGCGTGGTGTTCCAGCGCGCCGACTGATAGTTCGGATCGTTGGAGGGCACCTGCGCGTAAGCGGCAACGGCTTCATCGTAGCGTTGCAGTTCTTCCAGCGTGACGGCGCGGTTATAGGCCATGTCGGGATAATCGGGCAGCAGCTCGATGGCGCGGTCATATCCGGCCAGCGCTTCTTCCGGACGATTCTTGGCGGCCAGCAGATAAGCGCGGTTGGCGATCGCTTCGGCGAAATCGGGTTCGATCTCCAGCACCTTGTCATAGGTCGCCATCGCCTCGTCGATGCGATCGAATTCCTTGAGCGTATTGGCCAGGTTGAACAGCGCCTCCGGATATTCCGGCTCGGCTTCCACGGCTTTTTCGTAGCAGGTGAGGGCTTCACGCAGACGGCCCAGATCGTTGAGCGAGTTGCCTTGCTTGAGCCATGCATGCGCATGATCAGGTTTGGCGGCCAGTACGCGCTTGTAGCAATCCAGTGCTTCCATGTGGCGCATCAAGGCGCGCAGCACATTGCCGCGGCGGTACAGCGCTTCGGTGAAATCGGATTTGAGCGCCAGCACCAGATCGTAGCTGCGCAGTGCTTCCGCGTAGCGTTCCAGATCTTCCAGCGCGGTGGCGCGGTCGAATTGTGCGTCGATATGCGTCGGATTGATCTTGAGCGCCTGATCGATCCATTCGATGGCACCGGCAGGATCTTCACGGTGTAATTGCAGCATACCCATCAGATACAGCGCCTGAAAATGCTTGGGCGCCTTGGTCAGCACTTTCTTGTACAGGGCTTCTGCCTTGTCGTGGTCGCCGCGCTGGTGCAGGACGACGGCTTGCTGGATTTGTGCTGCGATGGCTGGATTCTGGGGTGTGGGCCGCATAAGCTGAGAGTCTGGTTGGCGTTTCGTGATAAAGCGTGAAGTAGGCGCAAAGTAAGCGTTACGTTTCACGATGCTACACAAAAAAACAAGCATCATGTCGGATTTCACTGTCTGTGGCCAGCATGCTGCGGCGTTTTCTTTTACACTCGCAGAGGCCCAGTGGGGCTGCTCAGCATCCAAGAACACATTTATAGCCGGAGTTTCAGCCATGACTTACGCCATACCCGTTCCCGCCATTACTACCGTACCGGTCGTCGGCGGCGATCCTTTCCCGGTGCGCCGCATTTATTGTGTCGGTCGCAACTACGCCGCACATGCGCGCGAAATGGGCCACGATCCGAACCGCGAACCGCCTTTTTTCTTTATGAAGCCGACTGACACCATCGTGCCGACCGACAGTGAGGTGCCGTACCCGGTCAAGACCAGCGACTATCAGCACGAGATCGAACTGGTCGTCGCGCTGGGCAAGGGCGGTCGCGATATTCCGGTGGAAAAGGCGCTTGAGCTGGTATTCGGCTATGCCGTCGGCCTCGACATGACTCGCCGCGACCTGCAAGGCGAAGCCAAGAAGCTGGCGCGCCCGTGGGATATGGGCAAGGGTTTCGACCATTCGGCGCCGTGCGCGCCGTTGTTGCCGGTCTCGAAGGCCGGCCACCCCGACAAGGGCGCGATCTGGCTCAAGGTCAACGGAGAAGTGCGCCAGCAAGGCGACCTGTCGGACCTGATCTGGAACGTGGCCGAAACCATCTCCTATCTGTCCGGCCTGGTTGAGTTGTTCCCCGGTGATCTGATTTATACCGGCACGCCTGAAGGCGTCGGCGCCGTGGTCAGGGGCGACAAGTTGCAGGGCCACGTCGACGGACTGGTTGACCTGAACGTCACGATTGTCTGATTTTCTCCTATGAAGACCATCCTTTCCGCTACCGTGGGCGGGATGGTCTCGTTATCATTTTTACATCGCTGCGTCGACGTGACATTAAACTGTCATGAAGCCAAATTGCCGAGGGGCGTATAATAGTGGTTTGCCGGTCGGTTTCCGTTCGGCAACCTCTTGACGTGGGCACCCTGTTTTCATGCATGGTCGGCACCGCGTGATATGTCAAACATCCGTTATTACTGAAAGCAACAGAGCCTCTTCGCGAATGTGCCCGTCGCAATCTGCTGTGCAGAACATTGTGTCGCATTGCATTGATTCACGCAGGGTTCGCCTGAGGACTCCTCCCAAACATGCCCGAGCAATTGCCTGAAACAGCAGTACCTGAAATGCCTGAAGTCCGTTTTGAAGACTTTGGCCTGTCGCCCGACATCCTGAAAGCGCTGTCGGAGCAGGGGTACACCCATCCGACACCGATTCAGGCGCAGGCGATTCCTATTGTGTTGCAAGGGCGCGATGTCATGGGCGCCGCACAGACCGGCACCGGCAAGACGGCCGGGTTCTCCCTGCCGATCATTCAATTGTTGCTGGCGCATGCCAGCACCAGTATGTCCCCGGCGCGCCACCCGGTGCGCGCGTTGATTCTGACGCCCACGCGTGAGCTCGCCGACCAGGTTGCAGAAAACGTCAAAGCGTATTCGCGCTTCACGCCGTTGCGCTCCACGGTCGTGTTCGGCGGTGTCGATATGGCGCCGCAAACAGCGACTTTGCGCGGCGGTGTTGAAATCGTTATCGCCACGCCGGGCCGCCTGCTGGATCACGTTCAGCAAAAGACCGTGAACCTCTCGCAGACCCAGATCCTGGTCATGGATGAAGCCGACCGCATGCTGGACATGGGTTTCCTGCCGGATTTGCAGCGCATCATCAACCTGCTGCCGAAGCAACGCCAGAACCTGATGTTCTCCGCGACCTTCTCGCCGGAAATCAAGAAGCTGGCCGCCAGCTTCCAGAACAACCCGGTCACTATCGAAGTGGCACGCAGCAACGCCACCGCCGAGCGCGTGACCCAGACCATTTACAAAGTTGACGAAGACGCCAAGAGCGATGCCGTCGCGCACATCATCCGCGAGCGTCAGCTCAAGCAGGTGATCGTGTTTTCGAATACCAAGATCGGCGCTTCCAAACTGGCGCGCCAGCTGGAAAACGACGGCGTCAAAGCCTCTGCGATCCATGGCGACAAATCCCAGGGTGAGCGCATGGCCGCACTGGAAGCGTTCAAGCAAGGCCAGGTCGAAGTACTGGTGGCGACTGACGTCGCCGCGCGCGGTCTGGACATCACCGATTTGCCTTGTGTAATCAATATCGACCTGCCGTACAACGCCGAAGATTATGTCCATCGTATCGGTCGTACCGGTCGTGCGGGCGCTTCGGGCGATGCGATTTCGCTGTTCTCCGACAAGGATGAGCGCCTGCTGGTCGATATCGAAAAACTGATCAAGATCAAGTTCGTGCGTTCGGAGCTGACAGGTTTCGTACCACGTCAGCGTGGTGAACGCGGTGAACGGTCGGAACGTGGCGAAAGAAGTGATCGCGGCGACCGTGGTGAGCGCAGCAATAGCAGCAGCCGTAGCAATAGCACCGGTGGCGATCGTGCCAGCGCACCACGTGATACGCAATCCTATGGACGCAGCAGCAGCTCGCCGCGCAAGGAAAAAGTCGATCCATGGTTCCTCAAGCCGTACGAGCCAACTTCTGCGCCAGCGCCGGCGGAAGCCAGTGCAGCCGCGGCCAAGCCTGTGAGCAGCAAACCGCCGAAGCATAAAGTCGCAGCTTTGCTGGGCGGGATGCCCAAGCGTCAGGCTTAAGTCATGGTTTAAGTTGGCAGCTGCGCCAGTCGGCGTTGCCACGCTGACGTAGCAAGCTCCCAGAACGCGGCGACTTCGGTCGCCGTTGTCATTTCCAGTCCGAGAAATTCCGCAGCTCTGTTCAATTCATCAAGCGGGCGACTGAGATCCAATGCCTGTGCGCCGTTTTGCTTGGACAATTTTTCTCCGTCCGTATGTTTGACCAAGGGCACGTGCAGATAGGACGGCGTCGGATAACCGAGCAGGCGCTGCAGATAGATCTGCCGCTCCGTCGACTCCAGCAGGTCAGCGCCGCGTACGATATGCGTCACGCCTTGCTCGGCATCGTCCACCACCACCGCCAGTTGATAAGCCCAGAAGCCGTCTGCACGCTTCAGGACAAAGTCGCCGGCTTCGCTGGCCAGATGCTGGCTTTGCCATCCCAGCCAGCGATCTTTGAATCCAATTTCCTCACCGTCCTGCCCCCGATCCGGTACGCGTACGCGCAGTGCACGTGCAATTTTTCCGGGCGCTAATCCATTGCGGCAGGTGCCGGGATAAATGGCTGCTCCATCTGCAGCAACGCCCAGCCGCGAATCAGCGATCTCTTTGCGGCTGCAGCCGCAGGCATAGACGTGCGCCCCCAGACGGTCGCAGGCATTGCGATAGTGTTGCTTGCGTTGACTTTGTATCAGCACCGGTCCATCCCAGCGCATGCCAAACGTGTGCAGTGCTGCTTCAATGTCATGCGCCGCACCGCTGACGGTGCGTGCTTCGTCAATGTCCTCTATACGCAGCAGCCATTGACCCTCATGCGCGCGTGCATCGAGATAGCTGGCCATGGCTGCCACCAGCGAGCCGGCATGCAGCGGGCCGGATGGCGAAGGTGCGAAGCGGCCAATGTAAGAGCTTACTGATTCAGACTTCATGGTATGACGGGGCCGAGCAGCGAATGCTGGATTTCAGGTTGCGACAGTTGATGCAGAAACCATTTTAGTGATTTTCCCTGATCGGCTTTAGGCCACGCTATCAGGAAGTTTTCATGCGGCTTGCTCATGATGGTTTGTTTTTCGATCAATGCGCCGTTGTCGAGATAATACTGAGCCCAGAAGCGCGGCAAGTGGCCGCAGCCCAATCCGGCCAGTTGCGCCCGGAGTTTATCGTCCACGCCGGGCACGGTCAGTGTTTCCTGTCCGGCCAGCAAGCCCATGGTGATGCCGGGATTGCTGCGGCTGCTGTCGCCGACTGCCACGGCGCGATGCTGGCGCACCAGTTCGGGCGAGAGCGGTTCCGGCGCATCGGCCAGTGGGTGATCCGGGGCAACCGCAAAGGCCCAGTCGACCACGCCCAGCGGACGTGTCTGAAAACGGCCGCTGGTGCGTACGATTTCCGGGCCGTCCAGCGTGGCGCCGATGACCAGATCGGCGCGCCCGGCCATGAGTTCTTCCCAGGTGCCGGACAATACGCCGGGGACGAAGCGTAGTTTGGTGCCGCCGGCTTCACGGTCAAAGGCGGAGATCAGCGGCAGCATTTTTGCGAACGGGATGATGCTGTTGAGGACAATGCGTAATTCGGTTTCCCGGCCGGTGGCGGTGCGCTTGACCCGCTGCTCCAGATCGTCTGCCGCATGCAGAAGATGGCGGCCTTCAGTCAGCAATTCCAAGCCCGCCGCTGTCAATTTGGCGCGATGGCCGCGGCGGTCGAAGAGCAGCACGTCAAGATCGTCTTCCAGTTTGCGCACGCTATAGGTCAGTGCCGAGGGCACGCGGTCGAGCGCCAGTGCGGCAGCGGCGAAGCTGCCCTTGCGATCGATCATGTCGAGGATTTGCAGAGCTTCCAGCGTGAGGTTCATGCGATGACGGGCAGCAGAAGGGGCGTGTTGAAGGCTTGTTTAAAATTTTTGAACGATATGTCTGAATTGACAGGCTTATCTCCGTGAAAGCAAGTGGATATAGTGTAGTGCAAGCACAGAAAATTTGTATAAGCGCCTGAAAATATCGCGTTGAGCTGCGAAAAGACGTTATTCTTTCCCGGCTTCTTTCGCAGTTTTTGCTAGTACAGGCGTCAGTTTTTCCTCTCACCCCAACAAGGAAACCAACATGAGCAAAGTCGCTATCGTTTATCACTCCGGCTATGGCCACACCAAGAAGCAAGCAGAAGCCGTGCAGGCAGGCGCAGCATCGGCTGCGGGCGCTACTGTCGACCTGATCGCCATCAGCGCCGAAGGCAACATCACCGACGCCGACTGGGCCACGCTGGATGCCGCCGACGCTATCATCTTCGGTTCGCCGACTTACATGGGTTCGGTGTCCTGGCAATTCAAAAAATTCGCCGACGCCAGCTCCAAGCCATGGTTCTCGCAAAAGTGGAAAGACAAGATCGGCGCGGCCTTTACTAATTCGGCCACGATGAACGGCGACAAGCTGTCGACCTTGCATTACCTCTTCACACTGGGCATGCAGCACAGCATGGTCTGGGTAGGCACCGGCCTGATGCCAGCCAATTCCAAGGCGGCACAACGCAATGACATCAACTTCGTCGGTTCCTTCTCTGGTCTGATGGCGCAAAGCCCGTCGGATTCGTCGCCGGAAGAAGGTCCCCTCCCGGGCGATCTGGAAACTGCCAAGCTGTTCGGCAAGCGCGTTGCTGAAACTGCGGCGCAATTCAAGAAATAAGTTTTACGTTTTCCATGCAAAAAGCCCACCTTTCGGTGGGCTTTTTGCTTATGTGGAAGCCAGGTAAAGACTAAAGCGAAAGGTGCTCAGGCTGCTGCGCTGGCGTTAGGCTCCGAGGCCGGCGCAGCCGTTGCCAGTTCGGGTGCGCAGTGCGGGCAGGATTTACCGGGCACGTAAGCGGGCGACAGCTGCTCGCGTGGTGTCACCACGGCCCGGCAGGCGAAGCATTGTTCGGTTTGCGTTTCCTGCAATTGCGGATTGAGCGCGGTGCGGTAGTCGAAGACAAAGCAGTCGCCCTGATAGTGCGCGCCGCCGACTTCTTCAAAGTACTTGAGAATGCCGCCTTCCAGTTGATACACACTGTCGTAGCCGATGTTTTGCATGTGGATGGCGGCTTTTTCGCAGCGGATGCCGCCGGTACAGAAAGTCACCACGGTCTTGTCGTTCAGCTCGTCCTTGTGGTCGGCGATGACTTGCGGAAACTCGGTAAACTTCTCGATACGGTAGTCGATCGTATTTTCAAAGGTGCCGACGTCGACTTCAAAGGCGTTGCGCGTATCGACCATCACCACCGGCTTGCCGTTATCGTCATGGCCCTGATCGAGCCAGCGCTTGAGCGTCTTGGCTTCGACGAAAGGTGCGCGGCCTTCTTCAGGCTTGATCAGCGGGTGCTTCATGGTGATGATCTCGGCCTTGAGCTTGACCAGCATGCGATTGAACGGCTGGTGCTCGGAAAAACTTTCCTTGACCTGAATATCCGTAAAACGCGCATCGGCGCGCAGCCAGGTCAAAAAGGCGTCGATGTCGGCACGTTTGCCGGCCAGAAACAGGTTGATGCCTTCCGGGCTCAGGATGACGGTGCCGCGCAGCTTGTGCTGCTGGCAAAATTCCAGAAACACAGGGCGTTTTTCGGCGGTGTCGTTGAAGGTGATGAATTTATAGGCCGCAATATTGACGAACGAAGTTGCGGTTTCGTGCGGCTGTTGTTGCATTTGTTGCATGGTGATATTGCCTAAGTCTTTGAATTAACAGCATTATAAACGTGTCAGGCCTATTCTGCGCCGGTGGCATGCAGCAATTTGCGGCATCCATGATGCAAATCAAATGATCTGGCTTGTTACCTACTTGCCGGTATGGTGTCGCATCGTGATTTTCAATCGTAAATTCCATCTGAGCGGTATGTCGCGGCACGGTAAAATATCGTCCTATGACTACACCGCAATTCGTTCATCTTCGACTCCATTCCGAGTATTCCATCGTTGACGGCCTGGTCCGCATCGACGATGTTGTCAAAGCAGCAGCAAAAGACGGCCAGGCGGCCCTCGCAATCACCGACCTGGCGAACCTGTTCGGCATGGTCAAGTTCTATAAGGGCGCACGCGGGAAGGGCGTCAAGCCGATCGCCGGCTGTGACGTCTGGATCAGCAACGACGACGATCGCGACAAGCCGTCGCGCCTGCTGTTGCTGGTCAAAAGCCATCACGGCTATCTGCAGCTGTGCGACCTGCTCAGCAAAGCCTGGCTCACCAACCTGCATCGCGGCCGCGCGGAGATCCGTCCCGAATGGCTGGAACAACTGCGTCACGAAGAAGGCGGTAACGGCCTGATCGCATTGTCCGGCGCACATTTCGGTGATGTCGGCATCGCCATCGAAAACGGCAATGTGGCAGCGGCCGAACGCTGCGCGCAACGCTGGAGCGATTATTTTCCCGGTGCGTTTTACGTGGAGATCCAACGCGCCAATCAGCCCAATATGGATATTCAGGTGCGCCAGTCGGTCGCCCTTGCGGCGCGTCTTGGCTTGCCCGTGGTGGCGACGCACCCGATCCAGTTTCTGTCGCAGGAAGAATTCGTCGCGCATGAGGCGCGTACTTGTATCGCCGAAGGCGAAATTCTGGCTAACGCCCGTCGTGTGCGCCGTTTCAACGATCAGCAGAATTTCAAATCCCAGGCCGAGATGGCAGAGCTGTTCGCCGATTTGCCGGGAGCCGTACAAAACACGATTGAAATCGCCAAGCGCTGCAACCTGACGCTGACCCTCGGTAAGCCGCAGTTGCCGAATTTCCCGACGCCGGACGGCATGACCATCGACGATTTTCTTGTCGCCGAAACCAAGGTCGGCCTGGAAGCACGTCTCAAGCATTTGTTCCCGGACGAAGCGCGGCGCGAGAAGGAGCGTCCTCGTTACGAGGCGCGCCTGAAGTTCGAGAACGACACCATCATCAAGATGAAATTCCCGGGCTACTTCCTGATCGTGGCGGACTTTATCCAGTGGGCCAAGAATAATGGCGTGCCGGTCGGGCCGGGCCGGGGTTCTGGCGCGGGTTCACTGGTGGCGTATTCGCTGTCGATTACCGACTTGGATCCGCTGCAATACAACCTGCTGTTTGAGCGCTTCCTCAATCCTGAGCGGGTTTCCATGCCCGACTTCGATATTGACTTTTGCCAGGAAGGCCGCGACCGCGTTATTCAGTACGTGAAGGACCGCTACGGCAAGGAGGCGGTCTCACAGATCGCCACCTTCGGTACCATGGCGGCCAAGGGCGCGGTGCGCGACGTCGGCCGCGTGCTTGATCTGGGCTACAACTTCTGCGACGGCATTTCCAAACTGATCCCGTTCAAGCCGGGCAAACTGGTGACCCTGGCCGACGCCATCGAAGAAGAGCCGCTGCTCAAAGAGCGGCTGGAAAACGAAGACGAAGTGAAACAGCTGATGGGCCTGGCCCAGCAGGTCGAAGGCATCGCCCGTAACATCGGCATGCACGCCGGGGGCGTGTTGATTGCCCCGGGCAAGCTGACCGATTTTTGCCCGCTGTACACGCAGGGCGGCGACGCCGGCGTGGTATCGCAGTACGATAAAGACGACGTTGAAGCCGTCGGCCTGGTGAAGTTCGACTTTTTGGGTCTGACCACGCTGACCATCCTTGATCGTGCCGTGCGTTACATCAAGCAGCTCGATCCGAACATGGCTGATTTCGATCTGGCCAAGCTGCCGCTGACCGACCGCGCCTCATACGACTTGCTGACCAAGGCCAGAACGGTCGCCGTATTCCAGCTTGAAAGCCGCGGCATGCAAGGCATGCTGAAAGATGCGCGTCCCGACCGCTTCGAAGACATTATTGCGCTGGTGGCGCTGTATCGCCCGGGGCCTATGGATCTGATCCCGGACTTCTGCAAACGTAAGCACGGTGAAAAGTTCGACTATCCCGATCCGCGTACCGAAGGCATTCTGTCCGAAACCTACGGCATCATGGTGTATCAGGAGCAGGTGATGCAGATGGCGCAGGTCGTCGGCGGCTACTCGCTCGGCGGCGCTGACTTGCTGCGCCGCGCGATGGGTAAGAAGAAGGCCGAAGAGATGGCGGAACACCGCAATATCTTCCGCGAAGGTGCTGCGAAGGATGGTTTGTCGCAAGAGAAAGCCGACGAAATTTTCGACTTGATGGAAAAGTTCGCGGGCTACGGCTTCAACAAGTCACACGCCGCCGCCTACGCGCTGCTGTCGTATCACACCGCCTACCTCAAGGCCCATCACCCCGCAGCGTTCATGGCAGCCAACTTGTCGCTCGCCATGGACGACACCGAAAAGATCAAGATCCTGGTCGAAGATGCACTTGATGTCTGCGGCCTGGGTTTGCTGCCACCCGATATCAACCTGTCGGACTACCGTTTTACGCCGGTCGGCGAGCCGGGCAAGAAGGCCATGCAGATCCGCTATGGTCTCGGCGCGGTCAAGGGTTCCGGCCAGAGCGCGATCGAAGCTATCATCGCTGCACGCCAGGAAGGCGGTGCGTTCAAGGACTTGTTCGATTTTGCCAAGCGGGTCGACAAGCGCCAGATCAACCGCCGTACCGTTGACTCGCTGATCCGCGCCGGCGCCTTTGATTGCTTCGGTGTCGATCGTGCGATTCTTCAGGCATCCGTTGGCCTGGCATGGGAAAACGCCGAGCAATTGGAGGCATCCGCCAATCAGGTCAGCCTGTTCGGCGGCGACGACAGTGATCTCGAAACACCGCTCGAGTATGTTGAAGTGCGTCCCTGGACCGACAAGCAGCGCCTCACCGAAGAGAAGACCGCCCTTGGCTTCTATCTATCCGGCCATCTGTTCGACGCGTACGAGAAAGAAGTACGCCAGTTCGTGCGCACCAAGATTTCCAGTCTGGAGCCTTCACGCGACCCGCGTTCGCTGGCCGGCATCATCACCGGCATCCGCGTGCAGATGACCCAGCGTGGCAAGCTGCTGATTGTTTCACTCGACGATGGCAGCGGCACCGTTGATGTCACCGTCTATGGCGAACTGGCCGAACCGAACAAGGCTTTCTTCAAGGAAGACGAACTGCTGATCGTACAGGGCAAGGTATCGGAAGACCGCTTCAACGGTGGCTTGCGCATCTCCGCCGAGAAGGTCATGGACATCGGCGCTGCACGGATTCAATACGGGCAGCGCGTCGTGGTGTCTCTGAACAAGAGTGTTGATCCGGCGTATCTGCGCGATACCTTGTCAACATACCGTCAGGAGCAGGGCTTACCCTTTGTCATGAAATATGTGCAGTCAGGTGTGGGATGTGAGGTGATGCTTGGGGATGCCTGGCGTGTCGTACCTAGCGATGGCTTGCAGTCATCGCTACGGGAATCGTTCGGGCAGGAAGCAGTTGTGGTCGAGTATTGATGATTTTGTAAAGTGGGAATGAAATGATTTTAAAAAGAGCGCAGCCGATTCAATGGCTGGTTACCGCCATCGTTTTGTTGTACCCCGTTGTAGCATTGACGGTTCACAACGCGGGAAATGCATTATTTTATTTGTTGTTGCTTACGTCCTTGGCAGCCTTGGCTATGCGGGTAATACCGGCAGAAATTGTATTTCGAGACCTGTTCAAGAAATACTGGCCTTTATATTTGGCAATGCTGTCTGCTTGCCTTGCGGTGTTGCTGAATCAGGCGTGGAGTGGCAATTTTGCTTTTAAATTCTATGATCGCGCTCTGCGACTAGCTATATTCCCCTTAATTTTTTGGGTGTTACTTTTTGTCCCATTGAAACATTTGAAATTATTGCAATGGAGCTTCTTTACGGCTGCTGCTGTTGCTGCTGTGAAGGCCTATATTTTCACCAAAGGTGGGAGTTTTAGAGACGGAAATATTGGATTCTTATCGATCATCGCTTACTCAGATATCACCCTATTGGCGGGAGTACTTTGTGTCGTTTGTCTGGGTTGGCGCGAACATGTAGGTAAGTCAATATTGTTATTCTCTTTGCTGGGCTGTATATCTGGGGCGTATACCGTAGTACTGACTGCGACGAGAGGGAGCTGGTTGGCGTTGCCGCTATGGTTGTTTTTCTTTTTTGTATTTTCGGGCATAAAACATCGCCGTAAATGGTTGTGGTTAGGCGGATTTGCTATCGTGCTTGTTTTATTTTTCTCAATGAATCAGGCTGCGCGCAATCGCTGGCACGATGCCGAGACTGAATTAACTGCCTATTCTCAAGGAGAGGGTAAAGCGACTTCGACGGGGATACGGCTGCAATTATGGGGAGCGGCTCTACGGCTTATCGCGCGTGAACCTGTATTTGGCATTGGTCGGGAAAATTATGAGTCGAGTATCAAAGAAATGGCTGAAAGAAATGAAGTTACTAAAGATCTAACCTTTCTGGCGCATTCTCATAATGAGATTTTGTTCAATACTGTCATTTCAGGGATGTTTGGATTGCTGTCCATATTAGCGTTATATATTGTGCCCGGATATTTCTTTGCCAGGGAATTGAGGAGTGACTCTGCAGATGCACGGGCTGCGGCACAATCAGGATGCGTCCTTGTAATCGGTTTTTTCGCTTTCGGCTTAACTGATTTGATGTTCTTCTGGCCAGTCCTTTGTGGCTATTACGTCATCATGATAGCGGTATTTCTAGTCGCTATTATTAAAGCAAAAAAAGAAGAAAGTGCGCTTTCAGCAGTCTGAGAGTGCGTTGCAGATAATTATTGCTGTTGTCCTGCCGGTTTTTCGTCTTTCCATTTCAGAACGACGTCGTATACGGATTCAGGCGTAATCCGGCGCATGCAATCGCACGTCGGCGCCTGAATCCTGCGGCAATCGGGGCAGCTGTTGTCGACGGCGAGGTTTTGTGATCGTGCGCCGATTGCGGCCCAGCGTCCCGGATGCATTGGGCGGGTAGGCGGAAACAAGCCTAAGGTGCGCTGACCAATCGCTGCGGATAAATGAAGCGGCCCGGTGCCGCTTGCAATCAAACCATCCGCCTGTTTGATGAATGCCGCAAGTTGCGCCAGCGACATTGCGCCACACAGATTGGTGACGTTATCCAAGCGCAGCAATTCTCCCGCATTTTCCTCCAACCATTTTCCTTCGTTGGCGCTGCCGGTCAGCCAGACATGTACGCCAGGATCGTCTTTTAGCAATTTGGACAATTCCAGATAATGCTCGATGGGCCATTCGCGCCCATGGCCATTGGACTTGGTATGCAAGACGAGATTAAACGCATGCGGCTGCAGTTTCTCCTGAATATCTCTATCTACCGGAATATTGAAGTGATACAGCGCCGGCAACTCGGAACGATCCGGAATTGCATTGACGCCGTAAGGGCGCAAGAAACAGAAATTGATTTGCGCCTCATGATCCTCCGACAACCCCTTGCTGAAGCGAACCCGGCGATTGCAGTAAAAGAGCAGATACAGCTTTTGTCTGGCATTGCCGATACGATGCTTGATTCCCGCCCGGAATGCCGCCACGGCAAGCTTTTGATCAGGCTGTGCAAGTATCACGGTATCGATGTCTGATTGTCTCAGATAGTCCGTTACGGATCCCGGAATACTTTCCAGTTCGATCACTTCATCGACGTCGGTGCAGAAACGTACAATCGGCGCCGCGTAAGCGCGGCACAGCAGACTGATTTTCGCATCCGGGTTGACTTGTTTTAACTTTGCCACCATCGGTAGGGTCAGGATGACATCCCCGATGTTATCCGTCCGGCAGATCAAGATGTGGGAGCTGTGTATTGGCATTTCTCTACTGCAAATTCGTTTAAGTGGATAAAGACGATGCGCTTATTTCGCGGCGCGCTTGCGCAGATAACGGATGTACCACTTCAGGCTTTCCAGCGGGCGTCCCTGGCGATACATGAAGCGCGAGTGCATGCGCATTTCCTTGGTGTTCTTTGGCTCCGGATCAAGCGGCATATCCGACCACGGCGATAGCGACAGGTATTTGCGGAACAGATGGCGCGCATCGTGTCCGCTCCAGTCGGTCCATGGCTTGACGGCGCCGGCGAAGTGAATGAAGACTGCCTTGCCGACCGGGCGCATGGCGAATTTATTCACGTTCAGATCGTGGATCAGGTCGTACAGATAATTCCAGCGCGGCGAGATATAGCGGGCACGGCCATTGAGCACGATATTGAGCGCGTCCTGGTCATTGAAGCGCATGTCGGTCTTGCTGTCGAGCAGCGCGTCCAGCGTCTGCTGCGTGATGTCTTCACTGATCCATTTTGCGATATTGATGAAAATCACGCCGCCGTTGAAGTATTGATTGTGCTTCAGGCCCAGTGCGGCAACGCG
>Ga0209913_1001053_pt1 | contig 17406 bp, 12 predicted proteins | sample PersoiDNA2013203_FD_185805 | JGI IMG/M metagenome (GOLD analysis project Ga0209913, IMG submission 185805) | Permafrost soil microbial communities from the Arctic, to analyse light accelerated degradation of dissolved organic matter (DOM) -... | ecosystem: Environmental > Terrestrial > Soil >... | reverse complement strand
TCGGCGGCGACGAACTCGGTCAGCACCTTGCGGCCGTAATGCTTGGGATCCTTGACCTGGCTGTAGAGCTTGCCGTCCGAGAACGTACCGGCACCGCCTTCGCCGTATTGCACGTTGGATTCCGGCTTGAGTTCGCGCTGGCGCCACAGGCCCCAGGTATCCTTGGTACGCTCGCGCACGGTCTTGCCGCGCTCCAGGATCAGCGGATTGAAGCCCATCTCGGCCAGGATCAGGCCGGCGAAAATGCCGCACGGCCCTGTACCGATGACGATGGGACGCTTGCTCAGTCCGGCCGGCGCCTTGGCGACGAAATGGTAGTTGGTATCGGGCGTCGGGACGATCGGTGACTTGTCCTTGAGGTTTTGCTTGCGCAATACCGCCGCCTCGTCGCTCACTTCGACGTCGACGGTGTAATTCAGCGTGATCGCGGACTTCTTGCGAGCATCGTAACTGCGGCGAAACAGGCTCACGCTCAACAACTCCGCGTCGGGCACGCCCAGGCGCGCCAGAATCGCTGCACGCAGATCAGCTTCAGGATGTTCGAGGGGGAGTTGTATTTCACTAATTCGCAGCATCTACTTCTTTCCATTATTCATTGCCGCCTCGCTGCTGCACGTCTGCAGACAGTCTTCCGGGGCAGCCGGCATTTTACTCTACCGCGCGGCCTGCCGGCGCTTCCCATCCGGGCTTGCAGGATGGCAACCCGACAACAAAAAACCCGCTTCGGCGGGAAGCGGGCCTTGTCGGATGCCCTGAATCGCTATTTCACCGCAGCGTTACCACCACCTCACCACTGAGATGCGTGTTCGTCCTGATAGCTCAAGGCGGTCTTGCGACGAGAGCAACTTTCCCAGACTGCCGTAAAAATCAGCACCGCCGTCGTCAACCCGCCCACCATCAGCAGATCCGTGACATGGGCGAACATCGCCAAGACCGCCAGCAGCACCAGACCGACGACATGCGACAGCGGAAAACGCCGGTATACGACCTTTTTATAGACCGCATTACCGAACAGATACATGGCAGGCCCGGCGATCAGCACCAGCAGTGTCGTTGGAGCAATATGCTGATCCGGATGCGCAATCACCAGTTCATTGGCCACCGCCGACACGATGACGCCTGCGACGATGATCACGTGTACGTAGTGGAAGTAAGCACCGATGCGGCCGGGATCGCTGGAGAGCACGATGGCCTCGCTGCCGTCCTTGCTGCTGGTGTCGAAGTACAGCCACCACATCGCCAGGCTGCCGATGAAGGTGACGATGAATGCGACCATGACCGGCGCTTCCCACTCATGCGCGTGCGCGACAGTGGCGCCGGTGATCAGCAGGGCTTCTCCCAGCGCGACGATCACGAACAGCTGGCAGCGCTCGGCCAGGTGCCCGCCTTCGATAGTCCATTCCTGCGTGTCCGAGCGGCCCATGCCCGGCAGGGCAAAGCCCGTCATCGGAGAAAAATACTCACAGGCGACGGCAATGATCCAGAACAGCAAACGATGTTCCTGCGACATGCCGCCGGCAATCCAGAATGCTGCAGAAATCACCAGCCAGCCAAACATGCGGCGGAAGTTGGGCGTAAGTGCATGGCGCGAACCGAGACAGACCAGCACGAACAGCGTGCGCCCGACCTGGATGACGGCGTAGGCAATCGCAAACACCAGGCCACGCCCGGCAAACGCGTCAGGAATTGCCGCCGCCATCAGCAGGCCGACCAGCATGATGGCGAACAGCAAAATGCGGATGGGCAAGGTCTCCGGATCAAACCAGTTGGTGACCCACGAGGTGTATTGCCACGCCAGCCAGACGGCAAACCACAAGACCAGAGTTTCGATGGCGCCGTTGAGGGTGAGGTTTTCCAGCAGGCGGTGCGAGAGCTGGGTGACGGCAAACACGTAGATCAGATCGAAGAATAATTCCACGAACGAGACGCGTGCTTCGTGACCGTCCCGTACGCGCAGCAGACCGGTTTGCGATGGTTTTTTCATGATCCCCCCTGTGCTCCCTACTCTTGAACCTTGACCTTGATTCAGCTGACCCACAACCCTATCGTCGCATGCGCGATGCGGCGGGGACAAGACAAGTGCCGTATTCGACGACGGAAAGTGCTGCAGCAGTTGCGTATTTCTGACAGCCGACTGACGGGGATTTGTTTCCGGCTATTTCCGTTTCGTCACAAGTGCCCGTAACGGATACACAAAATTACAGTCTGTACATTTCAGCTGCTCTACATTGGAGTCATCGGCTGAGTGGCAATCGAAGAGAGCCGCAAGAACCGACGACTCATTTAAAAACACGGGAGTACATCATGACCTACAAGAATATTGTCCTGGCAGTCTTGCTGGCCACGAGCGCTGCATCGGCAGTGCTGATGGCGCCGGCAGCACAAGCGCAAGCACGCACCTCGGTGGATATCCGCATCGGCACGCCACCTCCACCACCACGTTATGAACGCGCGCCACCGCCACGTGGCGGCTACGTGTGGGCGCCGGGTTACTGGGCATGGAATGGCCATCGCCACGTCTGGGTCGGCGGTCACTGGGAGCGCGTACGCCGTGGCTACCATCGCTATGCCCCACCAGGCTGGCATCAGGATCCGGACGGCTGGCGTTTCAATCGCGGTGGCTGGGAACGTTGATCCGGAAGCTCTGATCCTCGTCGAAGCAAAAAAGCCTGCATGGTTACCATGCAGGCTTTTTAATTGCTGCAGCCTTGCCGCAAAAAACATCTGTCAGTACAGCGTCGTCTTCACGCGTTCCGGCAAGGCGGCATCATAGGCAGCGCCATCAATAGCCGACTGGCTGACACGCTCCAGAATCTGCCCCGGCGTCGGCAGGCTGCCGCGCTCGACATGGCGTGACGAATCCCACAATCCGGCGCGCGCCACCGCACGCGAGCATTGAAAGAAAATCGTCTCCACCTTGATCACCAGCGCCACCTTGGGTTGCTTGCCATCCATGGCGTAGCGTGCGAGCAAGGCCGGATCGGTGCTGATGCGTGCACGACCATTGATGCGCAGCGTCTCGCCCAGACCCGGAATCAGAAACAGCATCGCCACGCGCGGATCGCTGATCAGATTGCGCAGACTGTCGATACGATTATTGCCGCGACGCTCGGGGAGGATGACCGTGTGAGCGTCGACCACGTCGACAAAACCACGCGGGTCGCCGCGTGGCGAACAATCCAGACCGTCCGGCCCGACCGTCGCCAGGGCAAGAAAAGGCGACGCGGCGATCCATTGCCGGTAGTACTCGTCGATGTGATCGAGTTCCTTGGCCAGCGAGGCCTGCGCAGGCTGGCCGAACAAAGTCTCCAGCTTCTCAACGGTCTCAATATCGAATTGATGATCTGCCAACATGCAACGCTCCTTTGATAGTCTGAAATTCTGTGCGCCGGAATGACGGTCAGCTGATAGTCAGCACCTGCCCTGCCGATGCGCCTTCAACGCAAACCGCGCGGGGTCCAGCAAACCCAGCAAGTCTTTACCAAGCGGCGCCGGCTCTCCTTCCAGATGGCAGGCGAGAATTTCTGCTGCCAGCGGCGCCCAGATCAGGCCACGTGATGCGTAAGCCAGCAGGCCGTGCAGTTGCGGCTGACGCGGCACCTCCCGCAGTTGCACTTCTCCTGCATCGGCCAGCGCTGCGTCATCAGGCAAGGCGCCGATCAATGGCAAGCGGTCGGCCGATACACAACGAAAACCGACCCGGCCCGACAAAGGCATTTCATTTGCGGCCGACATCCATGTCGCCGCCAGCTCCGGTTGCCGCAGCAACTGTCCAAGCTTGTCGAGATTGCCGCGATGGCTGTCGATGCGCAATGCCGGATCATCGTCCTGGTCATAGCTGGCGCCCATGCTGATCACGCCGTCGACCGCGCCGGTAAGATAGCCGTCGCCGCACAACACGAAAGGCAAGTCCGGCAAAACGGATGCCGGCAAATGACTGACCTGCCCGCGTATCGCCTGCAAGGGCAAGGAATCGGCCTGCGCAAATCGTGTGGCATGCATGCCGTTGGCCAGAATGACGACCGGCGCTTGCGCAATCATTTGTCCATCCACATCGCAGACCTGCCAGGTGTCGTCGGCACGCCGCAAAGAACTCGCCGTTTGCTGGAAGTGCCGCTGCACGCGGTCGCCACATGCCTCCAGCATTGCTTCGCAGACGATGGCCGGCCGCAACCAGCCGCCGGTCGGGAAGAACCAGCCACTGCCGGTTGCCATGCCCAAACGCGCGCTGGCCTCATCCGCCGACAGCCATTGGGCATAGCCGGCTGGATAGTCCCAATGGCGCGCCGCTTGCTCGAAGGCGTCGGCCTGTTCGGCATCGCGCGCCACCTGCAGCACGCCGCATGCCTGCCCCGCCTGACGAGCGCTGTCGAATACGCCGCTGCGCGCCCAGACCTGCTGCGCAAACAGAAACGCCGCGCGCGTCAGCCGCGCCGTGGGATTGTCGTCGCGCGAAATCGCCGGCATGTAGACGCCCGCCAGATTGCCGGATGCTTCCTGCGCGGCATGTGCGTGCTGCTCGATCAGCGTCACCTGCCAGCCGCGCGCGGCCAGGCTTTCACAGGCAGCGCTGCCGGCCAGCCCGGCGCCAATGACGATGGCTTTGCGGTCGAGATGACTTGTGGTCGATGACGTCTCCCAGCGCGGTGAAAAAAGCGCGGGCATGAAGTTGCTCTCATCCTCACTCTTGTTCTCCGAGATGAAGCCGGCCTGCTGCCATTCCCGGCGTGCAAACGGCAACTCGCCTTGCGCCAGCAAACGCGCTTGCGGCGCCGCCAATCGACTCAGCCATTTCAACAGTGCACTGTTCCATGCCGGATCGCTGCGCAAGAGAAAGAAGTCGATACGCGCTTCCAATTGCGGCAGGCTGCTTAACAGATCGCCATTGATCAGCGTGAACACCAGATGCCTTTTTCCGTGCGTCAGAAACAGCCGGTGATAACCCGGTACTTGCGGCGGCCAGGCTTGCTGCAGTTGTTCGGGCAATGCCGGTTGCCGGTGCGCCAGCTGTTCGCGCGTGGGTGGTTGCGGATCGATGACGAGGTAATGCAGGCGCGCCGGCGTATCGGTGCCTGATGTGTCTGGCGTGTCTGACTCATCTGATCTCCATGCCGACCAGGCTTGCAGTAGTTGCGCGCCGTCGCCGAAACCATTTTGCAAGATGGTGAAGTGCGTGCGCCCGCGCCAACGCCGCTGTAAGTCAGCGTCGTTGAACTGAGGATAATCCGGCGAAGATGGCGTCATGCGAATAGGGATAGGGGAGCGACCTGCCGCCGACAGCGGCAGCCTGCCCGATATGCCGATATGATACGCTGTCCTTTCACTGTGTTTGCCTTGTCCGGCACCGCCCACGGCTCCATCAAGGCGAAGCCGGATCGCTGCCGGAAATATCCATCATTCCTTATGCCGCAACGCCCTTCGTCCAACACGCGCCTTCCCCCGCTGTCTGCCTTGCGCTTTTTTGAAGTCGCCGGCCGGCTGCAAAGTTTCAAGCTGGCGGCGGCCGAACTGAATGTCACGCCCAGCGCCGTCAGCCACGGCATCGTCAGTCTGGAACAAAGCCTGGGCGTCACGCTGTTCGTGCGTGAACCGCGCAAACTGAGCCTGACGCCCGAAGGCGCCGACTACCTGCGCTACATCTCGGAAGCCTTCGTACTGATCGCCACCGGCACGCAACGCCTGCCCGGTCAGGGTGACCGCTACGGCCTGCAGCGCAGCATCACCGTCAGTTGCGCTCCGACGCTGGCATCGCGCTGGTTGCTGCCGCGCCTGCCGGCATTCCGCGATCATTGGCCCGATACGAATGTTACGGTTGACACCTCGCAGCGCCAGGTCAATCTGTCGACGGATGGCTTTGACTTCGCCATCCGCATGAGCCGTGCGCAAGTTGTTGACGCCAATTGGGCGCGATTGTTCGGTGAGCAGCTGGTGCCGGTATGCAGTCCGGCCTATCGTGATCGTCTACGCGATGCGCAGGGCGAGATTGATCTATCCCGTGACTTGCACCGCGCTACGCTGATCCACGTCAGCCAGGCCAGCGAAGACTGGACGACCTGGCTTGCCCATGCCGGCCTCAAAGACATCGACGCGCATCGCGGTCTGCGCTTCGACACCATCCAGATGGCTTTTGAAGCCGCCGCCGGCGGACTCGGCGTGGCGCTGGGAAGACGTCCGCTGGTGGACCGCGATCTGGAAGCCGGAACGCTGGTCGAACTCAGCCCGCAAGTGGTTGACGCCGAAACTGCCTACTGGCTGGTCAGCGCGCAGGACGCCGGACATCGCCCCGACCTGTCCGGCTTCAAACACTGGCTGCTGCAAGAAGCGCGCAGCTTCGAAGAACAGCGGACGTAGCGCGCTTCCATGCATAGGTGAGTCCGGCTCATCTGTCGTCAACAGTTTTTCCTTTGTCGCGCCGCTTGCGCGCTGCTAGTGTGACGGCTGTCATCGTATTCAGGACAGCTACCATGCCGGCACTTTCAACACATTCATCTCACCCGCTGAGCCGCAACGCACTCATCGTCGTCATCACTGCCGGGCTGGTGCTCAGCGTCGTGATGGGCATACGCCAGACCTTCGGCCTGTTCATCAATCCGTTCTCTTACGACCGCGGTTTGCCGGTGACCATCATCGCGTTCGCCATCGCCCTGCACAATCTGGTCTGGGGATTCGCCCAGCCATTTGCCGGCGCAGCGGCCGACCGCTATGGCGCAACGCCGGTGGTCGCTTTCGGTGCGGCGACCTTTGCCGGCGGTCTGGCCTTGGCCGCGGTCGCACCATCGGGATTGTTGCTGGTGCTGGGACTGGGCGTGCTGGTCGGCATCGGCATCAGCTGTACCAGCTTCGGCGTGGTGCTGGCGGCCGTGGGCCGTGTCGCCACACCGCAGCAACGCAGCATGGCGATGGGCATCGCCAGCGCAGGTGGCTCGCTCGGCCAGGTGCTGCTGGTGCCGCTGGCACAAACCGTCCGCGAAAGCGCCGGCGTCTCGATGTCGCTGTTCGTGCTGGCAGTATTGACGCTGCTGATCGCGCCCACCGGCATCCTGCTGGACCGGAGCCGGCGCAAGTCCGTCGCTGCCACACCATCTGCTCTTCCTGACACCAACGCCACAATACCGACAGCGTCAAACTCATCCTCGCTGAGAAACGTGCTGGCCCTCGCCGCCCGCCATCGCGGCTATCGCCTGCTGACCATCGGCTTTTTCACCTGCGGTTTCCAGCTGGCGTTCATTGGTACCCATTTGCCGGGTTATCTGCTGCTCTGCCATATGCCGCTTGGATTGGGTGCGACTGCGCTGGCGCTGATCGGCCTGTTCAATATGGCCGGCAGCTGGGGGTGCGGCTGGCTGGGCGGACGTTTTCGCCAGCACTACGTACTGGGCTGGCTCTACCTGATACGCAGCGCCGCCATCGTGGCTTTCCTGTTGCTGCCGACCAGCACTGCCTCTGTCGTGATCTTTGCCGCCGTCATGGGCCTGACCTGGCTGGGTACCGTACCGCTCACCAGTGGACTGGTCGCCAAGGTGTTCGGTACACGCCATCTCGGTACCTTGTTCGGCGTGTGCTTCATGAGCCATCAGATCGGCTCTTTCCTCGGTGCGTGGCTGGGTGGATTCATGTTCGACCTGACCGGCTCCTACACCCTGGTGTGGGGCGCCACGGTTGCTGCCGGGCTGATGGCAGCACTGTTGCATTTCCCGATTGACGACAGGGCCGTCGATATCCCCGCCGGGCAAATGCAGCCGACCTGAGTGGGTATAAACGGGTGTAAAAAGACGGACCGAAGGAAACGCATTAAAATCGTTACGCCTTCGGATCCGCTCCTTTTACGCTTGCGCGCGTTGTGCGCAGCTTTTTGCCTGCCACTGCCTGCGATTGACCGCCATCCATGCTCGCCATCTTCAATGTCGTTTTTCCGATTTTCGCGCTGATCTTTCTCGGCTACCTGTGCCGCAAGCGCAATATCCTCAGCGTCAATGCCGCCAGCGAGCTGAACCGCTTCGTCATCTATCTCGGCCTGCCCGCGCTGCTGTTTGATTCGATTGCGCGTCTGACACCGGCTGACTTCAGCAATCTGCGCTTCATTGCCGTGTTCGCCATCGGCATCGCCGCCGTGTTCCTGCTGACGGTATGGATCAAGTATCGCCAGGGCGCGGCAGCCGCCGACATCATCATCGACAGCCTCGGCACCTCGTACGCCAATGTCGGCTTCATCGGCATTCCTCTCTGCCTGCTGGCCTTCGGCCGCGACGGCATGCCGCCGGCGGTGATCGCCATGGTGATGACGGCGTGTCTGTTGTTTGCCATCGCCATTGTTTTACTGGAAATCTGCCTGCACGCCGAAAAACACATCGGCCGCAGCCTGCTCAAGACCGGCAATTCGCTGATTCGCAACCCCATACTGATCGCCCCCATCCTTGGTGGGCTGGTGGCCAGCAGCGGCTATGTGCTACCGACCGGCGTGCAGCAATTGTTCAAACTGCTGGGCGCCGCCGCCAGCCCTTGCGCTCTGGTGTCGCTTGGACTATTCCTCGCGCAGCCGATACAGAACAAACAGGCCGGCTCGGTCAGCCTGCTGGTGAGCTTCAAGCTTCTGCTGCATCCGGCCATCACGGCGGTGTTCGCCTACTGGATTCTGCCACTGCCTAAATTGTGGGCGGACACGGCGCTGCTGCTGTCGGCCATGCCGATCGGCACCGGCCCCTTCATGCTGGCGGAGCTGTATCAACGCGAAGCGGCGCTGATGTCGCGCGCGATTCTGATTTCCACCACAACGTCTCTGGTGACGATCTCATTGATCCTCGCCTGGATTGCCCACTGACACGACATTGCCACATCGAATTCACTCATGAAAATCCAGATCGCTTCCGACCTGCACCTTGAACGCATGGGTGGTTTTCCCGGCTATCGCGCGGTCGAGCCGACCGATGCCGATGTGCTGGTGATCGCCGGTGACATCCACAACGGCGTCGGTGCAATCGATGCCTTCGCCGACTGGCCGGTGCCGGCGATTTATATCCATGGCAATCATGAAGCCTACGACGCGCAATACCCGGTCGTGGTCGACGACATCCGCCGTCACGCCGATGCCCATGGCGGCAATGTCATCCATCTGGAAAATAATGCACGCACCATCGGCGGCGTGCGTTTTCTCGGTTGCTGCCTGTGGACCGATTATTCGTTGCAACAAGAAGGCGTGGAACCGCTGACGCTGGAGGCGGCGATGGAAGAGGCAGGCAGAATCCTGTACGACCATCGCGTGATCACCATGCCGGACGGCGCTTTCCTGCCGCAGCATGCCTTGCAGCTGCACCGGCAATCGCGTCACTGGCTGGCGCAACAGCTGGCACAGGATTTCGACGGCCCTACCGTGGTGGTGACGCATCACGGCGTGCATCCGCAGTCGATCCATGCGCGCTTCGCCGGTTCTCCGCTCAATCCAGGTTTCATCAGCGATCTCACGCCCTTGCTGGCGCAGGCGGATCTGTGGATACACGGCCACGTGCACAACAGTTTTGATTATGAAGTGGAAGGCTGCCGTGTCATCACCAACCCACGTGGCTATGCGCTCAATCTCAGACAGGCGCGATCATTGGCGGAAATCGAATGGGAGAACCCGCATTTCAATCCGCAGCTGGTGGTGGAGATCTGACGTTTTTTAGCGAGAGCTGCTCACCAAAGCGCTCTTCATGAGATCAACTTTTTGCTGCAGCAGTGTCTCGAACTTTTCGGCCGGCACCGGCGGGCTGAACAGATATCCCTGCATTTCGTCGCAGCCATGGCGGCGCAGATAGGACAATTGCTCCTGCGTCTCGACGCCTTCCGCAATGACGTGCAACTTGAGGCTGTGCGCCAGTGAAATGATCGACACCGTGATGGCGGCGTCGTCGGCGTCAAGAGTGATGTCGCGCACGAAGGACTTGTCGATCTTGAGCACGTCAATCGGGAATCGCTTGAGATAAGACAAGCTGGAATACCCCGTGCCGAAATCGTCAATGGACAAATGCACGCCCAACTCCTTGAGCTGGCGCAGGATGCCGATGGCGTGTTCGACATCGGTCATCACCAGGCTTTCGGTCAGTTCCAGCTCCAGCAGATCGGCATCAAGCCCGGTGTCTTTCAACACTGCCGCGATGGAGGACACCAGATCCTTTTGCACGAACTGGCGCACCGACAGATTCACCGACACGCGCAGCTTGCCCCAGCCGGCGTCTTGCCAGGCTTTGGTCTGTTCGCAGGCAGTACGGATCACCCAGGAACCGATCGGCAGGATCAGGCCGGTCTCTTCGGCCAGGCTGATGAAGCGCACCGGCGACACCATCCCTAGCTCCGGATGCTGCCAGCGGATCAGTGCTTCCATACCGACGATGTTGCCGCTGCGCAGGTCGATCTTCGGCTGGTAGTGGAGCAGGAACTCGTTGCGTTCCAACGCCAGGCGCAGGTCGCCTTCGATACGCAGGCGTTCAAGCGCCTGCTCGTTCATCGCCGGTGTGTAGAATTGGTAGTTGTCGCGGCCGCTTTGCTTGGCGCGGTACATGGCGATGTCGGCGTGCTTGACCAGCATTTCGGCATCGCGCCCGTCGTCCGGATAAGCTGCCACACCCAGGCTGCAAGTCGGGAAGAAAGTGTGCCCCTCAATCGTCATCGGCGCCGCAATGGCGGCCTGAATGCGTTGCAGATTGCGGGTATCGAGACCGACATCGGTGTATTCCGACATGACGATGACAAACTCATCGCTGCCCAGGCGCGCAATCGTGTCGGTGTCGCGCACGGCGCCGCGCAGGCGTCCCGCGACCGTCTTCAATAACAGGTCGCCGGCCTTGTGGCCGAGCGTATCGTTGACGAACTTGAAGCGATCCAGATCGACGAACACCACCCACAACGAGCGCTGGTAGCGCTCGGCGTAAGCCATGGCTTCTTCCAGCACCTTGCGCAGCATGTTGCGATTGACCAGCCCGGTGAGAACGTCGCGATTGGCCTGGAACTCCAGCTCGGCCTCGTAACGCTTCATCGATGTGATGTCGTAGAGCGCGGCGACAAAGTGAGTCACCTTGCCTTCCTCGCTTTTCACCGGCGCAATGTAGAAGTCGTTCCACATCAGCGCGCCATCCTTGTTGTTGGTGCGCAGGACGACGTTGCACTCACGCTGTTCGTTCAGTGCGCTCCAGATGTCGATGAAACCTTGCTTGTCGACATCCGGACCTTCCAGCATCCGAATGCTGCGGCCGCCGACTTCTGCGGTGCTATAACCGGTGATGCGCTCAAACGCCGGATTGACGTATTCAATCGGATAATCCGGCGCATTCGCCCGCATGATGATGATGGCGTTGGCGCTGGCTTCGATGGCGCGCTGACGCAGTTGCAAGGCGCGCTCGGCCTGCTGGCGCGCGTGAATGTCTTCCTTGAGCAGGACGTTGGTCAGCCGCAGCTCGGCGGTACGTTCGTCAACCGTGCGCTGGATGCGGCGCGAGCGCATCGACAAGGTGTACAGATACGCAGCGGCCAGCAAGGTCAGCAAGGTACCCGCACCAAGGATCAGCAGCGAATTGGAATGATTGGACGTCAGTGGAATCGGTGCCGACTTCACCTCCAGATGCCAGGGTTGGCCGGCGATATCGAAGGTGCGCAGCACATGCACCGGACGGCGGTAGCCCAGCCAGCTCGGCAAGCCCGGCACCATCGCCTGGCGCCGGACGTCATCGGTGCGGTAGACCAGATCTTCCGGGCTGGCGCTGGTGCCGAGATAGACGCTGACTTCCAGGCCTTCGCGCCGGATCGGCCCGAAGGAATTGAAGATCCGTTCCAGCAACACACGCGCATTGAATACTGCCGTGGTGTCGCCGATAACGGCGGCGCGACGTTCTGCCGCCGTGGTCAGCGGCATGCCGTGCCGATAAACCGGCATCAATACCAGCAACCCGCGTTCATTGGTCGATGCCTGTGCGAGTCGCAAGGCGCCGGTTGATACCGGGCTGTTGGTCTCGATGGCGCGCTCCAGCGTATCCATGACCAACTGATTGGCAGAGAGATCCAGACCAAGCGCAGCCTGATTGCCCTGCATGGGTTCCAGATAATCCACCACCAGATAACGGTCGCGCAATGGCGCGGGAATGGTCTTGCCTTCCACGAGCGTGGTGATACCGAATTTGGGATAACGCGGCTGCATTGCCGCTTCAAAATCGTAACGCTCGCCGCGCATCACGAAGCGTTGAAAACTGAAAGCCTGTACGTGCGGATATTTTTGCAGCAGCGGATCGGTGAAGGTATGAAACTGGTCGCGGGTGGGATTATCGACGGTGGTAAACAGACGGTTAATCACCGTCAACACCTGCACCGCTTCTTCCAGCCCGCGCTGCAAAGTGGTCACACGCAAGGACGCACGCCGTTCGAAATCCTTATTGAACGCTTCGTCTTCCAGCTTGCAGGTTCCCAGGAACAACAATGCCGTCGCCCCAAATCCGATGATCAGTGTCAAAGACACCGAGATGGACGACCCCACGCGTTTGATCGTTTTATACATGCCGAGATAACGTTTTCCGTGACCCTGATAGAACCATCATAAACGCGCGGTCAACCCTGCCGCCAGAATATTAATTAATTTATTCCCAACTTTATTTCAGGCAATTGTTGATGCGTCACGCGAGGAGCAATGCCGGGCGGGCATCCCTAAAACGGCGCGACGCTGTCCTACAAGGGAAACTCTTGCTGTACGCAGCACCTCACCATAACGGGGCGCAAGAGCGGCCGATATGCGCCTCAAAGTGTGGCGCATTGCTATGTCCGGAAAGAAATAGTAATACGCAACGTATTGCCACAACTGCGGCATTTTTACCACGCACCGGATGGCTTGCCGCCGTCCTGCGCGCGCTGTGTCTTTTGCTCTTGCTCGATGGCCTGCGCCTGCATGAAAGCCGTGAAGGAACGTTCGATCGTCGCGCGCTCGATATCCTTGGTGATGAACACAATGCGCGTGCGCCGGTCTTCCGACGGCCAGGCCGGCAAGGTCACGGTCGGATGGAAGATATGCTGCACACCGTGAATCACGGTCGGTTTGTCTTCACCGGCAAGGTTGATGATGCCTTTGATGCGCAGGATGTTCTGCCCTTTGAAACCCACCAGCAGGCTCAGCCATTCATCAAAGAGATGCGGCTCGATCGGATGATCGAAGCTGAAGCAGAAGGCGCGGATGTGATCGTCGTGACGGTTGACGTCTTCGTGGCTATGGGCGGCACGGACATGATCGTGGCCGTGATCATGTCCGTGCGCGTGCCCGTGATCATGACCATGATGATCGTGGGCAGGTTGCGCGTAGGATTCTTCGTTCAGCCAGCGCTCGACGTCGGGCGTCTTTTCCGCCGTCTTGAACAAGCCTGCGTCCAGCAATTTTTGTGGCGCGACCTGCCCCTGTTGCGACAAGATCTGTTCGGCGCTGGGGTTCATTTGCGCCAGTCGCGCCTGCAGGTCCTTCAATGTCGCGGCATCGGCGAGATCGCTCTTGGTCAGCAGCAGACGGTCGGCAACCGCAGCCTGCTGCACCGCTTCGATATGGTTGTCCAGCGTCTGATTGCCGTTGACTGCATCGATGGTCGTGATGACGCCGTCGAGCCGGTATTTGGAGGCGATGAAATTGTCCGTCATCAGGGTATGCAGGATGGGAATCGGCGATGCCAATCCGGTGGTCTCGATGATGACGCGGTCGAATTTGCGCTTGCCGCCTTCAGCAAAACGCCAGGTGATGTCTTTGAGCGTTTTTTTCAGATCGCCGCGTATCGTGCAGCACAGGCAGCCGCTGCTCATCTCCACCACGATGTCGTCCTGGCTATGCGCCACCAGCAGATGGTCGAGGCCGATCTCGCCGAATTCGTTGATGATGACCAGCGTGTCTTTCAGCTCGGGTTGCGCTACCAGATAGTTGAGCAAGGTGGTCTTGCCGCTGCCGAGAAAACCGGTCAACAGGGAAATCGGGATCAGTGCGGGGGTTTCTTGTGTCATGGCAAAAATGGCATGGCCGGTGCGACAGTTCGCGCCGGTCATTGATAACAATGGAATCCCGCTATGCTACATGAGTCTGTGTCTGCGCACTTTTTGCACACCGGTACGCGATATGCAAAAAGTGCTCAGGGATTAACACGCACGTTCAGGCTGCGGCCTCGGCTTCTTCGACGCGTGTCCAGTCAGGAAACGGATCTGAAAAAGTTTGCCAGTACCGCATGCCCTTGCGCGTTTCGGTAAAGCTCAGCTGCGCGTCCTTGAAGGCGCGCTCGATCAGTTCACGATTCATGTTCTGACCGATGAATACGACTTCGCAGATGCGATCGCCATAGGGCTCTTCCCAGGTCGCGTCGATGGCGGCGCGTTGTGCCGATCCGCGCGGCGGCATGCGGTCTTGCGCAGCAGCCCACCATTGCCCGACCGGTTCCAGCGTCGCGGTGTTACCGGCGCGCGAGTACGACAGCGCCCATTCCGGACGACTCGCCAGCCAGACGTAGCCCTTGGCGCGAATCAGTCCTGATAACGGCTGCTGCAGAAAGTCGGAAAAGCGTTGCGGGTGCAAAGGTTCACGGCTGCGCAGGACGAAGCTGCTGATACCGTATTCTTCAGTTTCCGGACGATGTTCACCGGCCAGTTCCTTGGCCCATCCGGCCATGCTGCTAGCCTTCTCGAGATCGAATTTGCCGGTGCCGAGAAGCTTGCTCAGAGCTACGTTGCCACGTTCTGCAGGAACGATTTCCGCCTCTGGATTGAGTGCCTTGACCACGCCGGTCACCGCCTGCAACTGGGCTTGCGTGACCATGTCGAGTTTGCTGATGACCACCACGTCGGCGAATTCGATCTGCTCGGCAAGCAAAGCGGCCAGGGTACGGTTGTCCCCTTCGCCGGCGATCGCGCCGCGCTGTTCCAGCAAGTCATCGCTGCTGAAGTCTCGCAACAGATTGACGGCGTCAACCACGGTGACCATGGTGTCGATACGCGCAATGTCGTTGAGCGAATTGCCCTGTTCGTCGGTGAAATCAAAGGTTGCGGCTACCGGCATGGGTTCTCCGATGCCGGTGGATTCAATCAACAGATAGTCAAAGCGTCCTTCCGCCGCAAGCTTGCGGACTTCCATCAGCAGGTCTTCGCGCAGTGTGCAGCAAATGCAGCCATTGCTCATCTCGACCATTTTTTCTTCGGTGCGTGACAGGGCTGCGCCATTGTTGGCCGCCGATTTTTCCACCAGCGAAGCATCTATGTTCACGTCGCTCATGTCATTGACGATGACCGCCACCCGTAAGCCTTCGCGGTTGGACAGGATATGGTTGAGCAAGGTGGTTTTTCCGGCGCCAAGAAAGCCGGACAGAACCGTCACCGGCAGTCGCGGGTCTTGCCGGGTGCTGCGTTGATCGATGGCTGGCATGTATTATTCTCCAGAGATAGGCTGGCTTGCGTTGAAATGGGCCGTGTTGCATCAGCAGGCTGGTACGGTTATTTACCCTTGAATGCGCACGTACGCTTTACTGCCACAATCCAATTTGCAACTATGTTGCAAATAATGTTCGGACGCATGATATCCCGGCAAATCTCATTTTGCAACTATGTTGCAAAATGAGATTCAAGCCATGTGTGACGAATGACGCGAAGGGAAAGAAGCGGGGAAAGACGGATCAGGCTGGGGACGCGCCACGACAATAGGCATCGTGGCGGTATAGCGGCAGCAATATCGCGGTGACACGTGCAAGGCGACTGATGAACGTAGAAATGACACACCCGGCGGACATATTGCCGGGATGTCTCAATCGCGGTCGGTCACGCTTAATCGTTGTCGTGCGATGGCAGCAAGTGACCCAGCTTGGTCGCCTTGGTGCGCAGATAGCGGATGTTGAATGGATTGCGATTTTCCACCAGCGGCACGCGTTCGAGGATCTCGATGCCGTTTTCCTGCAGGGCGTTGACCTTGCGTGGATTGTTGGTCATCAGGCGCAGGCCCTTGATGCCAAGATGATCGATCATCGGCACCACCATGGTGTAGCGGCGCATGTCGGCGGGGAAACCCAGTTGCAGGTTGGCTTCCACCGTGTCGGCGCCGCCATCTTGCAAATGATAAGCACGGATCTTGTTGAGCAGACCGATGCCGCGACCTTCCTGACGCAGATAGAAAATCACGCCGCGCTTTTCCTTGGCGATGCGTTTCAAGGCGGCTTCGAGTTGAGCGCCGCAGTCGCAGCGCTGGCTGAACAAGGCGTCGCCGGTCAGGCATTCGGAATGCACGCGCGCCAGCACGGGTTCTCCGTTGGCGACATCGCCGAGCACCAGCGCCAGATGTTCCTTGCCGGAAACGTGATCGACGAAGGCATGCAATTGAAAAGTTGCCCACGGCATCGGCAATGCGCAGGAGCTGACGAATTCCAGATTTTCCTCGGGAATGACGACGTCTGTTTCGATGTTTTCTGTTGACGACATGATGAACCTAATGTGATGACCTGACGCGTCTTTGATTGACGCAGCCGCGTATCTTACCTCGCGGCTTCAATTCTTTCAGGCGCGCGGATTTGCGCCGATTACTTTCTTTTGCTCAATGCAAGGGGCGTACTCCCCTCCGAGCGCGCTCCGGTGCGTGTTTGCACAGACAAATTAAATGGTAGCAGGCGCAGTGTTCTTCAAGTGCAGGCACACGCTTTTTGCGGACGGAAGCGGGTATCAATGGAAATTATTGTCGTTTTATTTACATTGATGAATGTGCCTTGGAAACAAAAAAGCCGGAACAGCAATCAGCTGTTCCGGCTTTCTTGTTTCCGCGCAGGTTCAAATTCAAACGTTACGATTCTTGCCCGGCCACATCCGTACAATCAGCGCACCCACCGAAGCAGCAGTCGCCAGAGCAACCACACCAATCCAGCCCCATTGCGCCAGCAACAAGCTGCCCAGCGCAGCACCGGCGGCCATGCCGATGAACATGCCGACGAACAAAACTGCATTCAGACGGCTGCGGGCACCGGGTTCGATGCTGTAGACGATGGTTTGATGCGCCACCAGTGTGGCCTGCACGCCAAGGTCGAAACCAATTGCTGCCAATGCCAGCAACCACAACTGACCGCTGGTCGAGAAGGCTGGTGCGAAGGCCATCGCGATGAAGGACAGAATCGCCAGGCCAATCCCCAGACGGGTTACCAGTTCAGGGCCTTTCTTGTCCGAGATGCGGCCGGCCAATGGTGCAGCCAGCGCACCGGCGGCGCCTGCCAGACCAAAAGCACCGGCAGCGGCGCTGCCCAGATGAAATGGCGCAGCATGCAACATCACCGCCAGCGTCGACCAGAAGGCGCTGAAACCGACCGACAGCAAACCCTGAGCTAGTGCCGCGCGGCGCAATGCAGGATGCTTGTGCACCAGCTTGCCCAGCGAACCCAGCAATGCACTATAGGCAAGATGGGT
>Ga0209913_1001051_pt1 | contig 17461 bp, 14 predicted proteins | sample PersoiDNA2013203_FD_185805 | JGI IMG/M metagenome (GOLD analysis project Ga0209913, IMG submission 185805) | Permafrost soil microbial communities from the Arctic, to analyse light accelerated degradation of dissolved organic matter (DOM) -... | ecosystem: Environmental > Terrestrial > Soil >... | reverse complement strand
TGGTGGTGGAGCTGGGGGGATTTGAACCCCCGTCCGCAAGCCTTCTTCGAACAGTTCTACATGTTTAGCGATCTGTTTTGAGTCTCACACCCTGTACCGCGCAGTCGCACGCTGTACAAGACGCCAGTACCCTACTTTCTCGCCCCATGCCAAGGTACCCGACACAGAGCCAGCCAATGAAAATTACCCCACAGCCTGGACGCCTTGCGGCACCCTTGCCCAGCCCATTGGCCGACTGTTGTGAGGCTCACCGGTGTTTAAGCGGCGAGTGCGAAACGTTCGTCGTTTGCAGTTAGTTTTTTTCAGCTGTTTAACGAGGTGACTGAACCTCGACATGCCCTGCTGCGCGTCCGAACCCACGTCGAAACCAGTGCAGCCCCAGAACTCGCTATTTTAGGCCGCGGGCAGCCATTGCAAGAGCTCGAGCGGAGATTTAATTTCGGCGTGGGCGCCCCACTGGGCGGTGTCGGTGCGCTGGCCCAGGTAGCCGTAGCAGGCGGCCACGGTGCCCATGCCGGCGGCCAGGCCGGCGATGATGTCGCGCTCGTCGTCGCCCACGTACAGGCATTTTTCGGGGGGCACGCCCAGGCGGCGGGCGGCTTCGAACAGGGGCTCGGGGTGGGGTTTGGCGTGGGGGGTGGTGTCGCCGCTGACGATGGCCGAGGCGGTGCTGAACAGCGGCATGGCGCGGGTGAGCGGCTCGGTGAAGCGAGCCGACTTGTTGGTGACCACGCCCCAGAGCAGTTGGCGGCCCACCAGCTGGGCCAGCAACTCGGGCACACCGTCAAAGATGGTGGTGGCCTGGGTCAGGCGGCTTTCGTAGTTTTGAAAGAACTCTTCGCGCAGGGCGGCAAAGTCGGGGTGGTCGGGGGTCACACCAAAGGCTTCGCCCAGCATGCCGCGGGCCCCGGCGCCGGCCATGGGGCGGTAGCGCTCGTAGGGCAGCGAGGGCAGGCCACGGGCCAGGCGCATCTGGTCAGCAGCGGCGCCCAGGTCGGGGGCGCTGTCGATCAGGGTGCCGTCCAGGTCAAACAGAACGGCTTGGATTGTGGGGTCAAACAACATGCAGGGGGGCCTTCTTCTGCTTCAGGCGGCGGTGGAGCGACGGGTCGAGACCATGTAGTTCACGCTGGTGTCGTCGTGCAGCCAGTAGCGGCGGGTGAGCGGGTTGTAGCCCAGGCCACGGGTTTGCTGCCAATCGAGGCCGGCGGCGCGCGAGTAGGCGGCCAGCTCGCTGGGGCGCACCAGCTTGGCGTACTCGTGGGTGCCGCGGGGCAGCAGGTTCAGCACGTATTCGGCGCCCACAATGGCCAGCAAAAAGGCCTTGGCGTTGCGGTTGATGCTCGAAAAGAACACATGACCACCGGGCTTGACCAGGGTGGCGCAGGCTTGCACGACCGAGGCCGGGTCGGGCACGTGCTCGAGCATTTCCATGCAGGTGACCACATCAAACTGGCCGGGTTGCTCCAGGGCCAGGGCTTCGGCGCTGATTTCCCGGTATTGCACGCCGGTGGTGCCGGCCTCAAGCGCATGCAGCTGGGCCACGCGCAGCGCCTTCGAGGCGAGGTCGATGCCCAGCACGTCGGCGCCCTTGCGGGCCATTGAATCGGACAGAATGCCGCCGCCGCAGCCGATGTCGAGCACCTTGCGCCCGGCCAGCGGGGCCTGGGCGTTGATCCAGTCCAGGCGAAGCGGGTTGAGCTGGTGCAGGGGGCGGAACTCGCTTTCGGGGTCCCACCAGCGGTGGGCCAGATCTGAAAACTTGGCCAGTTCGGCCGGGTCGGCATTGAGGGTGGGCGCGGAGGTCTGTGCTTCAGTCATGGTGCAATTGTGATGCAGACATAAAAAAAGCCCCGTTGCCGGGGCTTTTTGTTGTAACCCGAGAGGGATTACTTGGCGGCGCGGGTGCCAACCACTTCGATTTCCACGCGACGGTTCTTCGCACGGCCTTCGGCGGTCTTGTTGTCAGCCACAGGCTGGCTCTTGCCCTTGCCTTCGGTGTACACGCGGTTCTTTTCGATGCCCTTGGACACCAGATAAGCCTTCACGGCTTCAGCGCGGCGAACCGACAGCTTCTGGTTGTAGGCCACCGAGCCCACCGAGTCGGTGTGACCGACGGCGATGATGACTTCCAGGTTGATGTCCTTGACCTTGCCGACCAGATCGTCCAGCTTGGCCTTGCCTTCGGGCTTCAGAACCGACTTGTCGAAGTCGAAGAAGGCGTCAGCAGCGTAGGTCACCTTGGTTGCAGCCACAGCAGCCGGAGCGGCAGCGGGAGCAGCAGCAGCCGGAGCAGCCGGAGCAGCAGCCGGGGCAGCGGCAGGAGCCGGAGCCGGAGCAGCCTTCGGAGCGATAGCGCCATCGCAACCGGCCACGGCGGTAGCCGGGGTCCAGTTGGCATCACGCCAGCACAGTTCGTTGGTGCCGTTCTTCCAGACGAGTTCGCCGGTGCCGTTCTTCCAGTTGTCGACGGTTTGAGCGCCAGCAGCGGTTGCAAGGGCAGCGGAGGCAAACAACATCGCCACTTTGTTCAGTTTCTTCATGGTTCTCCTCTTGGGGAAAAAGCCGCAGCCGCGCGGCAAATACGTACGCTTCCAGTGACCACCACCAAAAACGTTGCTTAAATTGTGCCACACCCGTTCGCCACGCCTTGGGGTCCGGCTCAAGCTCCATGCAGGACAAGCGCGCAATATGCACGGTTTGTTGCTAGTTCGCGACAGGGCGTTGCCCGTAAAATGAGCCTTTCCTGCCGCAAACACCACCTCTCATGACCCAGTTCGCCAAAGAAACTCTGCCCATCAGTCTCGAAGAGGAAATGCGGCGCAGCTACCTCGATTACGCGATGAGCGTGATTGTGGGGCGTGCGCTGCCCGATGCCCGAGACGGCTTGAAGCCAGTTCACCGGCGCGTGCTGTACGCCATGCACGAGTTGAACAACGACTGGAACCGCCCTTACAAGAAGTCGGCGCGTATCGTGGGCGACGTGATCGGTAAATACCACCCGCACGGTGACAGCGCGGTGTACGACACCATTGTGCGCATGGCCCAGGATTTTTCCTTGCGCCATATGTTGGTGGATGGTCAAGGTAATTTCGGATCGGTGGACGGCGATAACGCGGCAGCCATGCGGTACACCGAAATCCGCCTGGCCAAGATCGCCCACGAAATGCTGGCCGATATCGACAAGGAAACGGTCGATTTCGGGCCCAATTACGACGGCAGCGAAAAAGAACCCCTGGTGCTGCCCAGCCGTTTGCCCAATCTGCTGGTGAATGGTTCGGCCGGTATTGCGGTGGGCATGGCCACCAATATCCCGCCGCACAACCTCAATGAGGTGGTGGACGCCTGCCTGCACATGCTGCGCCACCCCGAGTCGACGGTGGATGACCTGATGGAGATCATCCCGGCGCCTGACTTCCCTACCGCCGGCATCATTTACGGCATCAATGGCGTCAAGGACGGCTACCGCACCGGGCGCGGCAAGGTGGTGATGCGGGCGCGCTGCCACTTCGAGGACATCGACCGTGGCCAGCGCCAGGCCATCATCGTGGACGAGCTGCCCTACCAGGTGAACAAGAAGACCCTGCAAGAGCGCATGGCCGAGCTGGTTCACGAGAAGAAGATCGAAGGCATCAGCCACATCCAGGATGAGTCTGACAAATCGGGCATGCGCCTGGTGATCGAGCTCAAGCGCGGCGAAGTGCCCGAGGTGGTGCTGAACAACCTGTACAAGCAGACCCAGCTGCAAGACACCTTCGGCATGAACATGGTGGCCCTGATCGACGGCCAGCCCAAGCTCTGCAACCTGAAGGACCTGATCGAGGTCTTTTTGCAGCACCGCCGCGAGGTGGTGACACGCCGCACCATCTTCAACCTGCGCAAGGCCCGCGAGCGCGGCCACGTGCTGGAAGGCCTGGCCGTGGCGCTGGCCAACATCGACGATTTCATTGCCATCATCCGCAACGCCCCCACCCCGCCGGTGGCCAAGGCCGAGCTGATGCTCAAGAGCTGGGACAGCAAGCTGGTGCGCGAAATGCTCACCCGCACCCGCGCCGATGGCGGCGTGGTCAATGCCGACGACTACCGCCCCGACGGGCTGGAGCTCGAGTTCGGCATGCAGGCCGACGGCCTGTACCGTCTCTCTGAAACCCAGGCCCAAGAGATTCTGCAGATGCGTCTGCAGCGCCTGACCGGCCTGGAGCAAGACAAGATCGTGGCCGAGTACAAAGAGGTGATGGCCGAGATCGACGACTTCCTCGACATCCTGTCCAAGCCCGAGCGCGTGTCGACCATCATTGGCGACGAACTGACCGTGGTGAAGACCGAGTTCGGCCAGACCAAGCTGGGCGCCCGCCGCAGCGAGATCGAGCACAGCGCGCAAGACCTGAGCACCGAAGACCTGATCACACCCACCGACATGGTGGTCACGCTCAGCCACAGCGGCTACATCAAGAGCCAGCCCCTGTCTGAATACCGCTCGCAAAAGCGGGGCGGGCGCGGCAAGCAGGCCACGGCCACCAAGGAAGACGACTGGATCGACCAGCTCTTCATTGCCAACACGCACGATTACATCCTGTGCTTCTCCAACCGCGGCCGCATGTACTGGCTCAAGGTGTGGGAGGTTCCGGCCGGTTCGCGCGGCTCGCGGGGTCGCCCCATCGTCAACATGTTCCCGCTGGCCGAAGGCGAGAAGATCAATGTGGTGCTGCCGCTGACCGGTGAAAACCGCAGCTTCCCGGCCGATCACTTCATCTTCATGGCCACCAGCATGGGCACCGTGAAGAAGACCCCGCTGGTTGACTTCAGCAACCCGCGCAAGGGCGGCATCATTGCGATCAACCTGGACGATGGCGACTTTTTGATTGGCGCCGCGCTCACCGACGGCAAGCATGATGTGATGCTGTTCAGCGACGGCGGCAAGGCAGTGCGCTTTGACGAGAACGACGTGCGCGACACCGGCCGCCAGACCCGTGGCGTGCGCGGCATGATGCTGGAAGAGCACCAGCGCGTGATCGCCATGCTGGTGGCCGAAGACGAGCAGCAAAGCGTGCTCACCGCCACCGAAAACGGCTACGGCAAGCGCACCTCGATCACCGAGTACACCCGCCACGGCCGCGGCACCAAGGGCATGATTGCCATCCAGCAGAGCGAGCGCAACGGCAAGGTCGTGGCTGCGACGCTGGTGCATGCCGACGACGAGATCATGCTGATCACCGACAAGGGCGTGCTGGTGCGCACCCGCGTGGGTGAGATCCGCGAGCTGGGCCGTGCCACCCAAGGCGTGACCCTGATCGCACTGGACGAAGGCTCACGCCTGTCCGGCCTGCAGCGCATTGTTGAAAACGATGCCAACGTGGCGGCAGCCGATGGCGCAGACAGTGCCGACGGTGCTGACAGCGCTGAAGGCGACCAGGGCGCTGAGCCCACCGGCGAGGCCTGACACCCAGCCGCCTCTTGATGCCCACCCGCCGGGGCCCGCTGGGCCCCGGGTCTTTTTGTTACAGGTTCTGTTCATGACGCGTCCCTACAACTTCTCGGCCGGCCCGGCCGCGATCCCCGAAGAGGTGCTGCAGCAAGCTGCCGCCGAAATGCTCGACTGGCACGGCAGCGGCATGAGCGTCATGGAGATGAGCCACCGCGGCAAAGAGTTCATCAGCATCTACGAGCAGGCCGAAGCCGATCTGCGCGAGCTGCTGGCGGTGCCGGCGAACTTCAAGATCCTGTTCATGCAAGGTGGTGGCCTGGCCGAGAACGCCATCGTTCCGCTGAACCTGTCGCGCGGCGAATCGGCTGATTTTGTGGTGACCGGCTCCTGGAGCGACAAAAGCCAGAAAGAGGCAGGCAAGTACTGCGAAGTGCACATTGCCGCCAGCAACAAGGCCGACGGCCACACCAGCCTGCCGGCCCCGGCCAGCTGGCAGCTCAGCAAGGCACCCCGCTATGTGCACCTGTGCAGCAACGAGACCATCCATGGCGTGGAGTTTCAAGAGCTGCCCGACCTGAAGGCCCTGGGCTGCGATGCCCCCCTGGTGATCGATTTCTCGTCGCACGTGGCCTCGCGCCCGGTCGACTGGAGCCGCGTGGGCATGGCCTTTGGCGGCGCGCAGAAGAACATCGGCCCCGCCGGCCTGACCCTGGTGGTGGTGCGCGAAGACCTGCTGGGCCATGCGCTCAAGGCCTGCCCCAGCGCGTTCGACTACAAGCTGGTGGCCGACAACCAGTCGATGTACAACACGCCGCCCACCTACGGCATCTACATCGCCGGCCTGACCTTCCAGTGGCTCAAGCGCCAGACCGAAGCCGGCCTGAGCGGCGTGGCCGCCATGGAGGCGCGCAACAAGGCCAAGGCCGATCTGCTGTACGGGTTCATCGACCAGTCGCAGCTCTACACCAACCCGGTGGCCCCCGAAGGCCGCTCGCGCATGAACGTGCCTTTCCGGCTGCGCGACGAGTCGCTGAACGACGCCTTCCTGGCCGGTGCCAAGGCGCGCGGGCTGCTGCAGCTCAAGGGCCACAAGTCGGTCGGTGGCATGCGGGCCAGCATCTACAACGCCATGCCGCTGGCCGGCGTGCAGGCGCTGGTGGACTACCTGCGCGAATTCGAAAAAACAAAGGCCTGAGCGCCGCCAGCCCAGAGCCACAGCCCAGAGACGCCCCATGACCCAGCCCTCCAACGCCCCCTTGCCCACCCTGGGCGATCTGCGCGTCCAGATCGACTCGCTAGACCAGCAACTGCTCAGCCTGCTCAACCAGCGCGCCCATGTGGCCGAGCAGGTGGGCGAGGTCAAGAAGCGCGAAGGCACGCCCTTCTTCCGCCCCGACCGCGTGGCCCAGGTGATCGAAAAGATCAAGACCGCCAACCCCGGCCCGCTCAAGGACGAGCATGTGGCCGCCATCTGGCGCGAGATCATGTCGGCCTGCCTGGCCCTGGAGTCGCCGCAGCGCGTGGCCGTGCTGGGGCCCGCCGGCACCTTCTGCGAACAGGCCGCCATCGAGTTCTTTGGCGGTGCCGCCGACCTGATGTACTGCGCCAACTTTGACGAGGTGTTCCACGCCACGGCCGCGGGCAGCGCCCAGTACGGCGTGGTGGGGGTGGAGAACTCGGTCGAAGGCGTGGTCACCCGCTCTCTCGACCTGTTTCTGCACACGCCCACCCATGTGATCGGTGAGGTAAGTCTGCTGGTGCGGCACAACCTGCTGCGCCAGAGCGCCTCGCTGGACGGCATCGAGGCCGTGCTGGCCCACCCGCAGGCGCTGGCCCAGTGCCAGGCCTGGCTGTCCAAGCACCTGCCACACGCCGAGCGCCGCCCGGTGTCCAGCAACGCCGAAGGTGCCCGCCTGGCGGCCACCAACCCGGCCTGGGCCGGCCTGGCCAGCGAGCGTGCCGCCACCCTGTTCGGCCTGCACATCGTGGCCCATGCCATCCAGGACGAAGCCTACAACCGCACCCGCTTTGCTGTGATCGCCCTGCCGCAGACGCAGGCCACGCCGCCGGCCTCGGGCCACGACTGCACCAGCCTGGTGGTGTCGGTGCCCAACCGGCCCGGCGCGGTGCACGACCTGCTGGTGCCGCTGAAGACCCATGGCGTGTCGATGACGCGCTTCGAGTCGCGTCCGGCGCGCACCGGTCACTGGGAGTACTACTTCTACATCGACCTCGACGGCCACCCCTCGCAGCCCAATGTGGCCAAGGCCCTCGAAGAGCTGAGCAGCCTGTGCGCCTTCTACAAGGTGTTGGGTTCCTACCCCGTCGGGGCCGCCTGATGAGGAGGCGCACGATGCACTCCCCCCTCACCGGAGCCGGCCATGTTTGAGCAACTGGGCCTGATCGGCTGCGGCCTGATGGGCGGCTCGTTTGCGCTGGCGCTCAAGCGGGCGGGCCTGGTCAAGCGGGTGGTGGGCTACAGCAAGTCGCCCTCCACCACCGAAAAAGCACGCCAGATGGGCGTGATCGACCTGGCCGCGCCCTCGGCGCTGCTGGCCGTGGCCGGGGCCGACATCGTGATAGTGGCGGTGCCGGTGTCGGCCACCGAGGCCACGCTCAAGGCGATCAAGCACCTGGTCACGCCCGACATGCTGATCATGGACGTGGGCTCGACCAAGACCGATGTGGTGCAGGCCGCCCGCACCGCGCTGCGCGACCAGATCGGCTCGTTTGTGCCGGCCCACCCGATCGCGGGCAAAGAGGTGTCGGGCATCGAACATGCCGATGCCGACCTGTACAAAGGCCGCCAGGTGATCCTGACGCCGCTCGAAAAGACACTGACTGCGCACCTGCAAAAGGCCGCCACGGTGTGGACGGCGATTGGGTCGCAAGTGATCCACATGTCGCCCGAGCGGCACGACGCCGCCTTTGCCGCCGTCAGCCACCTGCCCCACCTGCTGGCGTTTGCCTTCATCAACGGCATCGCCAGCCAGCCGGCGGGCGACGACTTCATGGCCCTGGGTGGCCCCGGGTTCCGCGATTTCACCCGCATCGCGGCCAGCGACCCCAAGGTGTGGCGCGACATCCTGCGCTCCAACCGGCAAGAGCTGCTGACCCAGACACGGCACTTCAAGGCCGCGCTGGCCGAGTTTGAAGCCCAACTCGAAGCCGACCAGGGCCCGGCCCTGGAATCCCTCATCGACCGGGCCAGCCAGGTTCGCGCGCAATGGCGCCTGGCAGCCCCCCGCACCGCCAAATAATGTTCAGCACCGAATTCCTCGATCTGCCCCCGCTCGCCAGTGCGGGTGGCGCCGTCACCCTGCCCGGCTCGAAAAGCATCTCCAACCGCGTGCTGCTGCTGGCGGCCCTGAGCGCGGGCACCACCCGCATCCACGACCTGCTGGATTCGGACGACACCCGCGTGATGCTGGACGCCCTGCGCACGCTGGGCTGCGGCCTGCGCCAGCAAGGCAGCGTGCTTGAGATCGACGGCCTGGGCGGCCAACTGGGGCAGCGCCAGGCCAAGCTCTTCATGGGCAATGCCGGCACCGCCATGCGTCCGCTCACGGCCGCCCTGGCCCTGCTGGGGGGTGATTTCGAGCTGAGCGGCGTGAAGCGCATGCACGAGCGCCCCATCGGCGACCTGGTCGACGCCCTGCGCCAGCTCGGCTGCCAGATCGATTACACCGGCAACGACGGCTACCCGCCGCTGCACATCCACCCGCCCAAGCTCAAGCTCGACCAGCCCATCCCGGTGCGGGGCGATGTGTCCAGCCAGTTCCTCACGGCCTTGCTGATGGCCTTGCCGCTGGCGGCCACGCAAGACATCGTGATCGAGGTGGTGGGCGAGCTGATCAGCAAGCCCTACATCGAGATCACGCTCAACCTGCTGCAGCGCTTCGGCATCCAGGTGCAGCGCGAGGGCTGGGCCCGCTTCACCATTCCCGCAGGCAGCCGCTACCAGTCGCCCGGCGACATCCATGTCGAGGCCGACGCCTCGTCGGCCAGCTACTTTGTGGCGCTGGGCGCCCTGGCCCAACCCCACCAGCCGGGTGGCAAGGTGCGCATCCAGGGCGTGGGCCTGGACTCGATCCAGGGCGACATCCGCTTTGTCGAAGCCGCACGCCTGATGGGCGCGCAGGTGGACGGCGGGGCCAACTGGCTGGAGATTTCACGCCAACACTGGCCGCTCAAGGGCATCGACCTCGACTGCAACCACATCCCGGACGCCGCGATGACGCTGGCCGTGATGGCTTTGTACGCCGACGGCCCCACCACCTTGCGCAACATCGCGAGCTGGCGCGTCAAGGAGACCGACCGCATCGCCGCCATGGCCGCCGAACTGGGCAAGTTGGGCGCCACGGTCGAAGAGGGCCCCGACTGGCTGCGCGTGCACCCGCTGCCCGCCGGCCAGTGGCGCAGCGCCAGCATCCACACCTACGACGACCACCGGGTGGCCATGTGCTTCTCGCTGGCGGCTTTCAACCCCGATGGCGTGAGCGTGCGCATCGAAGACCCCAAGTGCGTGGCCAAGACCTTCCCTGACTACTTCGAGGCCTTGTTCGGCCTGGTCAGCACCCCGGCCCAGCGCATCCCGGTGATCTGCATCGACGGCCCCACGGCCTCGGGCAAGGGCACGGTGGCAGCAGCCGTGGCCGCCCGCCTGGGCTACCACTTTCTGGATTCGGGGGCCATGTATCGCATCACCGCGCTGGCCGCGCTGCGCGCCGGTCTGGCCATCAGCACCGAGCACGAAACCGCGATCGCCGACCTGGCCCGGACCCTGCCGGTGCGCTTTGACAACGGCAAGGTGTGGCTGGGCAGCGACGATGTGACCGAGGCCATCCGCACCGAAGAAGCCGGCATGAACGCCTCCAAGGTGTCGGCCCTGCCCGCGGTGCGCCTGGCGCTGGTCGATCTGCAGCACAGTTTCCGCGCCCTGCCCGGCCTGGTGGCCGACGGGCGCGACATGGGCACGGTGATCTTCCCGGACGCCCCCTACAAGCTCTACATGACGGCCAGCGCGGCCTGCCGCGCCGAGCGCCGCTACAAGCAATTGATTTCAAAAGGGATCTCTGCTAATCTCAGCGAGTTGCGCGCGGACCTCGAAGCCCGTGACGCCCGGGATCAAAACCGGGCCGTTGCGCCCTTGAAGCCCGCGCCTGATGCGCAGTTGCTCGACAACTCCGAGTTGACCATCGAAGAATCGGTGGCTCAGGTGTTGAAAGGCTGGCTGCAACGCCAGGCCATCGGCCCCACAGCCGCCACCTGAGCAAAACCGAGCCGTGCCATTGACATTGTCATTGCCATAGCACGGCCGGTGAAGGCCCCCACAGCCCCCTTCGCGCGTCAGCGCACAGGCGGTGGGGTTCATCAACGTAACCCGCGGGTCAGCCCGCAAAAAAACCGCCGCAATCAGCCCCGAGCGATGGCAATGGTGCCCTCGCATTTCCTGCTTGCGGAATAGGAAACTTCATGTCTGAATCTTTTGCCGCCCTTTTTGAAGAATCTCTGCAACGCTCTGAAATGCGTGCAGGCGAAGTCATCACCGCCGAAGTCGTGCGTATCGAGCACAGCTTCGTGGTCGTGAACGCTGGCCTCAAGTCGGAAGCCTATGTGCCTCTGGAAGAGTTCAAGAACGACAAGGGCGAAGTCGAAGTCCAAGTGGGTGACTTCGTGTCGGTGGCCATCGACGCCATCGAAAACGGCTACGGCGACACCATCCTGTCGCGCGACAAGGCCAAGCGTCTGGCCTCGTGGCTGGCCCTGGAAAAGGCCCTGGAATCCGGCGAATTCGTCACCGGCACCACCAGCGGCAAGGTCAAGGGCGGTCTGACCGTCCTGGTCAACGGCATCCGCGCCTTCCTGCCGGGTTCGCTGATCGACACCCGTCCGATCAAGGACCTGTCGCCCTTCGAAAACAAGACCCTGGAATTCAAGGTCATCAAGCTGGATCGCAAGCGCAACAACGTCGTGCTGTCGCGCCGTGCCGTGGTCGAAGCCTCGATGGGCGAAGAGCGCGCCAAGCTGATGGAAACTCTGAAGGAAGGCTCCATCGTCAACGGCGTGGTCAAGAACATCACCGAATACGGTGCATTCGTTGACCTCGGCGGCATCGACGGCCTGCTGCACATCACTGACATGGCATGGCGCCGTGTCCGCCACCCGAGCGAAGTGGTGCAAGCTGGTCAAGAAATCACCGCCAAGATCCTCAAGTTCGACACCGAAAAGAACCGCGTGTCCCTGGGTCTGAAGCAAATGGGCGACGATCCTTGGATGGGCGTCAACCGTCGCTACCCGCAAAGCACTCGCCTGTTCGGCAAGATCACCAACATCGCCGACTACGGCGCGTTTGTTGAACTCGAACCCGGCATCGAAGGCCTGGTGCACGTGTCCGAAATGGACTGGACCAACAAGAACATCGCCCCCAGCAAGCTGGTCACGCTGGGCGACGAAGTCGAAGTCATGGTTCTGGAAATCGACGAAGACAAGCGCCGCATCAGCCTGGGCATGAAGCAGTGCAAGGCCAACCCGTGGCAAGAGTTCGCGCAAAACACCAAGCGCGGCGACCGCGTCAAGGGCCCGATCAAGTCGATCACCGACTTCGGCGTGTTCGTGGGTCTGGCTGCCGGCATCGACGGCCTGGTTCACCTGTCCGACCTGTCGTGGAACGAAGCTGGCGAAGCCGCTGTCCGCAACTACAAGAAGGGCCAAGAAGTCGAAGCCATCGTGTTGGCCGTGGACGTGGACCGCGAACGCATCTCGCTGGGCATCAAGCAGCTCGACTCCGACCCGTTCACCACTTTCGTGACCGTGAACGACAAGGGCCAGACCGTGACCGGCAAGGTCAAGACGGTGGACGCTCGTGGCGCTGAAATCGATCTGGGCGAAGACATCATCGGCTACCTGCGCGTCAGCGAAATCTCGCGTGACCGCGTGGAAGACGCTCGCAACGTGCTGAAGGAAGGCGACGAAGTGACTGCTGTGGTGGTGAACGTGGATCGCAAGACCCGCAACATCCAGCTGTCGATCAAGGCCAAGGACGCTGCTGACCAGCAAGAAGCCATGGCTTCGCTGAGCCAGCAATCGGCCCGCGAAAGCGCCGGCACCACCAGCCTGGGCGCTCTGCTGCGCGCCAAGCTGGACGGCGGCAACAACTGATCCTGACGGATCAGCCGGCCCCGGGGCCGGTTTTGCACATGCTGCAAAACCGGCCCTTTTTCTATTTCAGACTGAACCCATGACCCGATCCGACCTTGTTGAAGAGCTGGCCAACCGGTTCAGCCAATTGACACACCGGGATGCCGAACACGCCGTCAAGACCATTCTTGACGCCTTGGGCGACGCACTGGTGCGTGGCCACCGGATCGAGATCCGTGGCTTCGGCAGCTTCTCGATCAACCACCGCCCGCCCCGCATGGGTCGCAACCCGCGCAGCGGCGAGAGTGTGGCGATCCCGAGCAAGCGCGTGCCCCACTTCAAGCCGGGCAAAGCCCTGCGCGAGGCTGTGGACAAGCGCACCGAGGAACTGGGCCAAGACCCCAAGTGACCCCAAGTGATGCGCTGACGGTGCAGGCAATGCCTGCATGCCAGCCATCCGTCGTTAGAATCTCCCCGTCACTGAGGAGATGAATGAAATACCTCATGTGGCTGCTCAAGGCAGCCATTTTTTTTACCCTGTTTGCCTTTGCGCTGAACAACCAGCAAGACGCAACCGTCCACTTTTTCTTCGGCACCCAATGGCGGGCGCCGCTGGTGTTGGTGGTGCTGGCCGCGTTCACGCTGGGCGTGATGGCGGGCGTGCTGGGCATGGTGCCCCGCTGGTGGAAGCACCGCAGCGCCGCACGCAAGCACCAGGACCAGGCGGCGCAACAGCCGGCAGCCCAGGCCGCCCCCCCTCAAGCCCCGGTGGCCCCTCCACCCTCTGTAGACGAGCACGAACCCCCTCATGGAATTTGATCTCAGCTGGCTCTTGCTGGGCCTGCCGCTGGCCTTTGTGCTGGGATGGGGCGCCTCACGCTTCGACATCCGCCAATTGCGCCTGGAAAACCGCCAGGCCCCCAAGGCCTATTTCAAGGGCCTGAACTTTCTGCTCAATGAGCAGCAAGACCAGGCCATCGACGCCTTCATCGAAGCCGTCCAGAACGACCCCGACACCTCAGAGCTGCACTTTGCCCTGGGCAACCTGTTTCGGCGGCGTGGCGAATACGAACGCGCCGTGCGCGTGCATGAGCACCTGCTCAGCCGCGCCGACCTCAGCCGCACCGACCGTGAACGGGCCCAGCACGCACTGGCCCTCGACTTCCTGAAGGCCGGCCTGCTGGACCGCGCCGAAGCGGCGCTGCACAAGCTCGAAGGCAGCCCCTTCGAAAGCCAGGCCCGACTGGCCCTGCTGGCCATCTACGAACGCTCGCGTGACTGGCCTCAAGCGGCCGCCATTGCCGAGCGCATGGATCAGGCCGGCCAGGGCCGCTTCAATGCCCGCCAGGCCCACTACCTGTGTGAGCAGGCGCTCAGCCTGGTGGCGCAGCAGGATGTGCCGGGCGCGCTGGAACGCCTGGCCGAAGCCCGCACCACCGCCCCCGAGGCCCCGCGCGCCTACATCGAGACCGCCCGGCTGCTGGCCCTGCAAGGGCAGCACAGCCAGGCCTGCGACACCTTGCAGCACATGGCCCGGGTGGCTCCCAGCCACCTCTCGCTGGCCGCGCCCCTGTGGGCCGACTGTGCCCAGGCGGCGCAACGCGGGCCAGAAACCCTGGCCCAGCTCGATGCCATTTACCAGCAACACCCCTCGCTGGACCTGCTGGAAGCCCTGGTCACCCTGAGCCAGGCCCAGGGCGTGCCCACCGAAGTGGCCCGCGAGCGCTATGTGCGCCACCTCGACAAAGAGCCCTCCCTGGTGGCCGCTGCGCGCTGGCTGTCCGGTGAGCAGTTGAGCCACGAGCAGTTCCACCCCCAGGTGCAACGCGCCCTGGACCACGCCGCCAAGCCGCTGATCCGCTACCGCTGCGCGGCCTGCGGCTTTGAAGCCAAGCAGTACTTCTGGCAATGCCCGGGCTGCCAATCCTGGGACAGCTACCCGGCCCAGCGCGTCGAGGAGCTTTGAGGCCCCGCCGGGCCCAGGCCTGAAAGACTCTTGAACGGGTTTTTCAACTGCACACCATTGGGATGGCACCAGGGGCGCCTTGCAGGCGATCAGCAGGCCTTTAATCAAAGGCTCTGCCAACCCTGGAGCGCCCCATGCCCCCTCTGTCGCCGACCACCTTGCGGTCTGTCGTCCGCACCCTGCTCAGCGCCTGTGCCCTGAGCCTGTTACTGGCCCCCATGGCCCATGCCGAGTTGGAGATCAACCAGGCCAGCGAGGCCCAGCTCGACAGCCTGCTGCATGTGGGGCCGGCCCTGTCGCAAAAGATCCTGAGCCAGCGCCAGCAAAGCCCCTTCGCCGATTGGTCGGACCTGATCCGCCGCGTGCCCGGCATCGGCCCACGCCGCGCTCGGCAACTCTCACATCAAGGCCTGACGGTGCAGGGGCAAGCCTACCCCGGCACGCCCCAGCCGGAGGGCAGCCAGCCCTGATTGGGTTCAACGCCCCAGGCCGCCAAGCCCCAGGCAGGGCCATCTGCGCCCACGGGCCCGTTCAGTCAAGCGTGCCCCCCACCAGCGCGGCATCGTGCTGCTGGGCCAGCGCGGCCTCCAGAGCCGCTTGCACCGCCCTGGTTTGCTGACCGAGGGGCACGCCCCCCTGCCCGGCCTGATGGGCAAACGGCGGCACATGCATGAAGCCCCCGCGCAGGCCGGGGTGCTGCTCCAGGTAGTCACTCAACAGAAACAGCAGCTGGTTGCACACAAAAGTGCCTGCGGTGTAAGACACGGCGGCGGGCGCGCCCACGGCCTGCATGGCCTGGACCATGGCCTTCACGGGCAGACGACTGCGCCAGGCCAGCGGGGCCCCGGGCAGGATGGGTTGATCCAGCGGTTGTTCACCCGCGTTGTCGGGGATGCGCGCATCCACCCAGTTCAGCGCCACCCGCTCCACGCACAGCTCGGTGCGCGAGGCCGCCAGGCCCAGCGCCATGACCAGCGAGGGAGCGGGGCCGGCTTCGATGGCCTGGCGCAGCATCGGCCAGGCCGTGCTGAACACACAAGGCAGCTGCAGCGCCTGCACGCGCTGCCCGCCGGCCAGCACGCAGCCATCCAGCTGGCGCGCCACCTCCCAGGAGGGGTTGATCGGGTCCCCACCAAAGGGCTCGAAACCCGTGAGCAAGACCGTGCCGGGCATGATGGCAGGCCTCTTCAGCGGGCCGTGCCGGCCGGGCCGTAGCCGCCGCCGCCAGGGGTCTGGATTTCAAACACATCGCCCGCCTTCATCTCGGCCTGGCCAATGTGCTCCAGCGTCTCGACACGGCCGTCGCTGCGCAGCACCCGGTTCACGCCCACGGCACCGGCCTCGCCCCCGGCCATGCCGAAGGCACCGCGCAGGCGGCCGTTGGACAGGATGCTGGCCGTCATGTCCTCCAGGAAGCGCAGGCGGCGCACGCCGCCATGGCCCCCCTGCCAGCGCCCGGCACCCCCCGAGCCCTGGCGGATCTCGTAGCTCTCCAGGCGCACGGGGTAGCGGAACTCCAGCACCTCGGGGTCGGTCATGCGCGAATTGGTCATGTGGGTCTGGACCACGCTGGTGCCGTCAAAGCCGCCCGTGACCTGGCCTTGCGCGTCGAACACCGCCCCGGCCCCGCTGCCGCCGCTGATGGTCTCGTAATACTGGTAGCGCGCATTGCCGAAGGTGAAGTTGTTCACCGTGCACTGGCTGGCCCCCATCAGGCCCAGGGCGCCGATCAAGGCATTGGTGATGCAGGTAGAGGTTTCCACATTGCCCGCCACCACCGAGGCCGGCGGACGCGGGCTGAGCATCGAGCCCTCGGGGATGATCACCTTCAAGGGCTTCAGGCAGCCCGCGTTGAGCGGAATGTCGTCATCCACCAGGGTGCGGAACACATACAGCACCGCCGCCATGCAGACTGCCGTGGGGGCGTTGAAGTTGTTGATCTGCTGCTCGCTGGTGCCGGTGAAGTCGATCTCGGCACTGCGCTCGGCCGCGTTCACGCGGATGCTGACCGCGATCTGGGCCCCGTTGTCCAGCGGCAGGGTGAAGCGGCCGTCCTTGAGGCGGGTGATGGCGCGGCGCACCGACTCCTCGGCGTTGTCCTGCACATGGCCCATGTAGGCCTGCACCACGTCCAGGCCGAACTGGGACACCATCTTGCGCAGCTCTTGCACGCCTTTTTCGTTGGCAGCGATCTGCGCCTTCAGATCGGCCAGGTTCTGGGCCGGGTTGCGACTGGGGTATTCGCCACTTTGCAGCAAAGCCACCATCTCGGCCTCGCGCAGCGTGCCGCGATCGACCAGCTTGAAGTTGTTGATCTGCACGCCCTCTTCTTCGATGCGGGTCGAGAACGGGGGCATCGAGCCGGGCGTGATGCCGCCGATGTCGGCGTGGTGCCCGCGCGAGCCCACGTAGAACAGCGGCTGCTCGTCGGCCGCCTGGCCCAGGTAGACCGGGGTGATCACGGTCACGTCGGGCAGGTGGGTACCACCGTGGTAGGGGTCGTTCAGGGCATACACATCACCGGGCTGCATGCGGCCGGCGTTCTCGCGGATGACGGTCTTGATGCTCTCGCCCATCGAGCCCAGGTGCACCGGCATGTGCGGGGCATTGGCGATCAGGTTGCCCGCGGCATCGAACAAGGCGCAGCTGAAATCCAGCCGCTCCTTGATGTTCACCGAGTAGGCGGTGTTCTGCAGTTGCAGGCCCATCTGCTCGGCGATGTTCATGAACAGGTTGTTGAACACCTCCAGCAGCACCGGGTCGGCCGTGGTGCCGGCCGCGTAGGTGATGGCGCGGGCTTCGCGGCGCTCCAGCACCAGGTGGTCCAGCGCCGTCAGCGTGGCCTCCCAGCCCGGCTCGACGATGGTGGTGGCGTTCTTCTCGGCAATGATGGCCGGCCCCGGGATCACATCGCCGGGGCGCAGGTCTTC
>Ga0209913_1001049_pt1 | contig 17521 bp, 14 predicted proteins | sample PersoiDNA2013203_FD_185805 | JGI IMG/M metagenome (GOLD analysis project Ga0209913, IMG submission 185805) | Permafrost soil microbial communities from the Arctic, to analyse light accelerated degradation of dissolved organic matter (DOM) -... | ecosystem: Environmental > Terrestrial > Soil >... | reverse complement strand
AGATGGGCAAACTCCTGCTCGCCATGGCCCACCTGCCCGTGCTGATCGAAGGCGGCAAGAGCCGCATGCGCGAGGCGGCCGAGCAGGAAGCGCCCGACATGATGCTGGTCGAAGGCATCTGCTGCGACGTGGGCGAACTGGCGCAGGTGGAATACGTCACCACCCACTACCCGCAGATCGCAGTGGTGCTGCTGTGCGCGACCACGTCGCCCGACTTCCTCATCAACTCCATGCGCGCCGGCGTGCGCGAGGTGCTGCCCTCGCCGCCCACCGCCGCGGCGCTGGAGGCCACTACCAGGCGCGTCGCCAGCAAGCTCGGGCCGGTCGCGGGCCGCGCCAGCGGCAAGGTGCTGGCGTTTATTTCCTGCAAGGGCGGCAGTGGCGCAACCTTTCTCGCAACCAACCTCGGCCTCGAACTGGCGCAGACCAAGTCGGTCCTCCTGATCGACCTGAACCTGCAATTCGGCGACGCCCTCAGCTTTGTCCACGAGTCGCGCCCCGCCTCCACCCTGGCCGACGTGGCGCGCGAGATCGGCCGGCTCGACGCCTCCTTCCTGGCCGCCAGCACGGTCAAGGTGGCGCCCAATTTCAGCGTGCTGGCAGCGCCCGACGACCCGTCCGAAGCGGTGGAAATCACGCCCGAGCACATCGAGGCCGTGCTGGCCCTGGCCGCCACCCAGCACGACTTCGTGCTGCTCGACCTGGGACGGCCCATCAACACCCACGCCGTCAAGGCGCTGGACCGGGCCCACACCGTGTTCGCAGTGATGCAGGCGGGACTGCCGTCGGTGCGCAACGCCAAGAAAATGCTGGCGATTTTCAAGTCGCTCGGTTATCCGGGCGACAAGGTGGAACTGGTCGTCAACCGCTACGAACGCCACAGCGAAATCAGCCTGGCCGACATCGAACGGGCGCTGGGACGCCACACGGTGCACACGGTGGCCAATTCCTATAAACGGGTGGCGGCGTCGATCAACCACGGCGAACCACTGATGAGTTCGGCGCCGTCCAACCCGGTGGCGAAAAGCCTGGCGGGCTTCGCCGACATGCTCAGTCCCAAGCCCGAGGACAGCCGCGGCCTGCTCGACCGCCTGTTGCGCCGCGCTTGATTCCGCCCACTGGAGACTGCCATGTCCTTCCGCGAAAAACTGACCGCCGTCGAACGCCCGGGCGAGCTGCGTCCCGACGGCGGCGGCGCCAGCCCCGCCTACCACGCCCTCAAGGGCAGCATCCACCTGAAACTGCTCGACAAGTTCGACCTGGGCGCGCTCGAGACCCTGGCGCCCGAACTGCTGCGCGCGGAAATCGCGTCGATGGTCGAGCAGCTCCTCAATGACGAGCAGGCCGCCGTCAACGACCTGGAACGGCGCTCGCTGATCCGCGACATCCAGCACGAGATGCTGGGCTTCGGCCCGCTCGAACTGCTGATGGCCGACCCCACCGTGTCGGACATCCTGGTGAACCGCTACGACCGGATTTTTGTGGAGCGGCGCGGCAAGCTGGAGATGACCACGGTGCGCTTCAACGATGAAAAGCACCTGCTGCGCATCATCGACAAGATCGTCTCGCTGGTCGGCCGCCGCATCGACGAATCGAGCCCCATGGTCGACGCGCGCCTGCCGGACGGCTCGCGCGTGAACGCGGTGATTCCGCCGGTGGCGATCGACGGCCCGATGATGTCGATCCGCCGCTTCGCCCACATCCCCCTCAAAATGTCCAATCTGGTCAGCGACGAGCTGCGCAGCCTGACCGGCGACATGGCGCAGATGCTGGAGGGCCTGTGCAAGGCCAAGGTCAACATGCTGATCTCGGGCGGCACCGGCGCCGGCAAGACCACCCTGCTCAACATCCTGTCCGGCTACATCCCCCGCAACGAGCGCATCGTCACCATCGAGGACGCGGCCGAGCTGCAGCTGCAGCAGCCGCACGTGATCCGCATGGAGACGCGCCCCATGAACATCGAGGAAAAGGGCGAGATCACCCAGCGCGCCCTGGTGCGCAACGCCCTGCGCATGCGGCCGGACCGCATCGTCATCGGCGAGGTGCGGGGCGCCGAAGCGGTCGACATGCTGCAGGCGATGAACACGGGCCACGAGGGTTCGCTCACCACCATCCACGCCAACACCCCGCGCGACGCCATGTCGCGCCTGGAAAACATGATCGGCATGGCCAACCTGAATCTGCCGCACAAGGCGGCGCGCCAGCAGATCGCCTCGGCCATCACGGTGGTGGTCCAGGCCCTGCGCCTGATCGACGGCCGCCGCAAGATCACCAGCATCTGCGAGATCACGGGCATGGAAGGCGAGGTCATTACCATGCAGGAGATCTTCGCCTTCCGCCAGACCGGCATCGGCGCCAATGGCGGGGTGGAAGGCTACTTCCATGCGACCGGGGTGCGGCCGAAATTCGCCGAGCGCCTGCGCGTGTACGGGATCACGCTGCCCGACGCCATGTTCGACCCGTCCCGCCATTTTCACTAGGAGGCCGCCATGCAGCAGTCCCTGTCCGAACATTTTTTCCTGATCCTCGCCGTGCTGGTGTGCCTGGCCGTGGTGCTGCTGGTGGAAGGGTTGTACCTGCTGTGGCAAAGCTATCACGGGCCGGAAGCGAAGAAGATCGAACACCGCCTGCGCGTGCTGTCGGCATCGTCCGACGCCAGCGGCCAGGCGGTGGTGCTGCGCCAGCGGATGCTCAGCAACCTGCCGCTGATGACCCGCCTGCTACAGCGCGTGCCGCGCGTGCACCAGCTCGACCGCATGATCGTCCAGGCCGACCTGGGCTGGACCGTCTCGTTTTTTCTGCTGGCCTCCCTGGCGCTGGCGCTCGGCGCTTTCGCCCTGGCCGGTCCCCTGCTGCACCAGTCGGACCGGGTGGCCGCGGCGCTGGCGGTGGGCGTGGCATGGCTGCCCCTGCTGTACGTGCGGCGCCGGCGCGGCAAGCGCATGCGCCGGATGGAGCAGCAGCTGCCCGACGCGCTCGACCTGCTGGGCCGCTCCCTGCGCGCCGGCCACGCCTTCGGAGCGGGCCTGCAGATGATCGGGCAGGAGATGGCCGACCCGATCGCCAGCGAGTTCCGCTTCGTGCACGATGAAATGAATTTCGGCGTCTCGCTGGAGCAGGCCCTGACCAATCTGTCGGTGCGGGTGCCGATCACCGACCTGCGCTATTTCGTGGTGGCGGTGCTGATCCAGCGCGAATCGGGCGGCAACCTGACCGAGGTGCTCGCCAAGCTCAGTCAGCTGATCCGCCAGCGCCTCAAGCTGTTCTGGCGCATCCGTATCCTTTCCGCCGAAGGGCGCCTGTCGGCCTGGGTGCTGGGCCTGATGCCCTTCGTCCTGGCCGCGGTGATGAACCTGTTCAACCCGGCCTTCATGTCGCCCCTGTGGACCGACCCGATCGGCATCAGCATCCTGCGCACCATGCTGATGATGATGGCGGTCGGCGTCCTGGTGCTCATCAAGTGTACCCGCATCCGGGTCTAGGAGGCCTGCCATGATCGTCCTGTCACTGATGATTTTCGTCGCCGTCACTGCCGGCCTGTCGGGACTCTACCTGATGCTGGTGCCCACCCGCACCAGCCGGCGCCTGCATGCGCTCGACGACGCCAGCGGGGCCGCCGGGCCGACCTGGGAAGCTTCGCTGGCGCAGGCATTCAAGCCCTTCGCCCACCTGTCCACACCGACCGGAGACTGGGACGCATCGCCCCTGCGCCTGCGCTTTTTCGCCGCCGGCTTCCGGCGCGAGGACGCCCGCCTGATCTACTTCGGCGCCAAGACCTTGCTGCCGCTGGTGTTTGCCAGCGCCGCCTTCCTGCTGCTGCGGGGCCTCCTGAGCAGCGAGGGCACCACCTTGACCCTGTGGGTGATTGTCGCCGCACTGGCCGGCTGCTATTGCCCCAACCTGGTGCTGGCGCTGTGCGTGCGCCGCCGCAAGCGCGACATCTTCGAAGGCTTTCCCGATGCGGCCGACCTGATGCTGGTGTGCGTGGAGGCGGGCCTGGGCCTCGATGCGGCGCTCACCAGGATCACCGATGAAATGCGCCTGTCCAGCCCCGCCCTGGCGGAGGAACTGCATCTGACCAACCTGGAAATGCGCGCCGGCGGCACGCGCGAAAAGTCGCTCCGCAACCTGGCGCTGCGGACCGGCCTGGAGGAAGTGGGCACCTTCGCCACCATGCTGACCCAGTCCGACAAGTTCGGCACCAGCATCGGCGACGCCCTGCGGATTTTTTCGGAAGACCTGCGCTACAAGCGCCAGGCGCGGGCCGAGGAACTGGCCGCCAAGATCCCCACCAAGATGCTGCTGCCCCTGGTGCTGTTCATTTTTCCGTCGATCCTGATGGTGATCCTGGGACCGGCCATCATCGTGGTGATCCGCACCATGCTGCCCATGCTGGAGGGGGGCTGAGGGCTAGGCCTTGAGCTGAAACCGCACCGCATTCCTCGCCTTGGCCCGCAAGGCCTCCACTTCGCGGTCGCGCGGATCGGCAGTGGTGACGAGGGAGCCGATCAAGTCCGTGGCGGCCGCGGTCACGGCTTCGATGGCCGCGTCGAAGGCGGCCTGGTTGGCCTTGGAGGGCTGATTGAAACCGGACAGCTTGCGCACGAACTGCAGGGCCGCCGCGCGGATCTCGTCGCTTGTCGCCGGCGGGGCAAAATTAAACAGGGTCTTGATGTTGCGGCACATGGGCCCTCCTCGTGAACGACCAGGAGGGCCATTGTACGCCCCCCTTACCTGGCGTCGAGCGCTGTGCGGATGCCGGCCACAAAACTGTGCACGGCTGCCACGGCCTGCTCCTTCGGCGTGTTTTCCAGCTCCTGGATGATGCGCGAGCCGATCACCACGGCGTCGGCCACCTGGGCCACGGCGCGGGCGGTGGCGCCGTCGCGGATGCCGAAGCCGACGCCGATGGGCAGCTTGACATGTTCGCGGATGGCGGCCACGCGCTTGGCCACGTCGTCGGTGTCGATCGAGCCGGCGCCCGTGACGCCCTTGAGCGAGACGTAGTAACTGAAACCGCTGCCCACCCGCGCCACCTGGGCGATGCGTTCCGGCGTGGAGGTGGGGGCCAGCAGGAAGATGCAATCCAGGCCGGCCGCTTGCATGGCGGCGGCGAAGTCTTCGCATTCTTCGGGCGGGTAGTCGACCACGATGGCGCCGTCGGCGCCGGCAGCCTTGGCGGCATCCACAAACGCGGCCACGCCCATTCTTTCGATGGGATTGGCGTAGCCCATCAACACCACCGGGGTGCTGCTGTCGGTCTGCCTGAACTGGCGCACGAATTCAAACACGTCGCGCAGACCGATGTTGAATTTGAGGGCGCGCTCGCAGGCCCGCTGGATCACGGGGCCTTCGGCCATGGGGTCGGAAAACGGCACGCCCAGTTCCAGCACATCCGCCCCGCCCGCGACCAGGGCGTGCATCAGGGGGACGGTCAGTTCCGGGCCGGGGTCGCCGGCGGTGATGAAGGTGACCAGGCCCGTTTTATGGGCGGTCTTGAGGGCGGCAAAGGTCGAGGCGATACGGGACATGGTGTGCTTTCAGAGTTGGATGGATGGGTGATTCGGCAGGCTTCTCGCCTAGCTGAAATCGAGTCCCATCCGCTCCGCCACCGTGTGCATGTCCTTGTCGCCGCGGCCCGACAGGTTCACCAGGATCGAGCGCTCTTTCGGCAGGGTCGCCGCCAGCTTGGTGGCGTACGCGATCGCGTGCGACGATTCCAGCGCCGGGATGATGCCCTCGATATGGCAGCAATCGTGGAAGGCCGCCAGCGCCTCTTCGTCCGTCACCGCCACGTATTCGGCGCGGCCCAGGTCCTTCAGCCAGGCGTGTTCCGGGCCCACGCCCGGGTAATCCAGGCCCGCCGAGACGGAGTGGGTTTCGGCGATCTGGCCGTTCGCATCCTGCAGCAGATAGGTGCGGTTGCCGTGCAAGACGCCCGGAATGCCGGCGCCCAGGGCGGCCGCGTGCTTGCCCGAGTCGAGTCCCTCGCCGGCCGCTTCCACGCCAATCAGCTTGACGTCCTTCTGGTCGATATAGGGATAGAAAATGCCCATCGCGTTGGAGCCGCCGCCGATGCAGGCGAGGACGTAATCGGGCTGGTGGCCGATCATTTCCGGCATCTGCCACAGGCACTCCTCGCCGATCACGGCCTGGAAGTCGCGCACCATCATGGGATAAGGATGGGGCCCGGCCACGGTGCCGATGATATAAAAGGTGTTTTCGATGTTGGTGACCCAGTCGCGCATGGCTTCGTTGAGCGCGTCCTTCAAGGTCTTCGAGCCCGATTCGACCGGCACCACGGTGGCGCCCAGGAGCTTCATGCGGTACACGTTCTGGGCCTGGCGCTTGACGTCTTCGCTGCCCATGTAGACCACGCATTCGAGGCCGAAGCGGGCGCAGATGGTGGCGGTGGCGACGCCGTGCTGGCCCGCGCCCGTCTCGGCGATGATGCGGGGTTTGCCCATGCGCTTGGCCAGCAGGGCCTGGCCGATGACGTTGTTGATCTTGTGGGCGCCCGTGTGGTTGAGATCTTCCCGCTTGAAGAAGATCTGCGCGCCGCCCACCTGCTCCGACCAGCGCTTGGCGTGGTAGATGGGAGAAGGACGGCCGACGAAATGCTTCAGCTCATAGCGATATTCGTCCAGGAAGTCCTGGTCGTGGGCGTATTTGGCGTAGGCCTCGTTCAGCTCCGCCAGGGCGTGGCTGAGGGTCTCGGCGACAAACGAGCCGCCGTAGGGGCCGAAGTGGCCGCGCGCGTCGGGCAGTTGATAATCGGTGGTCTGGAACATCGGCGCGCCGGGGGCGCGCTCAGGGGTTGCTGCTGTCATGGGATGGCTCGCTTTCAACGAAGGCTGGGTGGGCATCGGCCGCCCGCACCGCGCGCACGAAGGCGGCGGTTTTTTGGGCGTCCTTGATCCCCTTGGCCTGTTCGACACCACTGCTGATGTCGACGGCCCAGGGGCGAACACGCTGCACCGCCTCAGTCGCGTTTTGTACGCTCAAGCCACCACTTAAAACGACCCGAGGCGCGAGTTCTTTTGGAATGAGAGACCAATCGAAAACCTTTCCAGCTCCACCGTAGGCATCCACGAAAGTATCGAGCAGGAGGCCCTGATACCAGGGACTGGCGGAGCGGTACCTGTGCTCGTATTCTAGCAAATCCGTCCCCCGCGTGTCGGGCCTGACCCGGTACACCTTCATAAATGGGCGTTTCACCCTGTCCGCTATTTGCCCGCACTGTGCGGGCGTTTCGTCGCCATGCAGCTGCAGGAGGGCGAACGGGGCCTGCTGGGCCACCGCCGCCACCTCCTCTGCGCTCGCGTTGACGAACAGGGCGACCGGGGTGACGAAGGGCGGCATGGCGGCCATCAGCGCGCCCGCCTGCGCGGGCGTGACGAAGCGGGGGCTGGGCGGGTAAAACACGAAGCCCAGGGCGTCGGCGCCGGCCTGCGTGGCGGCGGCGACGTCCTCAAAGCGGGTGATGCCGCAGATTTTGATGCGGGTGCGATGCATGCAGGTCTTCCTTTAACGGGGCAGCAGGCCGGCCAGCGCTTCATCGCTCGCCTGCGGCAGGCCCCACTTGGGATCGTAATCGATTTTACCGAGATACAGGCCATCGGGCATGAAGGTGGGCGCGGCGGCGTGGCGGTCCAGGCCCCGCAGCACTTCGCCCAGCCAGGCCGGCTCGTGGCGGCCGTTGCCGACATAGATCAGCGATCCCACCAGGTTGCGCACCATGTGGTGCAAGAAGGCGTTGGCGCGCAGGGTAAAAATGATGGTGTCGCCGCGCCGCTCGATGGCGATAGCCTGCATGTCCTTGACGGGCGACTTGGCCTGGCACTGGGAGGAGCGGAAGGCGGTGAAGTCGTGCTGGCCCAACAGCAGCGCCGCCGCTTCGCGCATGCGCGCCACGTCGAGCGGGCGAAAACTGAAGCCGGCCCGTCCCGCCAGCAGGGGCGAACGGACCGGGTGGTTGTAGAGCACATAGTGGTAGGTGCGGGCGCGCGCCGAAAAGCGGGCGTGGAATTCGTGCAGGGGATCGGTGGCGGGCGCGATGGGGGTGGCCCAGCGCACGGCGATCGAATCGGGCAAAAAGGTGTTCACGCCCCGCACCCAGGACTGCACGTCGCGCTCGAGCTCCGTGTCGAAATGGACCACCTGCTCGAGCGCGTGCACACCCGTGTCGGTGCGGCCGGCACAGGTGGTGGCCAGCTCGGTGCGGGCGAATCTGGCCAGGGCGATTTCCAGCTGGTCCTGGACGGTGTGGCGGTCCAGCTGCTTCTGGTAGCCGTTCCAGGGCGCGCCGTCGTACTGGATGCCTAGGGCGATGCGGTTCAAATCATTATCCGTTCAAGTAAAAAAGCCGGCCGGGAGATCCCGGGCCGGCCTTATTGCTGCCGCCGGCTCTGCAATTATCGCAGGCTGCGGCGTGGAACGATGGTAAGCGTTGCTTTTTCCTGTAAAAATCATCTGGCTTTGCCAGGGATTTTTACCTATTTCCAAACAAAAGTAGGTGTGTACTTTTGTTTGATCACGCCAGTTTCGCCCGCATCTCGTTGGCGCGAACGATTTGCTCGCTGCTGCCGCCCTTGATCACTTCATCGAGCAGCTCGCGGGCGCCTTCCTTGTCACCGATTTCCTGGTAGGCGATCGCCAGATCGAGCTTGGTCTCCATTTCCATGTGGGCGGCCGACAGTTCGGCCGGCGCCACTTCTTCCAATGGCGCTGGCGCTGGCGTGGAAGCCGCGGGCACGCCGCTCACGCCGGCATGCAGGGGCGTCTCGGACGGCAGGTCCAGGTCGATGCCGGACATGTCGAAATGGGGCGCGCTGGTGTAGGCAGGCGCCGGTGCGGCGAAGTCGGGGGCGGCGCTTTCCGGCATCGCGAAGGCCAGTTCCGGCAGGTCGGCGCCGGCCGAGACGGCGGGCGAAGCGGTGCCGGTGAAATCGGGCAGCGCGAACGGGTCGTCTTCCAGGGCCGGGGCGATGTCGGCGACTGGCGCGGCGGCGGGGATGGGGGGCAGATCGAAGGACATCGCATCGAGATCGTCGAGCGGATTGACCAGCGGCGCCGCCTCCGAATAAGCGCCGGCGCCGAAGCTGGCCGCCACCGGAACGGCCGCGCTTTCGGGCGAACCGGGCAAGGTCGGCAGGTCGAAGGCGCCGGACAGGTCGATGGTGTTGACGTCGGACGGCAGGTCGGGGTGGGCGATGTCGAGGTGGATCGAGTCGAGCGACTTCATCTCGGCCGCTGGCGCCGGCGCGGGCGCGCTGGCGGCGGGCTTGTCGAAGTCCATGTCGAAAGCCAGGTCGAAGGTCTCTTCCTCGGCCGGCAAGGCGGTGGCGGCGATGGGCTCGGCCTCGCTGCTGAAGTCCATGCCGTTGCCGGCGTGGCTGGAGGCCAGGCTTGGTTCGACCACGGTGGCTGGCGGCGGTTCATCGAAACTGAGGCTGCCCAGGTCGAAGTCGAGGGTGTTGTCGTGGGCCGGGGTGGCGGCCTGCGGCAGCGCGGTGGCGCCGTGATCGAGGTCGACGTCCTCGCCGTTGGCAATGGCCATCTGCCGCAGCACCTCGTGCTCGGCCTGGGCATCGGCCGGCAGCAGGCCCGCCGCTGCTGCGCCGGCGCCGGCGCTGGCGTACAGGGGATTGTTCGGATCGATCGACAGGCCCAGCGCCGCGGCCTGGGCCCACTCGTCGCCATGGCCCTTGCTCATCGCATACAGCTCGCTGGCCTGGGTCTCGAAGCTGCGCTGGTCCTTGCGGGCCGCGTAGATCTCCAGCAGTTTCAGGCGCACGGGATGGCGCTCGGGGTGGTTGCGCAGGGCTTCCTTGAGGATTTCCTCGGCCTGGGCATCGCGCCCGTAGGCGATGTAGACGTCCGCTTCGGCGATCGGATCGACTTCATTGGTGTCGAGCTGGCTGGCCGAAGGCGCGAAGCTGGAATTGAAGACGCTGTTGCTGGTGTCGACGCTGGCGCCGCCCGTCTCGGCAAACATGGACTGGGCCTGGTCGGTGGGCGCGCCCAGGATCGACGGCTCGGTGGGCGCGGCCACGTCCTTCTTGCGGCGGCGGGCCAGCGCGAAGGCGCCCAGCAGGATCACGGCCAGGGCGGCGCCGATGGTGGTGATGTTGTCCATCAGGGTGTCGGCCAGGGTCGGCTCCGGCGGCGCGGCCTGCTTGAGGGCCGGCTTGAGGGCGGGCTTGACGGCGGGCTTTGGCGGCACCACGGGCGCCGGCGCGCTGGCGGCGGCCGATGCGGCCGAAGCAGCCGATGCGGCCGATGCGGCGGTTTCCGCGCTGGCCGTCTTGGACGCATCCGTGCCGGCCTTGCTCTTCACGACCATCAGCTTTTCGAGGTCGTTGACGTTCTTTTCCAGCTCCTTGACGCGCGCGCTGGCGTCGGCCAGGGCGCGCTCCTTGGCGATCTTGTCTTCCGCCTCGGCGACCGCCTTGCCGCCCGCAGTGGCGCCGCCGGCGCCCGCCTTCGACAATTTGAGCTGGTCCTTCGATTCGCTGGCGGCGGTGGGCCGCTCTTCCACCTTGGCGGTGATCTTGCCGGCCGCGCTCTGGCTGGCCTCCGGCGACCTGGTGGGCGCGCCGTTGGCGACCTGGCCGGCCAGCTTGTTGCGGTAGGCGTTGAAGTCGGCCGCGTGGGCGACCACGACCCCGCGCGCTTCGCTTTCGCTGCCGGCGCCGCCCTTGATGGCGTCGCTGTCCGGCACCGTCAGGATCTGGCCCGACTTCAGGCGGTTCATATTCTTGCCGACGAAGGCGTCGGGATTGGCGCGGTACAGGGCCACCAGCATCATGTCGAGCGAGATCTCGGTCGGCTTGACGCGGGCGGCGATGCGGCCCAGGGTGTCGCCGGGACGGACCGTCACTTCGCTGGCGCCGGCGCTGGCGCCGGCATTGCGCGTGCTGTCGCGCGCGGGGGTATCCTGGGCCGCCGTCTCGCTGCGTTCGGGACGCTGGCGCGGCGCGCTCTGCTGCGCCGCCGGCGCGGGCGTGGCCGCCCCGCCCTGGCGCGGCGTGCGGGCCACGGGCTGGGGACGCGAGCCTTGATTGAGCACGTCGACCGGGCTTGATGCCACCTGGGGCGACTGGGCATTGCGCATCTCGGCGGGATCGAGCAGGAAGGTGTACTCGCGCACCAGGCGTCCGCTGCTCCACGACAGTTCCAGCAGCATGTCGACAAAGGGCTCGTTGACGGGCTGCGAAGACGTCACGTTGATGTACTGGCGGCCGCCCCGCTGTTCGACGGAGAAGCGCAGGCCCAGCAGGGCCGGGTTGAATTCGACGTTGGCCAGTTTGAAGGCGTCGGGGGAGGCCAGCTTGGCGACCAGGCCGGCCGCTTCCTCGGACGACACCGAGGTCAGTTCGATCTCCGCGCGCAGGGGCTGGCCCAGCGCCGACAACACGGTCAGCTTGCCCAGGCCCGCCGCCTGCGCGGACGACAGCACCACGGCCGTGGCGACGGCGCCAAACAGGGACTTCAGCGCGAGCGACAGGATTCGGGGGCGAGTTTGTAAAGGCATGATGGGCAGCGAGGTAAGAGTTGTCGAGGAGAATGCTACTTTCTCGGAGGTCTCAACATATCATCATGCTCTGGAGCATGCAAGCTTTCGGGGTGTTTCTCCTGCCACAACGTCCCGCCCGGGAACGGGAAGCTGTTTTTTGGGTACAAGCTGAGTAAAAACCGCGCATTGTCGAGATCGCTTCACAGAGTGAAAAACGGCCCCGCGGGACCGTTTTTCACGACAAAAACGTGCATCGTCAACAAGAGCTGTTGGACCCGCGCCAACACCTGTTAAAAGGCCGTCAACGCGGGCGCGCGCTGTCCGCTCAGCGCTCCAGCACGATGCGCAGCATGCGGCGCAGCGGCTCGGCCGCGCCCCACAGCAGCTGGTCGCCCACCGTGAAGGCGGACAGGTATTCCGGCCCCATCGACATCTTACGCAGGCGGCCCACGGGAATCGTCAGTTTACCCGTCACGGCGGCCGGCGACAAGTCGCGCATGGACGCTTCGCGCTCGTTCGGCACCACCTTGACCCAGTCGTTGGCGCCCGCGATGATGGCGTTGATCTCGTCGAGCGGCACGTCCTTTTTCAGCTTGATGGTCAGCGCCTGCGAGTGGCAGCGCATGGCGCCGATGCGCACGCACAGGCCGTCGACGGGAATCGCCGCCTTGCCGAAGGCTTCGCCCAGGCCGAGGATCTTGTTGGTCTCGGCGCCCGCCTTCCACTCTTCCTTCGACTGGCCGTTGCCCAGGTCCTTGTCGATCCAGGGAATCAGGTTGCCGGCCAGGGGCACGCCGAACTGCCTGGTCTCGTCGCCGCTCAAGCCGTGCTGGGTGGCCAGCACGGTGCGGTCGATTTCCAGGATGGCCGACGCGGGATCGTCCAGCAGGGGGCGCACGGCGCCGTTGATGGTGCCGAACTGGGTGAGCAGCTCGCGCATGTGCTGGGCGCCGCCGCCGGATGCGGCCTGGTAGGTCATCGAGGTCATCCAGTCGACCAGATCGTGCTGGAACAGGCCGCCGAGGCCGATCAACATGCAGGACACGGTGCAGTTGCCGCCGATGTAGTTCTTCACGCCCCGGTGCAGGGCGTCCTTGATGACGTCGAGGTTGACGGGATCGAGCACGATGACGGCATCGTCGTTCATGCGCAGGGTCGACGCGGCGTCGATCCAGTAGCCGTTCCAGCCCGCTGCGCGCAGCTTGGGGAACACTTCGCTGGTGTAGTCGCCGCCCTGGCAGGAGATGATGATCTCGCACTTGGCCAGCTCGGCGATGTTCGAGGCGTCCTTCAGGGTGGTTTCGTTCTTGGCCATGGCCGGCGCCGCGCCACCCGCGTTCGAGGTGGTGAAGAACACCGGTTCGATGTCGGCGAAATCGCCTTCTTCACGCATACGCTGCATCAGCACCGAACCGACCATGCCGCGCCAACCTACCAGGCCTACTAATTTCATTTTGCTCTTTCCAGATTGTGAATACTGTTTATACTTTATCTATACCAGGGCCGCCACCACGGCGTTGCCCATGTCTTCCGTGCCCACTTTGCTGCCGCCCGCTTCCATGATGTCGGCCGTGCGCAGGCCCTGCTTCAAGACCGCCTTGACGGCCGCCTCGATGCGGTCGGCCTGCTCCGCCTTGCCCAGCGAGTAGCGCAGCATCATGGCCGCCGACAGGATCGTCGCCAGCGGATTGGCGATGCCCTTGCCCGCGATGTCGGGGGCCGAGCCGTGCGAGGGTTCGTACAGGCCCTTGTTGTTGGCGTCCAGCGAAGCGGATGGCAGCATGCCGATCGAACCGGTGAGCATGGCGGCGCAGTCGGACAGGATGTCGCCGAACATATTGCCGGTGACGAGGACGTCGAATTTTTTCGGCGCCCGCACCAGCTGCATGGCGGCGTTATCGACGTACATGTGCTCCAGCGCGACGTCCGGATAATCCTTGTGCACTTCGGTCACGATATCGCGCCAGAACTGGAAGGTCTCCAGCACATTGGCCTTGTCCACGCTGGTGACGCGGCGGTCGCGTTTTTGCGCGGCCTGGAACGCCACGTGGGCGATGCGGCGGATTTCGCTTTCGGCGTAGCGCATGGTGTCGAAGCCTTCGCGCTCGCCCTTGAACGGGCCGTCCGGGCATTCGCGCACGCCGCGCGGCTTGCCGAAATAAATGTCGCCGGTCAGTTCGCGGATGATGAGGATGTCGAGGCCGGAGACGATTTCGGGCTTGAGCGACGACGCTCCCGCCAGCTCGGGATACAGGATGGCGGGGCGCAGGTTGGCGAACAGCTGCAGCTCACGGCGCAGGCCGAGAATCGCCTGCTCGGGGCGCAGCGAGCGCTCCAGGGTGTCATATTTAAAATCGCCGACGGCGCCGAACAGCACGGCGTCGGCGGCCTTTGCCAAAGCCAGGGTGGCGGGCGGCAGCGGGTGGCCCGCGCTGGCGTAACCGGCGCCGCCCACGTCGGCGGTCTCCATTTCAAACGGTTCGCCCAGGGCGTTCAAGACCTTGACGGCTTGCGCCATGATTTCGGGGCCGATGCCGTCGCCGGGCAGGATTGCAATTTTCATCGATGGGGCCTGTGTTTTTAAAAAATCAGATGGCGTTGGCGAGCCAGGGCTGCTCTGCCAGGTGGCGCTCTTCAAAGGCGCGGATCGCGTCCGCGTGGCGCAGGGTCAGGCCGATGTCGTCGAGACCATTGAGCAGGCAGTATTTGCGGAAAGGATCGATCTCGAAATGGTGGCTGACGGCGCCGCCCGGTGTCGAGACGGTCTGGCTTTCCAGGTCCACCAGCAGGCGGAAACCCACGTGGGCCTTGACCTCGTCGAACAGGCGGTCGATGGCGGCATCTGGCAGCACGATCGGCAGCAGGCCGCTTTTATAACAGTTATTAAAGAAGATGTCGGCGAAGCTGGGCGCGATGATGGCGCGGAAGCCGTACTGGTCGAGCGCCCAGGGCGCGTGCTCGCGCGAGGAGCCGCAGCCGAAGTTCTTGCGGGTCAGCAGAATCGAAGCGCCCTGGTAGCGGGGCTGGTTCAGCACGAAGTCCGGGTTGAGCGGGCGGCGGCTGTTGTCCTGGCCCGGTTCGCCGTGGTCGAGGTAGCGCCATTCGTCGAACAGATTGGGGCCGAAGCCGGTGCGCCGGATCGACTTGAGGAACTGCTTGGGGATGATGGCGTCGGTGTCGACGTTGGCGCGGTCGAGCGGGGCCACCAGGCCTTCGTAACGGGTGAATTTTTCCATGGTCTCGGAGCTCGGACGATTGAGCGCGGCGCTGGCCGCGCAAGGAAGCTTAACGGCGGCCGGCGCCTTCGACGGCCTGGCCGACCTTTTGCACGTCCTTGCCCACGCCGGCGATGGTGTTGCAGGCGCTCAGCAGGCTCGATGCGGCGAGGATGGCGAGGAGGACGGTCAGTTTTTTCATGATGAGGGTATCGATCAGGTGAGGACGGTAAAACGTTTTATATTATTTATATCAGCGCAGGGAGCGCACGTCGACGAAATGGCCGGCGATGCCGGCGGCGGCGGCCATGGCGGGCGAGACCAGGTGGGTGCGGCCGCCCTGCCCTTGGCGCCCTTCGAAATTGCGGTTCGAGGTGGAGGCGCAGCGCTCGCCCGGCTCCAGCCGGTCGGCGTTCATGGCCAGGCACATCGAGCAGCCCGGCTCGCGCCATTCAAAACCGGCGTCGCGGAAGATGCGGTCCAGCCCTTCCCGCTCGGCCTGTTCCTTCACCAGGCCGGAGCCGGGCACCACCAGTGCCAGGCGCACGTTCGATGCGCGCTGCTTGCCCCGCACGACGGCGGCTGCGGCGCGCAGGTCTTCGATGCGCGAATTGGTGCAGGAGCCGATGAAGACCTTGTCGATGCGGATGTCCTCGATGGCCGTATTCGGCTTGAGGTTCATGTAGACCAGCGCCTTTTCCATGGCGTCGCGCCGCACGGCGTCCTTCTCGAGGTCGGGATCGGGCACGCGGCCGTCCACCGCCACCACCATCTCGGGCGAGGTGCCCCAGGTGACCTGCGGCTTGATCTCGGCGGCGTTGAGCGTGACCACCATGTCGTGGCGCGCGCCCGGATCGGAATGCAGGGTGCGCCAGTAAGCCACCGCGCGTTCCCAGTGGGGGCCGGCCGGCGAATAGGGGCGGCCCTTCACATACTCGATGGTGGTGTCGTCGACGCCGATCATGCCGGCGCGGGCGCCCGCTTCGATGGCCATGTTACAGACCGTCATGCGCCCTTCCATCGACAGGCTGCGGATGGTGGAGCCGCCGAATTCAATGGCGTAGCCGGTGCCGCCGGCCGTGCCGATCTTGCCGATGATGGCCAGCACCACGTCCTTGGCGGTGACGCCCGCAGGCAGCGCGCCATCGACCTGCACCAGCATCGATTTCGATTTTTTCGCCAGCAGGGTCTGGGTGGCCAGCACGTGCTCCACTTCCGAGGTGCCGATGCCGTGCGCCAGGCAGCCGAAGGCGCCGTGGGTGGAGGTGTGCGAGTCGCCGCACACCACCGTCATGCCGGGCAGCGTCGCGCCCTGCTCGGGCCCGATCACGTGGACGATGCCCTGGCGCTTGTCGTTCATGTTGAAGTAGGTGAGGCCGTAGCTTTTGGCGTTGGCGTCGAGGGTCTCCACCTGCAGCCGCGAGACGGGATCGAGGATGCCGCCGCGCCGGTCGGTGGTCGGCACATTGTGGTCGGCCACGGCCAGGTTGGCGGCATTGCGCCACAGGGCGCGTCCGGCCTCGCGCAGGCCGTCGAAGGCCTGCGGGCTGGTCACTTCGTGGACCAGGTGGCGGTCGATATACAGGACGGTGGTGCCATCGTCGTCGGCGCGCACAAGGTGCGAGTCCCACAATTTGTCGTACAGGGTTTTGAGCATGGTCGGCGCTGGTTTTGCTGGGGTCGACATCGATTATGCCATATTTGTGCACCGCCGCAGCACTGCCCCATTTTGGAATATCGTATGCACCATTACCGCCCAAGGCGAATATTGAACGCTAAAAATAATCTATTTTGAAATAAAAAATGCCCGCTGATAACAGCAGGCATTTTTCGTGTCGTTTGGACAGGCTATTTTATTTCTGACTTATTTATGCGGCCAGTTTCACCGCGCCGCGGCAGCCATCCATCAGGAAGGACAGGCCCACCACCAGCACCAGTTCGCCCTCGGCCGAACGGGCCGTGCCCGTGATGCCTTCGACGGAGATGGCCGTCATCGGCTTGATCACCAGGTCCGCGGTGCCGTCGACGGCGGCGACGGCGAGGATGTAGGGCTGGGGCGCCGAGACGACGATGCCGACCTTTTCCACGCAGTCTTCGTAGCCCAGCGAGGCGGCCAGCGAGCGCACCGGCAGCGGCCGGCCCTGGTCTTTCAGCACGGGAGCGCCGCCCACCTGAAGGAAGGTGTCGGGCAGTTCGACCACACGCTCGACCATCGCCATCGGCAGCGCCAGCGCGGCGCCCGACGTCGACACCAGCATGGTCGGCACGATCGACAGTTCGATCGGCAGGCGGATGGCGAACTTGGTGCCATGGCCCAGCGAGGAATCGATGTGGATGGCGCCGCGGTTTTTTTCCACCGCCGTTTTCACCACGTCCATGCCGACGCCGCGGCCGGACACCGAGGTGGCCTGCTCCTTGGTGGAAAAGCCGGGCAGGAACACCAGCTGGTAGGCTTCTTCGTCGGTGGGCGCGCCGTTTTCGTTGATCAGGCCCTTCTCAAATGCTTTCTTGCGCAGGGCGACCGGGTCCATGCCCTTGCCATCGTCCTGCAGCACGATCATGACGCTGTTGGCTTCCTGCCAGGCCTTGAGCGAGATGAACGCCTTGGCGGGCTTGCCGCTGGCGACGCGCTGTTCGGGCGATTCGACCCCGTGATCGAGAGCGTTGCGCAGCATGTGCACCAGCGGGTCGTACAGGCTGTCGACGACGACGCGGTCCACTTCCGTTTCCGCCCCTTCGATATTGAGTTCGACGTCCTTGCCCAGGTCCTTGGCCAGTTCGCGCACCA
>Ga0209913_1001048_pt1 | contig 17549 bp, 6 predicted proteins | sample PersoiDNA2013203_FD_185805 | JGI IMG/M metagenome (GOLD analysis project Ga0209913, IMG submission 185805) | Permafrost soil microbial communities from the Arctic, to analyse light accelerated degradation of dissolved organic matter (DOM) -... | ecosystem: Environmental > Terrestrial > Soil >... | reverse complement strand
TCATAAACATTAAACCCCAGCAAAAAAACGCCTAAACCTCCCGCACCGTCACCTTCAAATGCCGCGCATACCACGGCCGCTTCGGCACCCGCTTGAACAAGCCTTGCAGCGCTTCGTCTTGCGCAGCAAACGTAATACGCAGGGCGAGCTTCATGGTCTCGGGGTCCATCTCCATCGAGCGCCCCATCTGCAAGCCCGGCGTTGTGCTGCAGCCATGGGTGTCCGGGCCCAGCCACGGGTCGCCGACCTCGACCCAACGCCCCGGCGCGAACCATGCCACGCCGTTGACCTTCAGGCGGTTGACCTCGCCAGGATGGAAGCGCTCATGGGCGCGAAACCAGTCTTCGATACGGTCGTCGATCCAGCCATGGAAGTGCCAGAACACCGGGTTGACGTGGGAGGAAAACGGATCGCCAAGAAAGTCGTTTTCGGGCGCATACCAACGCGCGGCAAAGTCCGCCGGGTCGCGGGCGAAGGGCACGGGCGCGCCGTTGGAGGGGTCGCGAGGCACCGAGGCCCAGCGCATGTGCAGCCAGTCATGCAGGCCCAGTTCCATTTCCGAACCGAGCTGGCCCAGGGTCAACTTGGCCAGGTAACGCGGGTCGCGGTATTGCGATTCCCAGACCTGGAAGTTGCTGTGGTAGGTCTCAGCGGCTTTGATATCGCTGACCCATTGGGTGTAGTCGCCGTCGTCCGGTGCCCGCCAGGTGGGCGGCAGGGCAAAGCCGTCGTGGTTATCGAAGTACCGCAGGAAGCCCAGGCGATCACGTTCCAGCGCCGGTTGCGGTTCGGGGAACGCAGGCCACGACGGCAAGTCCTGCATCGAGCGTGCAGTGCCGAGCATGTGGCGGTGCATGAAGAAGAAGTCGATGCCCGAGCCGTTGCGATCCTTGAGTTTGCCCCGCGCTTCGCGCTCCTTACCGCGTGGGCCGGGCTGCCAGCCGATGCCGCGCAGGGCCTCGCGTTTGTCCTCGGACAGCTTGTGCCATTGATCGCGGGTGGCGTGCCACAGTTGGTGGAACAGGCGGTGCTCGGGGGAAATCAACCAGGCCAGCAGCGACGGGTTGAGGCCGATGCGCTGGCGGGCTTCGGGGAATAGCTGTTTATGCGCGACAAAGCGATTATCCGGCTCGGTCAACGCCAGGGGTCGGGCGAGGTCGAGGATCTGCCCGCTGAGGGTGCCGCTGCCGGCATTGCCGAACACGCCCCAGACTTCATCAACGGTCATGTTGAATTCATAGGCGGGCGCGCCGTCGGCGGCGTCACGGTCGATCAGGCGCCAATAGAGCTCGGTGCCCTCGCCCGTGAGCAAATCACCCAGGACGCGGTAGCGCGGTTCGCCATCGGCGCGCAGGTGTTCGGCCGTGTCGAGATAGCCACGCAGGCCGCGCCCACGCGGCGCGACATCGAGCAGCAACGCCAGGCCCTGCGTGGGCAAGCCCTTGAGGCCGGCGTCGCGGCCTTCCAGGCGCAGGTTCCACACCCCGCGCAGGGTGTTCGCCAAGTGTTGGCCGGCGGTGTCGGCCAGGTCCACCGTGGCTTCGCCGGGGGTGATGGGGAATGCTTCACGCGTCCACTCGCGATGGGCATAAAAGGCCGCAGGCGCGGCCGCCCCGGTCAGCGCCAGGCCTGCGATGAACCCACGTCGAGAGATCGTCATTGTCTACCTTGGGAAGCGGCTTTATCAGAGCTAGAACGTTTGCCTGTGGGGGAAATTTACCGCGCCGTCGCCGGGGCCTAAATTTCCCCGCTCATCGCTCGTTTCTCCCAGATAGCAAAGGCCTCAACTGACTGAGATGGCAATGACAAAACCACGTTCGAAAAAGGCGCTGTTTATCGGCCTGCCGCTGGCATTGGCCATCGGCGCCGGGGTCGGCTTCCTGGTCTGGGATCACTGGTTCAAGGGCACCGCCGGCTACCCGCTGGCGGTGATCAAGCAGGCCAATGACTTGCAGGACCGCTTGTTGTCGTTCGACAGTCATATCACCGTACCGCTGGATTTCGGCACCGCCGGCAATGAGGCCGACCAGGATGGCAGCGGCCAGTTCGACCTGGCCAAGGCGCGGCGCGGGCGATTGTCCGGGGCGGCGCTGACGATTTTCGGCTGGCCGGAAATCTGGAACGGCCCCAACGCGCCGCACAAACCCAGCGACGGGTTTGTCGAGGAAGCCCGCCACGAGCAGGAGGTGCGCTACAAAATCATCTCCGGCATGGTGCGTGACTTCCCCAACCAAGTGGGCATCGCCTACACCCCGGATGACTTTCGGCGCCTGCATGGCGAAGGCAAATTCGCGGTCTTTATCAGCATGCTCAACGCCTACCCGCTGGGCAACGACCTGAACCAACTCGACCTGTGGACGGCACGCGGCATGCGCATGTTCGGCTTCAGCTATATCGGCAATAACGCCTGGTCCGACTCATCGCGGCCGCTGCCGTTTTTCAATGACTCCACCGATGCCCTCGACGGGCTGTCGGACATCGGCCAGCAAGCGGTACACCGCCTCAACGACTTGGGGGTGATCATCGATGTGTCGCAGATGTCGACCAAGGCCCTGGAGCAGGTTGCGCAACTGAGCCGCACGCCGCTGGTGGCGTCCCACTCGGCACCACGCGCCTCGGTGGATATCCCGCGCAACCTCAGCGACAAAGAGCTGCAACTGATCAAGCGCAGCGGCGGCGTGGTGCAGGTGGTGGGTTTCCCCGCGTATTTGCGCCCGCTGAGCCAAGCGACCCAGGACAAGCTCAACACCCTGCGCGCCCGTTTCGATTTGCCACCGTTGCCCAACCTGGCGATGGCCCTGATGCCGGGGGACGCGATCATCGCCGCATGGCCCGAGCAGAAGTTCGGCCAATACGCCCAAGCGCTGTACGCCATTCTCGAAGACGAACCCAAGGCCACCCTCAAGGATTGGGGGGATGCCATCGACTACACCGTGCGCAAGATCGGCATCGATCACGTCGGCATTTCGTCGGACTTCAACGATGGCGGCGGCCTTCAGGGCTGGGAGAACGTCGGCGACACCCGCAACGTCACCGCCGAACTGCTCCAGCGCGGTTACTCCGAAGCCGATATCGCCAAGCTGTGGGGCGGTAACTTCCTGCGGGTGTGGGACCAGGTCCAACAAGCCGCCAAACCGGTCAATCACCCATGACGTCAGTCCATGACCGACTGCCAGACCTTTTATGCCCCTCTGAGCCAGCGGTGGTGACGGCGTTTTTTTCCTTTGAACGAGAGGCCCCGATGACTTCATCCCGCTTCAACCCCCTGCCCGCCCTGGCACTTACCGTCCTCTGCGGCGCCCTGCTGCCCGGCCTGGCCCACGCCGCCACCCCGCAGCCGGGCAAAGTGTTCAAGGACTGCAAGGACTGCCCGGAGCTGGTCGTACTGCCGGCCGGCACCTTCACCATGGGCACCCCGGACGACGAAGTCGGCCGCGAGCCCGACGAAGGCCCGCTGCATGCAGTGACCTTCGCCAAGCCCTTCGCCATGAGCCGTTTCCAGATCACCGCCGCCGAATGGGACAGCTACGTGCGCCAGGCCGGGGTCAAGATCGCCGATGGCGACACCCGCCCAGGCCGTGAATGCATCGCCAGCAAACCGCGTTACCCCCAGGGCCCGCGCCAGCCAGCGGTGTGCATGGACATGGACGACATCAAGGCGTATGTCGCCTGGCTGTCGAAGAAGACCGGGCAGACCTACCAGATGGTCAGTGAAGCGCAGCGCGAATACGCCGCCCGCGCCGGTTCAAGCGGACCGTTCCCGTTTCCTTTCGATGAGGGCAAGGGTTACAGCATCGCCGAGCATGCCAACACCTATGGGCCAGCGGATGGCTACAGCTATTCCTCGCCAGCCGGCAGCTACCCGCCGAATGCGTTTGGCGTGTATGACATGCACGGTAACGTCTATGAGCGGGTAGCCGACTGTTACCACGAGAATTACCTAGGGGCGCCTGCAGACGGCAGTGCCTGGGTCGAACCGGGCTGCGAGGTCTATCAGATTCGTGGCAACGACTGGGGTGAAGCGCCGGTGTTTTCACGCTCGGGCAACCGCAACAACATCTATCCGCAGACGCGTGGGGACTGGATCGGCTTTCGCGTGGTGCGCGATCTCTAAAACACCGCCCTTTTCAATGTGGGAGGGAGCAAGCCCCCTCCCACCTTTGACCGCGCTTCCTTCAACCCTCCTGAGCCAACAACGCCAGCCCTTCATGCAGCGCCAGGAACAGGCTGTTATTGAAGTTGTTCCAGCGCAGTTCGAGGATCGTGTCGTCCGGCGATATCTCGGTCTTGAGCACGTCATGGAACACTTCCCCGGAATCGATGCCGTTGTCCACGTAGTGGAATGACGCTCCGGTGAGGTACAGCGGTTCCGATGGCAGGGTTGCCTTGGTGGCCCAGTCCACCACAGTCTGCCCACGCGCGCCGTACAGCGCGTTCCAGGTGGCATAGGCGCCACGGCGCTCGTAAGGCGATTCGAGACGGGTAATGCCCGGATGGATATTCATGATCCGCCGCGCGAACGGCGCACCGGGACGCACCAATTCGTCAAGGATCACCAGCAAGCCGTCCAACACCACGATATCGGCCTTCAGTTCCACCAGCGTGTCATGCAGGCGGCGCTCGAAATCCTGCTTGCCGGCGATATGTTCGGCGCTGCCCCGTGGCAGGCGGCGGTAGGTGGACGGCACGCTCAGCAGCAGGTCGTTGACCCGCTGGCCCTGCACCTGCAAGTTCGCCGGGTACAGCCACTGGCGCCCAGCCTTGTAGGCAAAGCCGTAATCGGCGACCAACTGCTGGTCCCGCGGGTTCTGCTCGTCGTCGTCATACACCACGCCGACCAGGTTGTAGGCCTCGCCCAGCGGCGTGTCGTTCAGCGACCCCACCAGAAATTCCAGCACCGACTTCATGTAGCGCGTGTGGTCCTTGTAGGCCACCGCCTGCCCGGCCTTGTCGGCGGCGGCATTTCGCAGGGACCACACATACACCAGATTCTTTTTCGTCATTGTTTCGCTCTCGCTGAAGGGAACACGCACGGCGTGGTTACGCGTGCGCCTACACCACAAGAACGAACCAGGCCCCAGGCAATTTATCCGCCGCCACTGCCACCAGGCACGCCGCGCTAAATACTCGCGCCGACGCTTCGTTTGTCATGGGTAAGGGTCTGTGTGCCCAGCCCCTCTATTCACTCTCCGGGAAGTATTTATGACCGACCCCAAGCGCGGCGCCTTCAACGGTCTGCTCGCATTGCTCAGGCCCTTTCAGACCCTCGTAACGGTTTCCGTCGCGCTGGGCATGGCCGGTGGCCTGGCCATCACCTTGTTGCTGGCCACTATCAACAACGCGCTGCACGCCGCCACCGGGATGACCCAGGGCGTGGTGCTGACGTTTGCCGCCCTGTGCCTGCTGGCCCTGACCAGTTCGATTGTGTCGGACATCGGCACCAACTATGTGGGCCAACGCATCATCGCCGCGTTGCGCAAGGAACTCGGCGAGAAAGTGCTGTCGGCGCCCATCGAGCAGATCGAGCGCTACCGCTCCCACCGCCTGATCCCGGTGCTGACCCACGACGTCGACACCATCAGCGATTTTTCCTTCGCCTTCACCCCGCTGGCGATCGCCACCACCGTCACCCTCGGCTGCCTGGGCTACCTGGCGTATCTGTCGGTGCCGATGTTCCTGATGATGATCGTCGCCATCGTCATCGGCTGCAGCGTCCAGTTCATCGCCGGGGCCAAGGGCATTCGTGGCTTCGACGAGGCCCGCGACCTGGAAGATGAGTTGCAACGCCACTACTCGGCAATTGCCTCCGGCGCCAAGGAACTGCGCATTCATCGGCCGCGCCGCTACCGCATGAACACCCACCGCATCCAGGAAACCGCCGACCGCATCAGCGATATCCAGGTGCGCTCAGTCAACATCTACATCGTGGCCAAGACCTTCGGCTCAATGCTGTTCTTCGTGGTGATCGGCCTGGCGCTGGCCATGCAGGCCTACAACCCGAACCCCGACCCGGCGGTGATCACCGGGTTCGTGCTGGTGCTGCTGTACATGAAAGGCCCGCTGGAACACGTGGTGGGTTACCTGCCGATCATCGGCAAGGCGCGGATTGCCTTTGCGCGTATCACCGAACTGTCCGAGCGCTTCTCGTCGCCGGAACCGCACCTGTTGATGGACGCTAGCGAAGCGCCGCATGCGCAGGTGCACAGCCTCGAACTACGCGGCGTGAGCTACAGCCCGCCGCCGGTGGCAGGCAGCGAACCGTTCCACCTGGGGCCGATCAACCTGAGCATCAAGCAAGGCGACATTGTGTTTATCGTCGGCGAAAACGGCTGTGGCAAGACCACCCTGATCAAGTTGCTGCTGGGCCTGTATCAGCCCCACGCCGGGGAGATCCGCCTCAACGGCGAAACCGTCACCGACCTGCTGCGCGATGACTATCGCCAGTTGTTCACCACCGTGTTCGCTGACTATTACCTGTTCGACGACCTCGTCCAGGGCAGCGCAACCCAGTCCGTGGACAGTGCGACCCCGTACCTGGAACGCCTGGAAATCGCGCACAAGGTCAGCGTCAAGGATGGCGTGTTCAGCACCACCGACCTGTCCACCGGCCAACGCAAGCGCCTGGCGCTGGTCAACGCCTGGCTTGAACAGCGCCCGGTGCTGGTGTTCGACGAATGGGCCGCCGACCAGGACCCGGCCTTTCGCCGCATCTTCTACACCGAGTTGCTGCCGGACCTCAAACGCCTGGGCAAAACCATCATCGTGATCAGCCACGACGACCGCTATTTCGACATCGCCGACCAGTTGGTGCGCCTGCGCGCGGGCCAGGTTGTAGAGGAAATGGCGCCGGCTTGAAATTTCTTTTCCGGTTTTTCCAATTAGGAACGTCTCACTAGTGGTAATGAGAACCAGCCTCAATAGATACGTATAAACTGCCCACCTAAAAACATAGAAGAGAATGCATTCATGTCAGTACGACTCGGTCTGAGCCCCCTGAGCAAAGCGCTATCGATGCGACGGGCCCTGCATTTCAACCTGCTGCCCAGCGCGCTGGCCCTGGCCGTGTCGCTGCCGATTGCCAGCTATGTGCAGGCACAAGAACTCGAGATCGACGTGCCGGCCCAATCCCTGGGCAGCGCTCTGCAAGCATTCGGTCGGCAGGCCAATCTGCAAGTGCTGTACAGCCCAACCGACGTGGAAGGCAAGCGCAGCAATGCGGTCAAAGGCAAGCTCGACCCGGACCGCGCCATCACCACCCTGCTCCAAGGCACCGGCGTCGGCTATGGCCTGCAGGGCAACACCCTGAGCATCAGCCTCCAGGCTTCGACCGGCCTAGAACTCGGCGCCACCCAGGTGACCGCCAACCAATTGGGCACCGTGACCGAAGGCACCGGCTCCTATACTCCAGGCACCATCGCCACCGCCACGCGCCTGGTGCTGACGCCACGGGAAACCCCGCAGTCGATCTCCGTGGTCACGCGCCAGGCCATGGATGACTTCGCCCTCAGCTCGATCGACGACGTGATGAACTACACCCCCGGCATCACGGTGTCGACCTATGACAGTGAACGCACCAACTACTTCTCGCGCGGCTTCTCCATCAACACCTTCCAGTACGATGGCATTCCGACCCTGCGCGACGCCCAGTACTCGGCCGGCCAGACCCTCACCGACATGGCCATCTATGACCGCATCGAGGTGCTCAAGGGCGCCACCGGCCTGCTCACCGGCGCCGGCGGCGTGGGCGGCACCATCAACCTGATCCGCAAGAAGCCGACGGCCGACTTCCAGGGCAACATCGAGCTGGGGGCCGGTTCCTGGGACAACTACCGCTCGCAGATCGACGTCAGCGGCCCGCTGACCGAAACCGGCAACGTCCGTGGCCGCGTGGTCGCGGCCTACAACGACAAGCACTCGTTCCTCGACCACTACTCGCGCAAGACCAGCGTGTTCTACGGGATTCTTGAAGCCGACCTGGATGAAGACACCCTGCTGACCGTCGGCGCCGACTACCAGGACAGCGACCCGAAAGGCTCCAGCTGGACCGGCAGCCGCATGATCTTCGATGCCGAGGGTAAAGAGCTGGACTTGCCGCGCTCGTTCAACAACGGCCCGAAATGGGGCTCGTGGGGGCAGTACAGCCGCACGGCATTCGCCACCCTGGAACACACCTTCAGCAATGGCTGGGTCGCCAAAGGCCAATACAACCATCAGGTCAACGGCTACAACGCGCCGCTGGGCGCCCTGTCCCAGGACTCCGGCAACCAAAGTTCGCTGTTTGCGAAAAAGCACACCGGCGAAACCACCGCCGACAGCCTGGATGCCTATACCTCCGGACCGTTTGAACTGTTTGGCCGTGAGCACGAACTGGTGGTGGGCCAGTCCCTGTCGATCAGCAAATGGGACGGCAAGAGCTATAACGCCGTCTTTGCTCCCGGCACCAACTCCGCTGACTTCTACAGTTGGGACGGTGACATCCCGGAGCCGGCGTGGGTTCAATACCGCACCCTCGACCAGACTTCCCGCCAGACCGGCAGCTACCTTACCAGCCGCTTCAGCCTGACCGACGAAATGCACCTGTTGCTCGGCGCGCGCCTGGCCAACTATGAAGTCACCGGCACCAGCAAATCCAAGGTAAGCGGCAAAGTCGTGCCGTATGCCGGTGTGACCTACGACCTCAACGACAACTTCACCGCCTACGCCAGCTACACCGAGATCTTCCAGCCGCAAACCGACTACCGCGACCGCAACGACAAGATGCTCGAACCCGACGAAGGCAAGAACTACGAGATCGGCCTCAAGGGCGAATTCTTCGACGGCCGCCTGAACTCCAGCCTCGCCTATTTCGAAGTCCACGAAGAGAACCGTCCGGAACTCGACACCTCGCTCGGCGCCGATCTGATCAACGATTCGCCCTACTACGGCATCAAGTCCAAGACCAAGGGCTACGAAGCGGAAATCTCCGGCGAAATCGCCACTGGCTGGCAACTGCAGGCAGGCTACACCCACAAGGTCGCCCGCGACGACAGCGGCACGAAGGTCTCCACCTGGGAGCCGGAAGACCAGATCAACCTCTACACCACCTACAAACTCACCGGCCCGCTGGACAAACTCACCCTCGGCGGTGGCGCGCGCTGGAAGAGCGAAGGTTGGAAGTCGATCAGAAACTCCGGCCTGGGCCGCTCCGAAGTCCTCACCCAAGACGCGTACTGGTTGGTGGACGTGATGGCGCGCTATCAGATCACCCAGAACCTGTCAGCCACCCTCAAAGTCAACAACGTGTTCGACAAGCACTACTACACCAACATTGGTTTTTATGACTCGGCGTACCCTGGCACCCCACGCAACATGATGGTCACCACCCGCTGGAACTTCTGACCCCGCGTTAACACAAAAGCCCCGTATCGCGAGATACGGGGCTTTTTCATGGCCGTTCGCCAATCCACTGTGGGGCGCTAAAGCACCCACAAAGGATCAGCGGCGTGGGTTGAATCACGCCATTTCCGCCACCAGGCTCTTGATGAACTGAGCATTATCGACAATCCGGTGGTGCGTCGTGTCGATGACAATCGAGCGCCGGATACCCGCCTGGCCAATCACCTCGCGCATGCCGTTTTCGATCAGCGCCTGGTGCAGGCCAGCTTCGCTGCGCGCCGCCCACCAGCATGTGACCGGCGCCTTGATCGCGCGGTAGTCGGTGTCCTGCAAACGCTGGTCGAGGATCTGTTTGATCGCCCACGAACGCTCGGTTTCACCACCGTCCTGCAGTTCATCCTTGAGCACCCGAAAGCTCTCCCCCAGCGTCGCATCGGCCCAGTCGGACACCTGCTGCCACTGCTGTTCCTCGCTGCATCCAGCCTGCTGCGCCAGTCGCCATTGCGCCTGGATCTGCGCGGCAAACGCCGGGAACATCACTTCGAGCATCTGTGCCCGCCGCTGCACCACGCTGCTCTCCCACTGAGGCTCAGTGGCAGCCTGATTCCAGAACGCGCTAAACCGCGCCGGCGGTGGCGCGTCGATCCAGCCGACCCACTCCACCGTGCGCCCGGCCTGCTCCAGCCGATAAGCCACTTCCATCGCCAGGTTGCCGCCCAACGACCAGCCCGCCAGGCGGAAGGCGCCCTGCGGCTGAGCGCTCAACAGTTGTTCGGCGTAGTCTTCGACCATCTGCATCCAAGTCGGCACCGCGCCGCCCTCTTCCACCAGCGCCCGGCACATCAGCCCCAGCACCGGCCGTTGCTCGCGCAGCGCCAGCGCAATCGGCTTATAGCAATGCACCGAGCCAAAACTGGGGTGGAACAGATAAAGCGGCGTGCCCTCGGTCTGACTGTTGAGCCGCACGATCAACGAACGTGATCCATCCCCTTCGATACAGCGGGCCTGGCCAGCCACTGTAGGGTTGATCATCAATTGGCTGACCGCCAGCGCGCCGCCACACAGCCGATTGATCCGTTCCTTGAGCACCAGCACCCGCAACGAATGGCCGCCCAACTCGAAGAAGTTGTCGTGCAACCCTACACGCTCGACGTCCAGCACCTCAGCCCAGATCCCGGCGATCTGCTGTTGCAGCGTGGTCTGCGGCGCGACGAATGTCTGGCCCTGCCCATCGACATCCGGCTTGGGCAAGGCTTTGCGCTCGAGTTTGCCGTTGGGGCTCAGCGGCATCTGCGCCAGCACCACCCATTGCGCCGGCACCATGTAATCCGGCAGGTGGCGGGCCAAATGGGCGCTGACGTCGGTGCGCCAGTCGACGTGACCGTCGTGAAGCACCACATAGCCAACCAAATGCTGCCCCTCCACCACCAGCACGGTGGCTTCGCGCACCCGTGGGTGCTCCAGCAAGCGTGCTTCGATTTCACCGAGTTCGATGCGCAAGCCGCGCAATTTGACCTGATGATCGAGGCGCCCGAGGTATTCGATCACCCCATCGGCGCGCTGCCGTACCCGGTCACCGCTGCGGTACAAACGTGCGCCGTGGTGGAACGGGCATGGCACGAAGCGCTCGGCGGTCAAGCCCGGACGACGATGGTAACTGCGCGCCAGGCCTTCGCCGCCCAGGTACAGCTCCCCCGCCACGCCCGCAGGCACCGGCAACAGGTGGGCATCCAGCACATGGGTGCGCAGGTTGGCGATAGGTTCGCCGATCGGCACCGTGTCGCGGCCTTCATCGACACAGGTCCAGTGGGTCACGTCGATGGCAGCTTCCGTCGGACCGTACAGGTTGTACAGGTCGGCTGCGGGCAGTTTGGCAAAGACCTGTTGCTGGGCATCCACCGGCAAGGCTTCGCCGCTGCACACGATGCGCCGCAGGCTGTGGCACGTGGCGACGCCGGGGTCTTGCAGGAACGCTTGCAGCATCGACGGCACAAAGTGCAGCGTGGTGACCTGTTCGGCGTTGATCAGGCGGACCAGCGCGGCCGGATCGCGATGCTCGCCAGGCGCCGCCACCACCAATCGAGCGCCGGTCATCAGCGGCCAGAAGAACTCCCACACCGATACATCAAAGCTGAACGGGGTTTTCTGCAGCACGCCGTCGCGCGCCTCCAGCCGATAGGCGTCCTGCATCCAGCACAGGCGGTTGGTCAAGGCCGAATGGCGGTTGCCTGCGCCTTTGGGCTGCCCGGTGGAGCCTGAGGTATAGATCACGTAGGCCAGGTTTTCAGGGTCTAGGACAATCCCCGGATTGCCTTCGCCATAGCCTTCGAACCAGGACTCGCCCACCACCAGGCTTGGCAACCCGGGCGGAATCGGCAGGTGCTCCAGCAGCCGCGCCTGGGTCAGCAACAACGCCACGCCGCTGTCTTCGAGCATGTAGGCCAGGCGCTCGCGCGGGTAGTCCGGGTCCAGCGGCACATAGGCGCCCCCGGCCTTGAGCACCGCCAACAGGCTGACCACCATTTCCACGGAGCGCTCCAACGCGACGCCGACCAATACATCCGGGGCCACGCCGGCCTCGATCAAACGATGGGCCAAACGGTTGGCGCGGCGGTTCAACTCGGCGTAGCTCAGGCGTTCCTGGCCGAACACCAGTGCCAGTGCATCCGGGGTACGTGCGACCTGCTCTTCCATCAATTGGTGTACGCCGCGATGCAGCGGGTAAGCCTGTGCGCTGGCGTTCCAGTCATGGACCAACGCCTGCTGCTCGGTTTCCTGCAGCAACGGCAACTGCCCGATGCGTTGTTGCGCATCGCGGGCCATGCCTTCCAACAGGTTCAACCAGTGACGCGCCATGCGCGCCGGGGTGCTCGGTTCGAACAGGTCAGTGGCATAAATCAGCGACGCAAACAGCCCGTCACCGACCTCCTGGGTGCTGAGGCTCAGGTCGAACTGGGCCGTGCGGGTCTGCCATTCCAGGCCACTGACGTGCAGGCCCGGCAACTGCCAGGGTTGATCGGCATCCTCGGTCTGGTGATTGAACATCACCTGGAACAGCGGGTTGAAACTCAGGTTGCGCTCGGGGTGCAGCGCTTCGACCAATTGTTCGAACGGCAAGTCCTGGTGGGACTGGGCTTCCAGCGCACGCTGTTTGACCTGTTGCAGTAGTTGCGCCACGGTCAGGTGCCCGTCGATATCGGCCTTGAGTACCTGGGTGTTGACGAAGAAGCCGATCAGGCGCTCGGTCTCGACCCGGTTACGGTTGGCAATCGGCACGCCGACACGAATATCCGCCTGGCCGCTGTAGCGGTGCAGCAAGGTCTGGAACGAGGCCAGCAGCAGCATGAACAGCGTCACTTCCTGCTGCCGGGCCAACTCACGCAATGCAGCCAGCAGCGGCGACGGCACATGGATATCCAGGCTCGCACCGCGATGGCTTTGTTGGGTCGGCCGCGCATGGTCCAACGGCAGTTCGAGCACCGGTTGCTCACCGCCCAAGCGCTCGCGCCAGTAGTTCAGTTGGCGTTGTTTTTCCCCGGCATCCATCCAGGCGCGCTGCCAGTGCGCGTAATCGGCGTATTGCAGCGCCATGGCCGGCAGTTGCACGTCCTGGCCCTGGCTGTACGCCGCATACCGTTGCACCAGCTCATCGACCATCACCTGCATCGACGCGCCATCGGAGACGATATGGTGCTGCACCAGCACCAGCACATGGTCGTCCTCGGCCAGGCGCAACAGGCTCACGCGCAGCAGCGGGCCCTGTTGCAGGTCGAACGGCTGGGCGATCTGCGCCTCGACCTGCGCGAGCAAGCCGGCTTCATCACACTCAAGTCGCAGGATGTCGACGGCGGCCTGCGCGGCAATCACCTGCACCGCGCCCTCGCCGTCCTGCCGGACATGGGTGCGCAGGCTTTCATGACGGGCGACCAGGCTGTCGAAACTGCGCTGCAGGGCGACGCGGTCCAGTGGGCCTTTGAGGCGCAGCGCACCAGGAATGTGGTAGGCGGCGCTGTCCGGGTCCAACTGCCACAGAAACCATTGGCGCTCCTGGGCATAGGACAGCGGCAACGGCTGCTCGCGATCCACCGCGCGCATCGGCGGCGCCAGTGGCTGCGCAGGGGTCGTCTGCGCCAGCACGCTGGCCACAAAACCTTGCAGGCGTGGCTGCTCAAACAGGCTGCGCAGCGGCACTTCGCGCCCCAGTAGATTGCGCAGGCGTGAGATCACCTGCATCGCCAGCAGCGAGTGCCCGCCCATCTCGAAGAAGTGGTCGGTCAGCCCGACGCGCTCGGCGCCAAGGATCTCAGCCCAGACGGCAGCGATTTGCTGCTCAAGCTCGGTGACCGGCGCGACCCAGGTTTGCTGTGTCAGGCTCGCATCTGGTTTGGGCAGCGCCTGGCGGTCCAGTTTGCCGTTAGGGTTGAGCGGCATGCAGTCCAGGAAGATCAGGTGCGCGGGCACCATGTAGTCCGGCAGTTGCTCGCGCAGCGCGGTTTTCAGTGCATCGGCATCCTGCTTTTCGGCCACCAGATAGGCGATCAGTTGATTATCAGCGGCGAGCACCAGGGCTTCACGCACGCCATCCTGGGCCAACAACAGCGCTTCGATCTCCCCCAATTCGATACGGAAACCACGGATTTTCACCTGATGGTCGACCCGGCCGACGTACTCGATTACACCGTCGGCACGGTAACGCGCCAGGTCGCCCGTGCGGTACAGCCGCTCGCCGCTGGCACCGAACGGGTCCGGCACGAAACGCTCGGCGCTCAGCAACGGCCGGTTCAGATAAGCGCGGGCCAGGCCGCATTGGCTGCCGATATACAACTCGCCCACGGCACCGAAGGGTGCGAGGTTCAGGTCGCGGTCGAGCACGTACAGCGCACGCCCCGGCAGCGAGCGGCCAATCGGGCTGGCGGTGGCGCCGATGGTCTCGTTGCCCGAGGTGCAATCCAACACGCTCGACACCACCGTGGCTTCGGTCGGGCCGTAGGTGTTGAGCAGCCGCACATGACCGAGGCCGGCTTTCAACCATTGCGCCGGGCCGTCCAACGGCATGGCTTCGCCGCCGATATGCACCTGGCGCAACGCCGCATAACTGCGCGGCCCCGCCGCCAGGCAATCGAGCAGGAACAAGTTCCAGTAGGCGGTGGGCAAGTCGGCCAGGGTGATGCGTTGGCGGATGATTTCGGCGTACAGGCGGCCGCTGTCCCACAGCTCGGCACCGCGCAGCACCACAGTGGCTCCGTGGGTCAAGGCCGGGTAAAGCTGCTCGACGAAGCCGTCGAAGTTCAACGTGGCGAATTGCAGGACGCGGTCTTCGGCGGTCAGCCGCGAATAGCTGGCGGCAATGCTGGAAAACTCGGTCAGCGCCGCGTGATTGATCGCCACGCCTTTGGGTTTGCCGGTGGAGCCGGAGGTGTAGATCACATAGGCGAGGTTAAGCGGATCAACCGCCACCTGTGGGTTATGACGGGCGCACTGCGCCAACGGGCCCGCCACAGAATCAATCGCCAGGCTTTGCACGCCTTCGGGCAACGGCATAGGCACATGGGATTGGCTCAACACCAGGCGTACACCGCTGTCCTCAAGCATATGCAGCAGGCGTTCGCGCGGGTATTGCGGGTCCAGCGGCACATACGCGCCTCCGGCCTTGAGGATCGCCAACAGGCTGACCACCATGGCGAATGAGCGCTCCACCGCGACGCCGACCAAGACCTCCGGGCCCACGCCCAGGCCAATCAGGTAATGGGCCAACTGGTTGGCCTGGCGATTCAATTCGGTATAGGTCAACGCCTGCTCGTCGAGGCGCAGCGCAATCGCCTCGGGACGTCGCTGCGCCTGAGCTTCAAACAGCGCATGCACGCCGAGCGGGTGTTCGAAGGCGGCGGCACCGGCGTTCCACTGTTGCAACAGGCGCACCTGCTCGGTACCGGTCAGCAACGGCAACTCGCACAGGCGCTGCTGAGCATCGACGGCCACGGCCTGCAGCAGGTGACGCCAGTGCTGCGCCAGGCGCTCGATGGTCGCTTCGCTGAACAGGTCGGTTGCGTAGGTCAGCGTCGCCCACAGGCCATCGGCCGAGGCCTGGGTGTCCAGGCTCAAGTCAAAATGTGCGGGATGGCTGTCGGACTCCAACCCTTCCAGTCGCAGGCCGGGCAGTTGTTCGCCGCGCTGGACGCGCAGCTCGGATTGATGGTTGAACATCACCTGGAACAGCGGGTTATGGCTCAGGCTGCGCTCGGGCTGCAAGGCTTCCACCAGTTGCTCGAACGGCAAATCCTGGTGCGCCTGGGCTTCCAGTGCGCGGTGCCTGGTCTGTTGCAGCAATTGGGCAAACGTCATCTGCCCGTCGATATCGGCCTTGAGCACCTGGGTGTTGACGAAAAAGCCGATCAAGCGCTCGGTCTCGACCCGGTTGCGGTTGGCAATCGGCACGCCGACGCGGATATCCGCCTGGCCGCTGTAGCGATGCAACAAGGTCTGGAACGCGGCCAGCAACAGCATGAACAGGGTCACGCCTTCGCGTTGCGCCAAGGCCTTGAGCCCGGCGACCACCGCGGCATCGAGGGCGACCTCCAGACGCGCGCCCCGGTAGCTCTGCACCGCCGGGCGCGGGTGATCCAGCGGCAGTTCCAGCACGGGCTGCTCGGCGCCCAGCAACTCGCACCAATAGCGCAGTTGCCGTTGCTTTTCACCCGCCTCCATCCAGTCGCGCTGCCACAAGGCGTAGTCGGCATATTGCAGCGGCATGTCGGGCAATTGCGCGTCTCGCCCCTGGCTGTAAGCGGCATACAGTTGCACCCACTCATCGACCATCACCTGCATCGACCAGCCGTCCGAGACGATATGGTGCTGTACCAGCACCAGCACATGCTCCTGTTCGCTCAGTTGCAACAACGTGACGCGCAACAGCGGGCCCTGGCGCAAATCGAACGGCCGGGCGATTTCTGCTTCGACCCGCGCGTGTACCTGCGCGGCGTCCGCGCTGTCGAGCACACAGGTGTCGATGGGCAGCGCGGCCGGCGCCAGCACCTGCTGCAAGGTGCGATCAGCGTCGCTGACAAACACCGTGCGCAAGGTTTCATGGCGCGCCAGCAGGCTATCGAAGCTGCGCTGCAAGGCGTCGCGGTCCAGGTGGCCGCTCAGGCGCAAGGCGTTGGGCACGTGATAGGCCGCGCTGTGCGGCTCCAGTTGCCAGAGGAACCACTGGCGCTCCTGGGCGTAGGACAGCGCCGACGGTTGATCGCGCTCGACCGCCACCAGCGGCGGCGCCAGGGGCACATCACTGACATCCAGCGCCTGCACCGCCAGGACAAAGCCTTCGAGCTGTGGCTGTTCGAACAGCACGCGCAGGGCGACGTCGCGGTCCAACAGTTGGCGCACGCGGGAGATCACCTGCATGGCCAGCAGGGAATGCCCGCCGAGCTCAAAGAAATGATCGCTCAGGCCAATGCGCTCAGCCCCCAGCACATCGGCCCAGATCGCGGCCACTTGCTGTTGCAAAGGGCTGACCGGCGCGACCCACACGCCTTGCACCATTGCCGGCGCGGGCAAACCCTTGCGGTCGAGCTTGCCGTTGGGGGTCAGTGGCATCTGCGCCAGGCACATGAAGTGCGCCGGCACCATGTAATCCGGCAGGCCGGTTTTCAGGGCACGCCGCAAGGTTTCGCGGAACGCCACCTGCGCCGGGCCGGCCTCGGCCAGCGCGGGATCGGCGGGCACCACGTAGGCCACCAGTTGCTTGCCTGTGGGTCCGTCCTGGGCCATCACCACGGTTTCGCCGACGCTGTCCTGTTCGCGCAGCCGCGCTTCGATTTCGCCCAGTTCGATGCGGAAGCCACGGATTTTCACTTGATGGTCGACGCGGCCGAGGTAGTCGACCACCCCATCCGCACGGCCACGCGTCAGGTCGCCGCTGCGGTAGACGCGGCTGCCGGGCTTGCCGAACGGGTCCGGCACAAAACGCTCAGCCGTTAACGCAGGACGGTCGAGATAACCACGGGCCACGCCCTCGCCGCCCAGGTACAGCTCGCCCGCCACGCCGATCGGTTGCAGGTTGAGTTGCGCGTCCAGTACGTAGCCGCTGCGGTTGCCCAACAGTGTGCCGATGGGCGCGTAGACGGCGCCGCACGGGTCGCCTCGGCGGGCCTTCCACAGCAGTGGCGTGACCACGG
>Ga0209913_1001047_pt1 | contig 17567 bp, 20 predicted proteins | sample PersoiDNA2013203_FD_185805 | JGI IMG/M metagenome (GOLD analysis project Ga0209913, IMG submission 185805) | Permafrost soil microbial communities from the Arctic, to analyse light accelerated degradation of dissolved organic matter (DOM) -... | ecosystem: Environmental > Terrestrial > Soil >... | reverse complement strand
GCTGCCTGTTTGCGCCGCGCTGTGCGTATGCGGTGGACAGTTGTCGCGCCCAACGCCCGCCACTGCGCCCGTGGCAAAACGGCATGGTGCGCTGCCAGTTTCCGCTCGGGGGAAAAGCATGAGCCGGTCTGAAACACCCGTGGTCGTAGCGCGCGATCTGCGTCAGGTCTACAAAATCAGCCGCGGCTTTCTGCACGCCGCGGATCAACTGCAGGCGGTTAGCGGCGTCTCTTTCACGCTGCACGCCGGCAAAACACTGGCGGTGGTGGGCGAGTCGGGTTGCGGCAAGTCCACGCTGGCGCGCATGGTGTCGCTGATCGAAACGCCCACTGCCGGTGAACTGCGCCTCAATGGCGTGGACGTGGTGAAAGCCAGCACCACTGAGCGCCACGCGCTGCGCCGTGCTGTGCAACTGGTGTTTCAAAATCCCTACGGCTCACTGAATCCACGCAAGAAAATCGGTGCCATTCTGGAGGCACCGCTGGAGATCAATACCGAATTGACGGCGACACAACGTGCTGAGCAGGCCCGCGCCATGCTGGCCCTGGTCGGCCTGCGCCCGGAGCACTATGACCGCTACCCGCACATGTTCTCGGGCGGCCAGCGCCAGCGCGTGGCCATAGCGCGCGCCCTCATGCTCAGACCGGCGATAATCGTGGCTGACGAGCCGGTGTCAGCGCTCGATGTCTCGATTCAGGCCCAGGTGCTCAACCTGCTGGCCGACTTGCAACAGGAGCTGGGCCTGGCCTACCTGTTCATCTCGCACGACCTGGGCGTGGTGCGCCACATTGCCCACGATCTGCTGGTGATGTACCTGGGCCACGCGGTCGAACAAGGCGAGAAAAAGACCATATTCGCGCAGCCGCTGCATCCCTACACACAGGCATTGCTGGCCTCTACCCCGGGCATCATTGGCAGCGGCACTGCGCGCAAACGTATCGTGCTCACGGGTGAGTTGCCCTCGCCTTTGAACCCACCCAGCGGCTGTGTGTTTTCAACCCGCTGCCCCAATGTGGTGGCCCGCTGTCACACGGAGCGCCCGGGCTTGCGCGAACTGGCTGGCCGCCAGGTGGCGTGCCACGAGGCCGAGCAATTTATCCAACCCGCTGCTGAGCAGCACTAACCCCGAAGGAGTCCACAAGATGACCTGTTCAAAATCAAGCGCACGCCGAAAATTCGGCATCAAGCCTGCTGTGCTGTGCGCCATCGCATTGCCCGCCTTGTTGGCCTTGACGCCGGCCGCGGCCAAGACGCTGGTGTATTGCTCGGAAGGCAGCCCGGAAAACTTCTACCCGGGCGTCAACACCACCGGTACCTCGTTTGATGCCGGGGTCCAGATCTATGACACGCCGGTGCAGTTTGAGCGTGGCGGCACCAAGGTCTTGCCCGCCCTGGCGGAAAAGTGGGACATTTCCAAAGACGGCACGGAATACACCTTTCACCTGCGCAAAGGCGTGAAATGGCAGTCCAATAAAAACTTCAAGCCAACGCGCGACTTCAACGCCGACGACTTCATTTTCTCCATCGAGCGCCAGTGGAAGCAAGCTGACCCCTACTTCAAGGTCACCAGTTCCAACCACTCCTACTTTGACGACATGGGCATGCCCAAGCTGCTCAAGTCGGTCGACAAGGTGGATGACTACACGGTCAAGATCACGCTGAACAAGCCGGAAGCCCCGTTCCTGGCCAATATGGCGATGCCGCACAACGGCGTGCAGTCCAAGGAATATGCGATTGCCATGCTCAAAGCCGGCACCCCTGAAAAGCTCGACCAGGAGCCGGTTGGCACCGGCCCGTTCTCGCTGGTGCAGTACCAGAAAGACGCACTGATCCGCTACAAGGCGTTCCCGCAGTACTGGGCCGGCAAGGCCAAGATTGACGATTTGATTTTTGCCATCACCCCCGACGCCTCGGTGCGCTGGGCCAAGCTGCAAAAAGGTGAATGCCATGTCATGCCCTACCCCAATCCGGCGGATCTGGAGGCCATGCGCAAGAACACCAGCATCAAGGTGCTGGAGCAGCCCGGCCTGAACGTTGGCTATCTGGCCTACAACACGACCAAGAAACCGTTTGATGATGTGCGCGTGCGCAAAGCCATCAATATGGCGATCGATAAGAAGGCGATCATCTCAGCGGTGTATTTGAGCACCGGCATCCCGGCCATCAACCCGATCCCGCCGACCATGTGGTCTTACAACAAGTCCATCAAGGACGACGCTTTTGACCCGGCAGCCGCCAAGAAACTGCTGGCGGCCGCGGGTTACCCGGACGGCTTCAGCACCGACCTGTGGGCCATGCCGGTACAGCGCCCCTACAACCCCAATGCGCGCCGGATTGCCGAGCTGATGCAAGCCGACCTGGCCAAAGTGGGAGTCAAGGCCGAGATCAAGAGCTTTGAGTGGGGTGAATACCGCAAGCGCATGCAGGCTGGCGAACACCAGATGGGCATGCTCGGTTGGACCGGTGACAACGGCGACCCTGACAACTTCCTCAACACCTTGCTGGGCTGCACCTCTGCCAAGAGCAATGGCTCCAATGTCGCCAAGTTCTGCTACCAGCCGTTCGAGGACTTGATCCAGAAGGCCAAGATCACCTCCAACCAGGCCGAGCGCACCAAACTGTATGAACAAGCCCAGGTGATCTTCAAGGAGCAGGCCCCCTGGTTCACCATCGCCCACGCGGTTGCCCTGAAACCGGTGCGCAACGAAGTCGTCGACTTCAAGATCAGCCCGTTTGGCACCCACGTGTTCTATGGTGTTGACATCAAGTAATTCGCGCCCCTTGCGCTGACGCAAAAAAGCCGGTTAACACCGGCTTTTTTTATGTCAAATCAGGCTGTAGCCCGGGTGTTTATTGCTTCAACAGCTATCAATTATTTTCGGTGCCTGCAGCGGGATCGGTTGTGCTATTCACACACGGCTGTACGCCAAGCCTGAGGCCACACCGCCAAAGAGGTCACCCTCAACCACCGGCACGCCCACAAACTCAGTTTGCAAGGCCTGTTGGAACGGCCGCAATGCCGATGAGCCACCGGTCAGGTAGATGGCGTCAATCGAGGCATCGGTCAGACCAGCGCGCCGTACACATTCCCGCGCGCACGCGACGGTCCGTGCCAGCAAAGCTGCCAGGTGGTCACGCATGTCGGCGACACCCATCTGCGCGGCGAGACCCGCCTCGACATAAGACAAATCCACCGCCGTATCGCCATTCGCCTGCGAACAATGAATCTTGGCCTGTTCAACCTCATTGGCGATGCGGTGACCGTGACGGTGCGTGAGCACGTTCATCAGGCGCTGATGCAGATGCGGGTCAGCATAATTGGTGCGCAGCGCCCGGGCCTGGCTCAGGGCACGCTGCGGGTACAGCCAGTTGATCAGATGCCAGGTGGACAGACTAAAAAAAATCCGACTGGGCACCTCACGCTGCTGCGGCCCCTGATGGCGATAGCCCAGCAGCGGCATCACCTGCTCCAGGCTGAGTTTTTGGTCAAAGTCGGTGCCACCGATGTGCACCCCGGTGGTGGCCAACACGTCGTCAGTTCGGTCGGCCTTTGCCATACGCCCCGGCCCCAAGCGAACCACGCTGAAGTCCGAAGTCCCGCCACCCAGGTCCGCCACCAGAACAGTGCTTTCACGCGTGAGGCGCCGCTCATAGTCCAGCGCCGCAGCGATTGGCTCCAACTGAAATGACACTTCATCAAATCCGGCCGCCTGCGCGGCCTGCAGCAAGGACTGTTGGGCCAATGCATCACGCACCGGGTCATCATCGACAAAATATACCGGCCGGCCCATCACCACGCGTCGGGGCTCTGCGCCCAGCGCCAGCGTGGCGCGCTCACGCAGCGTCGCAAGGAATGTGGCGACGATGTCCTGAAAACTGATCTGTCGGTGGTTGATGAGTGTCGTTTCCAGCAACAGCGAACTGCCCAGGAGACTCTTGAGCGAACGCATCAGCCGACCCTCGGTGCCGTTCAGGTACTGCGCCAGAGCATCCCGCCCGAAATGGGTACTGACGTCTTCAGTGTTGTAGAACACGGCCGTGGGCATCGACGCTGACTCGCCTTCCAGCGCAATCAAGCGCGCCTGGCCGTCCGCAGGTGCCCAGGCCATGGCCGAATTTGAGGTGCCGAAGTCAATGCCGAGCGTGCCCTGGAGTGAAAATGTCATGAAAAATGGGAACGTAATGGCTGAAAAGCAGAGATTGACTTGCCTGTCCTCAGTGGCTGGCAAGTCAGGACTGGCGATTTTGCCGCCTCGAACGGCCCCGATGGTACAGGTCAACAGAACAACGGAGACAGCGCGATCGATCTCCCGCAGCCGGTTGTATTTGGCAATGCGCTCGGAGCGACAGGCCGTCGTCGTCCACGATCTGGGGGCATCCGCCCAATTCGGCAGTCATCACTCGTAAAAATAGCTGGCTGCTGGCTCAGGCGCCATGGCAATCAATGTCAGTGCCGGGGAGGAAATCAAGGCATTTACAGGTCCCCGGTCATGCCAAACTCAATCGGTGCTTTCACAAAGAACACATTGATTTTTTCCTCGCGCAGCCGCTGAAACATGCGCTCGGTATCGGCCTCACTGAGCGCCATTGTGACCTCCAAGGGTTGGTCGGCCAAGTCGATGAAGTGCGCAGAGTGCAGCTTGTGGCCGTGCCCAAAACCCTCAGCAGCAGCGGTCAGGGTCGCACCACCGACGCCGAGATTAAGGGCTTCTTTCAGTAACCATTCCCCGAGAGGCGTCCAGCCGTGCCTTCGATCCTGTTGAGTGAAAAAAGTCAGTTGATAGCCTTGCAAGATGGTCTCCTTCAAATCAAGGTGCCTTGAATAGTGCCACAGATGCCAATCCCAGCATCATCAGCAAGGAACCCGCGGCGTGTGCGCAAATGGCCACGCCAGCCCACACCAAGCTACCTTCTAGACCGCGCCGTCCTCTGGCCGACCCCCAGCGCCGCCACCACACTCAGCAACAGCACCGCTGCCGCACCGAACAAGGTTGCGCCGTACCAGCCCCGGTCCATGAACACGCCAAACACAAAAGGCGATAGCGCGAAGCCGGTGTCCAGTCCCGAATACACCAAACCATAGACCCGGCCGGTGGCGCCCTGAGGCGTGGCATTTTTGATCATCATGTCGCGTGACGGCCCGCCAATCCCGACCGCAAAGCCCGTGCCCGCCAACACCACCATGGTGCCCGTGGCACCCAAAAAGCCGGTGCCACACAGCGCCAGCAACACAGCGGCCACCGCCATCGAAATGGCGACCACACGATCACTATTTCCAGTGCGCGCCGCCACAAATCCGCCCACAAAAATCCCCACCGCACCGCACAACATGTAGGCGGTCAGCGTCAAGGTAGCGGCCTCAAAACTGACGCCGTGCATGGCTTTGAGAATGGAGACCGAAAAGCTTTGCACCACCGCCAGCGTCATGGTGGAGAACAGAAAGAAGGCAAAGCACCACCACACCACCGGCAACTTCATGAACGCCATACTGTGTTCTGCCGCAACGTCTGCATGCTGCACCGCCACCTGGGTGCTCAGTTTGTCACGCTGCAAAACCAGCCACACCAGAATACCGACGTACATCACCGCAGCGGCCAGATAGGCCGTGCGCCAGTTGTACAGACTGCTGACGGTGACCAGAAAAACCGGGGCGGCAGCCCAGCCCAGATAGCCGGTTAAGCCGTGGGCGCTGAAGGCATGGCCCAGCCGCGGGGCGGAGACTCTTTGATTCAGAATGGTGAAATCAACCGGGTGAAAAATGGCATTGCCCAAGCCCGCCAGCGCTGCCACGCCGATTAAGCCTGCGTAACCCGTCACCATGGACGCCGCGCCACATGCCAGCACAAAAATCCCCAGCGCCACAAATAGCAGCGGTCGCGCGCCGAGCCGATCCACCGCAAAACCGGCAGAGGCCTGACCCAGCCCCGAAACCACGAAAAACGTGGTCATCAGCAATCCCAACTCAGAGTAGCTCAAACCAAACTCAGTCATGAACACCGGAAACAGCGGTGCCAGCAACAGGTGGGCAAAATGGGAACTGGCGTGGGCCAAGCCGACCAGGCCGATGATGGTGGCATCCTGTTTGAGCGGCACGACGAGGGGCGAATGAAGGGAGATACTGGTCATGCTGCTATGGTAAGTGAATCGGTTCAACCGCGCAGAGCACACCACCCATTCACCCCTGCCACCAGCATTCGGTCAAAGTTTATACAAAATTGGCCTGTAGCCCCCGTAGAATATGCACATACAGCTATTATTTATATAGCATATCGTGGTTTCTGAGACAACCGAGGCAAGGTACATCAAGGTGAAAACGCACAAGGGATCCAGCGCCGTGATGGCGGCATTGGCCGCCGCCGCCCTGTTTGGGGCCAGTACGCCCTTGGCCAAGCAATTTGTCGGCGACATGTCGGCCTTGCTGCTGGCGGGCTTGTTGTATTTGGGCAGTGGTGTCGGCTTGCTGGCCTTGCGCGTTCTGCGCGACCACGGTTGGCACAGTCCTGGCCTGGCGCGCCGCGAATGGCCGTGGCTGTTAGCCGCCATCGGCTGTGGCGGCGTGGTGGGGCCGACCTTGCTGATGCTGGGCCTGGCGAGCACCAGCGCGGCGGCGGCGTCCCTGCTGCTCAACCTGGAAGGCGTGTTGACGGCGCTGCTGGCCTGGTTCGTCTTCAAAGAAAACGCCAACCGGCGCGTGGTGTTGGGTATGGCGCTGATTGTGGCGGGCGGGCTTTTGTTGTCCTGGCCCGGCCCTGCGGTCGGCACAAACCATGGCGGCACGGGGGCTGCGTTGATTGTGGGCGCCTGCCTGTGCTGGGCACTGGACAACAACCTGACGCGCCAGGTTTCCAACTCGGACGCCTTGTTTATTGCGGGCCTGAAAGGAATCGTCGCGGCGGTGGTCAACATCGGATTGGCTTTGCTACTGGGTCAATCGCTGCCAGCGTGGCGCGTGGTGGGGCCGGTCCTGCTGATTGGTTTTTTGGGCTACGGCATCAGCTTGACGCTGTTCGTTCTGGCCCTGCGCGGTTTGGGTGCGGCGCGCACCGGCGCTTACTTCGGCGCGGCGCCCTTCATGGGGGCAGGCATCGCCATTGGCGTGTTCGGTGAGAGCACATCGCCCTTGTTCTGGGGCGCCGGTCTGCTCATGGCCGCGGGGCTCTGGCTGCACCTGACGGAGCGACATGAGCACCCGCACTGGCACGGCACCCTGCAGCACAGCCACCCGCACTTCCCGGATATTGATCACCGGCATGAGCACTCTTAAGCTTGCAGGACAGACCGCAGTTACGCGAAGCGAACAAGCTCTGTCCCCAACAACGGTTTGTCTACTTCAAACCCAGGGGATCCGTGATCTTGCCGTCACCGATCAGTTGCCCCATCTTGAAGATGCCGCTTACGCGCAAGGCCGGTTGGCCGTCCGCGCTCACCAGTCCCTGGCCGAACAGCATGTTGCGCGTGGTACGGAGCACATCGGCCTCACCCTGCACCCATGCACCCAGGGCAGCCGCACCCATGTAGTCAATCTGCAGGCTGATGGTGGGCAAAAAGCGGCGATCCATATCGACCTGGTACATCGCGGCACAGGGAATCAGCATGTCCGCCAATGTTGCCATCATGCCGCCGTGACAAATCCCGAGCGGGTTGGTATGCCGCTCTTCCACGCGAAACCCCAGCAGCAGGCGCTGGCCCGTCCACTTGCCGTACAGCGGGCCGTTATGGGCCATGAAAGAGCCACCAACTTTGACGGATCGAAATCCCTCAGGCGGGTTGCCGAAGTTGGAATCGACGGGGATGTGGGTCATAAGCAATGGGGGTCCAGACGTCGTGTCTTGCTGCCTGCCCTGTGTTTTGCATACGTCCAGACGTTTGTCCCATTGCAGATTCGTCTTCGGAGAATGCCTGGCGTTTGAGTCCAGCGTCCGCCGAGGCAATCCGTTGTAGCGGGCCTACCGTCCAATTGAGAGGCAGCCCTTGGAGAACCAGATCATGAGCGAGACTTTTCGACTGGCTCATCAGTCTCCCCGCGCTGGTTCTTCCACTTTTGATAGCAGTCCAGTCCGCAAAAATGCGCCACGTAGTCCGTCGCTTCAGGAACGATAGCTTCGCTTAGGGGCACTTCCTTCAAGCAGATCTCGCATGCGACTTGCTCCACTTTGACCGGTTTGTCATGTGTTGTCATAGTTCTCTCCAGTTAATCAAACCATCCAACTCGTTCCTGTCCCCGGCGGGGATTGCGATCCACCTCACATGCCACCTATTTGCCATCAGGTGCGTGCGCGTAATCGCCAAGAGCACTATAAGCTTACGTACCGCGCAAAGCAACGTGCGGTGGGTCAAGGTATTCGTGACAAGCGACGCGAAAATGCCGAGAGCCTGAATCGCTATATTTTTTATAGCGTCTTGCGCAGTACTGACGGGGGCTAGAGGTTGATTTGATATAAGGATTGAAATCCGGCCTTGCTTACGTGGTCTGCACCGGGGCATGCGCCTGGGCCATCACCTCACGCGCAGGCAGCCCCTTGAGTTTGTGATCACTCCAGACCTGGCGCCAGTGACGCGCACCCGGCAGTCCGTGACGCAAGCCCAGCATGTGGCGGGCAATGGTGGGCCAGGGTGTGCCGTGCTCGGTGGCCTCGCGAGTCATGTAGTCGCACATCTGTTGCTCGACCTGCTCGCGGGTGGTTTCTGTAGCGTCAGCCCCGTAAAACGTCGCATCCCAGGAAGCCAGCCACCACGGGTTGTGATAGGCCTCGCGCCCCAGCATCACGCCGTCCAGGTGCAACAGGTGCTCAGCGATTTGCGCGCTGCTGGTGATGCCGCCATTGATGACGATGACGAGCGAGGGGAAATCGCGTTTGAGCTGGTAGGCCAGCTCATAGCGCAAGGGCGGCACGTCACGGTTTTCTTTTGGACTCAGACCCTTAAGCCAGGCATTGCGGGCGTGCACGATGAAGGTGCGACAGCCGGCCTCGCTGACGTTGCCAACAAAATCACGCACGAAACCGTAACTCTCGGTCTTGTCGATGCCAATGCGGTGTTTCACGGTGACCGGCACCGACACCACGTCCACCATCGCCTTGACACAATCTGCCACCAGCTGCGGCTCAGCCATCAGGCAGGCGCCAAACGCGCCGCGCTGCACCCGCTCGCTCGGACAGCCACAGTTCAGGTTGATCTCGTCGTAACCCCACTGCTCAGCCAGCTTGGCGCACCGCGCCAGATCGGCCGGTTCGCTGCCACCCAACTGCAACGCGACTGGATGTTCTTGCTCGTTGTAGCGCAGGTGACGTGGCACGTCGCCATAAATCAGGGCGCCAGTCGTCACCATCTCGGTGTACAGCAGCGCATGCTGTGTGAGCAGGCGATGGAAATAACGACAATGGCGATCGGTCCAATCCAACATCGGGGCAACGGACAGCCTCCAGCGGTCGGGAGGAATGGGTTTCGGGCTCAGCATGGGCTGAATTATCCCAGTCATGGCACGAGCCGCAGATACATGACAAACATCAATTGCCGCCGTCCTGATGCATGGCACACTGCGACTTGGAATCGCCAACTGCAAGGCCCAGACTGTGCTTGGACCCCCCACTCGCCAACCATCCCACCGATGAAATACCAGTTGATGATGTCGGTCGCCCGTCCGTTTTCACCGCAAAAGCCTTAAGCAAAACCTACCAAATGGGCGAGGTGAAGGTCCATGCCCTCGTGGATGTCGATCTGACGATTTATCGCGGTGAATTCATCGTCTTGTTGGGTCCGTCTGGCAGCGGCAAATCGACCCTGCTCAACATCCTGGGGGGCTGGACCGCCCGACCAGTGGCGTTGCCCGCTTTGCTGACCATGACCTCACGGCGGCGACCGAGTCGCAATTGACGCAATACCGGCGCGAACATGTTGGCTTCGTGTTCCAGTTCTACAACCTGATTCCCAGCCTGACCGTGCGCGAGAACGTTGAACTGGTCACCGATATTGCCGACAACCCCATGCCCGCCGAAGAAGCCCTCGGCCTGGTCGGTCTGGCCGAGCGCCTGGATCACTTCCCGTCCCAGCTGTCCGGCGGCGAGCAGCAGCGCGTGGCCATTGCGCGCGCCATCGTGAAACGCCCAGAAGTGTTGCTGTGTGACGAACCGACCGGCGCGCTTGACTATGTGACCGGCAAACTGGTACTGGAAGTGATCGAACGCGTCAACCGGGAACTGGGCACCACCGCCATCGTGATTACGCACAACGCCGCGATTGCCGGCATGGCCGATCGCGTGCTGTACCTGGGCGGCGGGCGCATCCAGCGCGCCCTGCAAAACACCCACAAGCTCAAACCGTCCGAGCTATCCTGGTGAAGGCTGTCTGTGAAAGCGCTGGACCGTAAGCTGCTGCGCGATCTGCGCTTGATGTGGAGCCAGGCACTGACCATTGCGCTGGTGGTCGCCAGCAGCGTGGCAGGTTTTATCACGACCTTTAGCGCCTACGACGCCTTGTCCTGGTCACGCGATCTTTATTACGCCGATGCCCGCTTTGCCGATGTATTTGCCACTCTCAAACGGGCACCCCTCTCACTGGAGCGCCTGAACAAGGTCCATCTGCGTAGCGGGCGCATGATTGAGGCGCATCACAGTGGCGCCATCGAAGCGCTGGTGTCAGAAGGCTTTGCGATCGGACGCCAGCTCAAACCCGGCGACCGGATTGGCGCGCTGATCAACGGCCGGCGTGAAGAATTGCTGATTGTGGGGATTGCGCTCTCGCCCGAGTACATCTTCGCGGGCATGGCCGGTTCACCCGATTAGCGCGGCTTCTGCGTCTTCTGGGTCGACCGGCAGGCGCTGGCCGCAGCCTACAACATGGAAGGCGCCTTCAACCAGATGGCGGTGCGCCTTGGCCCCGGTGCTACCGAGGGGCCCGTCATCGACCAACTGGACCGCCTGCTGACACCCTATGGCGGGATCAGCGCCCATGGCCGGGATCAGCAGATGTCCCACATGATGCTCAACTCGGAAATCCAGGAGCAGCGCGTGCTTGGCACGGTGCTACCGAGCATTTTTCTGACCGTGGCCGGGTTTCTGCTGAATGTGGTGCTGAGCCGGCAGATTGCGACCCAGCGCGAACAGATTGCCGCCCTGAAGGCGCTGGGTTACGAGAACCGGGCCATAGGTCTGCACTATTTGAAACTGGTGCTGATCATCGTGGTGTTGGGCCTGGCCCTGGGGCTGGCCATTGGTGCCACGCTGGGGCACTGGTTCGTCGGCATTTATGCCGACTTTTTCAGATTCCCGGAATTGCGCTACCGCGTCAGGCCCGAACTGATCCTGGCCGCCATCAGCGTGGCCACGGCGGCGGCGGTACTGGCCACGCTCACTGCCATTCGGGCCACGGTGCGACTGGCACCGGCCGAAGCCCTGCGCCCACCCGCTCCCGGTCTGTACAAACCGATGCTGATTGAGCGCTGGGGCTTGCAGCACTGGTTCTCCCCGGCGGTTCGCATGATTTTGCGCACCATGGAACGCCGCCCGCTGCGCACGGCACTGACCGTCTTTGGTATCGCAGTCGCGATGGCGATCGTGATCACCGGCTCGTTCTGGCGTGACTCCATCGGGGGCCTGATGGACACGCAGTTCAATCAGGTTCTGCGTGGCGATGTATCGATCGGTCTGATCGAGGCCACGCCGGCCCGCATCCAGCATGAAATGGCCAAACTGCCGCATGTCACGGCGGTAGAAGGAGTCCGCACGGTCGCCGCACGGCTTGTCAACGCCAATCACACCTGGCGCGGCGCTATCCAGGGAAAACCTGAACAGCCCGAATTGCACCGTATCGTCGCTCTGGAACGTCAGGTCTTCAAACCGCCGCGCAACGGATTACTACTGACAGACCGCCTGGCCGATCGGCTCAAGGTCAAGCCGGGCGACATCGTGCGCCTGGAGTTTCTGGAAGGGCGGCGTGAGGCGCTGGACATCAACGTGGCGGGTGTCGTGACCGAGACGCTGGGGATGAACGCCTATATCGAACGACACGCATTGAACGCCCTTCTTCGGGAGGGCGATATTGTCAATCAGCTCACCGTCGCCGTGGACCGTGGGCATGACGCAGAGCTATTGAACGAACTCAAACAGCTGCCGCGGGTAGCGATTGCCGTCAGCAAGTCGGTGTTGAAACAAAACATCGAGGAGGTTACTGCACGCAACCTGATGGTGTTCAGCGGCATTCTGACCGCATTTGCCACCGTCATCGCCGTCGGCGTGGTCTATAACAACGCCCGTATCGCGCTGGCGGAGCGGGCCTGGGAACTGGCCAGTCTGCGTGTGCTGGGATTCACCCGGGGCGAGGTGTCAGCCTTTCTGCTGGGCGAACTGGCGATTGAAATCGCGCTGGCCACGCCATTGGGAATGGCTCTGGGCTACTTTCTGGCATCGACCATTGTTGGCTTGATCAAGACGGATGAATTCTATTTTCCTTTTGTGATCCACCCCGCCACCTACGCATACGCTGTCCTGTGCGTGTTTGGCGCTGGCATTGTCAGCGCACTGGTTGTGCGGCGCCGGGTGGATACGCTGGATCTGGTCGGTGTGCTCAAAACACGCGAATAGGGAAACTGGAGAAAAAATGAAAAGAAAAGTATGGATTGGGATCGTCGGCTTGCTACTGCTGGCACTGCTGGTATGGGCCTTCATGCCTACGCCAGCAGAAGTCGAAATCGCCACGGTAACCCAGGGACGGTTCGAACGTTCTGTACAGGAAGATGGCAAGACGCGCCTACGCGACCGCTACGTCGTCTCGACACCGTTGACCGGCCGCGTATCCCGCATCAATCTGAAACAGGGCGATACGGTGGCGCGTGACGCCACCGTGGCCACGCTCTGGCCGGTTTCCCCGGCACTGCTGGATGAGCGCACCCGCGCCGAGCAAGTGGCACGCATCGGTGCGATGCAAGCCTCGGTGTCACGACAGGCCAACGTGGAGCGAGCCGCGGCAGCGCTTGATCAGGCCCGTGCAGAACTCAAGCGCAGCGAGACACTGGCGCAACAAGGTTTTGTCTCACCCAACCAGAATGAGACCGGACGACTCAATGTCCGTCTGCGCGAGAAAGAGCTGGAAAGTGCGCGCCAGGACGAGGACGCCGCGCGCCATGAGTTGGATCAGTCGCGCATCGCATTGAAGCACTTCGCGCAAACCGCGCAAGACGGGCACCGCAGTGCAGCTTTCCAACTGGGGTGGATCCGACGTGCTGACAGGACAAGTTCGGCTCATCGAACCGGCGGCATTCACCAAAGTCTTGGCTTTGGGGGTGGAAGAACAGCGCGTCAATGCAATTATTGACATCACCTCGCCGCCAGAAAAATGGCTAGCACTGGGCGACGGGTTCAAGGTGGATGTACGTGTGCTGGTTCAGGTCGTGGAAAACGCCGTCATGACTCCGGTCAGCGCACTATTTCCTGTTGGCGCGCGCTCAGGCCTTTTTGTGCTGGACAACGGCCATGCACGCCTGCGGGAAATTGAAGTGGCAGCACGCAACGGTGCCCTGGCCTGGGTCAAAACGGGGCTAGCGAAGGATACCCAGGTGATCGTCTACCCGGACACCAAACTCAAAGACGGCGACCGGGTCAAGACGCGTTGAAACCGGGCGCTCAGAGTCAGCAGAAAACGACTCGTCAAGGCGTTGCGCACCACGGCGCGGCGTCGTGGGCATACGCCATCCACAAAGCCCAGACCGAACTGGCAGCCAATGCCAGGCCGGCCAAGCGCACACCCCAATCACCAGCGCCGTTACCCCACAAACGCAGCCATAACCACGGACCCACCATCATGGAGACACTGGTGCCCAAGGCAAATAAGGCCATCACCCAGGCGCCTTCAAGGGCGTTACCCGTCAAAGCGGCAACCAACAGCGCCGAATAGAGCAAGCCGCAGGGTAAAAATGTCCAAAGCACGCCAATCACCAGCGGCGCACCCCGGCCCCGCCCGGCAGCCAGGGAGCGTGCTCCAGTCCATATTTTTTTGCCCGCCTGCTCCAGCCAGACCGGTTGCTGCGCTTTCCAGAGCAGCAACAGGCCCAGCACCAGGGTGGCCACATGAAACAGCGTCCATACCGGGCGCAGCGCAGCAGATTGCACCGTCAACCAGCCCAAGCCCTGCATCGAGGCCGCAGCGAGCAACCCCAGTGCGGAATAGCCCAGGACCCGCCCGGCCTGGAAGCTCCACATGGCTGAATTCTTGCGCGAGCCTGCTGCTTGGCCAATTCCGGCACAGGCAGCGCCGCACATAGCAACGCAGTGCGGTCCTCCGGCCAGGCCCATCAACAAGGCGGTGATAGCCAGAGAGGATTGCATTGACCCGATCAGATAATCTTGGAAAACCGCGCGCGCGTGCGGTCGGTTTGCAGATAGCGATCAAACACCATAGCCACAGCGCGGACAAAAAACCAGCCCATATCGGTGACTTGAATGCCAACATCGTCCACCGTGACCATGCCCTGATCTGCCAGCTTTTGCAGGGCTTCCATTTCAGGCGCAAAGTACTTGCGAAATTCGATCAGATGCGATAACTCAATGGATTCGAACAGAACTTGCCCCTGGCACATGATGGCCATGATCACGGCGCGACGCAACAGGTCGTCACGCGTCAAGGCTAAACCGCGCACCACGGGAAAGCGCCCCTGATCCAAATAATCGTAATACTCTTCGAGCGTCTTGGCATTCTGGCTGTAGGTGGCGCCAATCCGACCAATGGATGAGACGCCCAGGCCAATCAGGTCGCAATCGGGTTGGGTGCTGTAACCCTGAAAATTGCGGTGCAGCCGACCTTGCCGCTTGGCAATCGCCAGCGAGTCCGTCGGCAATGCAAAGTGATCCATCCCGACATAGACATAACCAGCACCCATGAAAGCGGCCATGGAACGCGCCAGCATGGCAACCTTGGCCGCGCCACTGGGGATCTCCACGGTCGGAATGCGGCGCTGGGGCTTGAAGCGTTCGGGCAAATGGGCATAGGCGTACAGGGCAATGCGCTCTGGCCGTAACTCGACCACCTGCGCCAGTGTGCGGTCAAATGACTCCGGGCTTTGCAGAGGCAGGCCATAAATCAGATCCGCATTGATGGAATCAAAGCCGCGTTCGCGGGCGGCTGCCACCAAGGCAAAGACCTGTTCGGCCGGCTGCACACGGTGTACCGATTTTTGAACATCAGGGTCAAAGTCCTGAATCCCAAAGCTCAGGCGATTGAATCCCAACTCGGCCAAGGTATCGAGCCGCGAAGCGTCAATGGTGCGTGGGTCCACCTCAATCGAGTATTCACCGCTTGGGGCGAATGTAAAGTTGCGCCGCAACATGGCCATCAACTCGCGCAACTCGTCATCCGTCAGAAAGGTAGGACTACCGCCACCCAGATGCAATTGCGTCACGGTTTGTCCTACACCCAGTTGCTCCGTATGCAAATCGACTTCACGGCTTAGGTAGCGTAAATAAGGTCCAGCGCGGTCATGGTGCTTGGTAATGATCTTGTTGCAGGCGCAGTAATAACACAGGGATTCACAGAAAGGGATGTGAACATATAGAGACAATGGCAGCGTCTTGGCCGCCCCCCCAGCCCGCCGGAGCTTCAAGGCTTGGGTATAGTCCTCAACTGAAAATGCCTCAACAAAACGGTCCGCCGTCGGATAAGAGGTATAACGCGGTCCTGATACATCAAAACGACGGATAAGGTCTTCGGAAATTGGTTCAGCAACGGCTGTGTTCATGGAAATTCCTTGTCAATTCTGACAAATATGCCTCAAAAGTTGAAATCGTTTCTTGACCTAGATTGAATCATAGAGAAGTGTAAGAGCTAAAAAATTGACCCACATCAGGGTAGGTCAATGATTAGTGCCAAAATGACATCATGAACCCTCACACCATCAAAGTCGCATGCTCGAACTGTAACTTGCGGGAGCTGTGCATGCCCTTGGGCCTGAGTGAAGATGAACTCGACCTGATCGATGATATGGTCGCCGCGCGGCGCACGGTCAAGCGTGGCTCTCTTCTCTTTCGCAATGGCGAAAAGTTCACCAGTCTGTATGCCATTCGCACCGGCTTCTTCAAGACCTGCGTGGCCTCCGAGGATGGGCGGGATCAAGTAACGGGCTTCCAAATGGCCGGTGAAGTCGTGGGTCTCGACGGAATCGTGAACGACTATCACACATGCGACGCGGTTGCTCTGGAAGACGCTGAGGTCTGTGTCATGCCATTTGATCGCATTGAAGAGCTGTCACGTGCAGTGAATTCACTACAGCGCCACGTCCACAAAATCATGAGCCGCGAGATCGTACGGGAGCACGGTGTGATGCTGCTGTTGGGCAGCATGCGCGCAGAGGAGCGTCTGGCCACCTTCCTTTTGAACCTGGTTCAGCGACTGCACGCCCGGGGCTTCTCGCAGTCAGAGTTGATACTACGCATGACGCGCGAAGAAATTGGCAGTTTTTTGGGTTTGAAACTCGAAACCGTGAGTCGCACATTTTCGAGATTCGCTGAGGAAGGCATCGTAGAAGTCAAACAACGTCACGTCCGCATCCTCAACACGGATGCTTTGAAGGATATTGTCAATCCAAAATCCGGTGCCGGAACAGCCTGAGAAGAATTGACTTAGCAACGCCCTTGCTTGGGGCAACTCTCCGGGCGCGCACTAACCGGCAATGGGCAGCGGTTGACTTCAAACGGCGACATCGACAGCAAGGTGGTCAAGCCACTGGCCAGCATGGTGATGGCCCAAAAGACAAAGAATGCCACGGTGTAAACCCCCTGACGTGACAACTCGACGGGCTGGCCGAACCACTGCAGGTCTTGCGGATCAACCATTGCAAATACGAGCACTTCGAGCACACCAGCCACCAGAAAGGCAGGCCAGATAATCCACATTAAGCGTTGCGACAACATAATTGGGCGTCCTGTATTTCAGAGGTCATTACGTTCAAGGTTTATTGACAACTTTGGAACTGGGCACAACGCCGGTCTGCGCATGGTTGCGGGCCTGCAGGGCTGGCGCCAGGCTGGCAGCCTGCGCATCATCTCCCAATGTCTTGTTGATTTCAATCCCCTGACGGTAATAGTCTTCGGTAACGACCGGGTCAGGCCTCGTGACCGCAAGATAGAGAGTAACAAAAGCGGCTACGACCACGATGGCCGGACCAGCCACGACCAGCCAAACATAGCCAAACTTCCACCAGGGTTGAGGAGATTTAATGGTAACGTCTTGCATAAACTATCCTTATTGCGGCACCAAAAACACAGATTTCTCTGCATCATGGTCTTCCATATCCATGGAATAAATTCTGAATTTGATCGGGTGTGACCCTGGCTGCGCCGCATCGGGTGGCAACTGGGCCCGCACCACCAGCCAGCGCGCCTGCGCCGCCGGTACCGTCAATTCGTTGTCCGAGGTCACTTCAAGCCCGGGTAAACCAGACACCGTGACTTTAAAGCGCTGGTCCTTTTCGGTGGCGTTCATGATTTGCAGACGGTACACGTTTTCTATCTTGCCCGCCTCGACCACGCGCGCCATGACACCGCGGTCCCGGATCACATCCACCTTGAACGGCTTGCGCAGGG